>Ga0181351_1000149_pt1 | contig 18258 bp, 19 predicted proteins | sample Su13VDMM15SD_FD_170485 | JGI IMG/M metagenome (GOLD analysis project Ga0181351, IMG submission 170485) | Freshwater viral communities from Lake Michigan, USA - Su13.VD.MM15.S.D | ecosystem: Environmental > Aquatic > Freshwater > Lake | place: USA: Michigan | collected 2013-07-16 | reverse complement strand
ATTGAGGCGGAGGAAACCATTGACGGTCAACTCCACCGAACACAGAGTTTAGTCATTTAGAGGGGACATCCCCTCTTGCTCCCCTTATTGTTGTGTTTTGCCATACTTTTTTTTAAAAGTATATAGTATAATGAGTTTCACGATTAATCTATTTTCCAATCAGGGAACAACAGAGACGGGTTCAACGAACAGTCTGAACTACAATATTGATTGGTCGGCGACGCCTCCGCACGACGGCGAATATGATGTGACTTTTTCGTTCGTAACCGCAGGTATCACCACGACCACGAACAGTATTATTCTCCCTACTGTAAATTGGGGGGCTATCCCAAATGCTTATGTCCCGACCAGCACGACAGGTGCTACTGCTTCTCAACCATCATTGATATTGGGTGTTATCAGGGCAAACGTATTGGGAGCAGGGGGGCAATTCTTCGCAGATATGACGAGCAATGTTCCGATTAGAATCACTGGGAGACCAAGACAAAATCAGTTCCGACTGAGACTTATAAACGCAAACTCAGTTGGCAATCTTGCCACTTTTAACGCCGGATATGTTATGATTATTCGGTTTACGGCAGTATAATTCAGGAGAAATATTTTCCCTGCTTATAGTATAATGTCATTCTCATTACTCATTGGGTCTTATTTCGGAACGCAAGATGTAGTAGGACAAAACGGTAGTGTAACCTACAACATTGATTGGCAAAATGTAAGCAAAGGCTATGCGGGGGAATACGATGTCACCTTTTCATTCGTAACCGCAGGTATCGCCGTATCCACCGCAAATGCTTTTACTCCTGTTTTAGAATGGGGAGCAGTCCCCGACGCTTTCGCCCCTACATCCATTACCACAACGTCTACTGGTGCGACCAATTCATTTGCTTTGGGTTTTGTCAAGCCACTTGGATTAGGTGGTGCATCAACAGGATTTTTCCAAGCGGATGTGAATCAAAATCCACCTGTTCGTATTTCTGGCAAACCAAGTCAGAACCAGTTTAGGATTAAACTGGTAAATGTGTTTTCAGGAGGACTTTTAAATCTTGGAAATATTGCTTATACTATGAATATAAGATTTCAAGCGGTTGATTGAATCAGGGGACAAAGAATATTTTCCCTGCTTATACTATAATATGAGTTTTACATTATTCTTGGGTTCATTTAACGGGGCAACGGATATTGTTCCAAATAATAATAATTGGTTGTCTTACTATTTTGATTTTAGTCTGACACCAGAATATGATGGGGCATACGAAATTACTTATAGTTACCAGACCCGAAATATGACCCAGTCTGGGATTCAAATCGCTCATCCCCAATTGTTGTTCGGAGATGTAGCCCCTGATAATTATCTTTGTAACGCGACTACGGTGCGAACTGGACGGGCAACAACCACTCTTTACGGCGTTCTGAATAGTGCCAATACGGGGTCTGTGAATCAAACATATGCCACTGACCCAATGAATAACGTCCCTACTTTTTTACCAAGGAAACCACAAAATAATTTCTTCCAATTGAGATTAAGGGGCTTTCAAGGAGCTGGGACGGTAGCCTCAGGACTCTTAACGGACAGGATGATGGTAATCCATTTCAGAGCCATCTCTGAACCAATCCCTCCTCCTATGCCGAATCATTCCTTCACTTTGTTTCTGAATAGTTATGATGGAAATGCGGTTGGTTCACCTGCCATTCTCAATGCGGTAACTGAATTCAATGTCAACTGGGAGGCGTTGAGTCGTCATACTGGAAAGTTCCGATTAACCTCGCAGTTTACCACGGGTTCAATCGCTACCACTCTGGATGATGTTGACAGGATTGATGTGGATTGGGGTTGTCAGCACGATGCTTATATGCCAAACCTAACTGGGAGACCACCACAGTGCCAAACCATTGCCGTATTCAGACCCAATCCATTGCCAACTTCTGGTAGATATGCCTATGACAGAGATCAATGTCTGCCGATTATCCTCCAAACCTTGCCGACCAAGAACCAATTCACGGTAAAAATGCTGGATATGACAGGAGCATCGGAAACCGCCTTTGTGGTGGACTGGAATCTGACCTTGTTCTTTGAGGCTATTTAGGGTGTGTAGGGAGTGTAGGCAGATTTTAAAGTTCTAAAAGAAAATCAAAGACAACACATTTGTCAAACAGGAGAAGACTTCTGAGGATTTTGAAATCTGCCTACACTGCCTACACTTATAACAATATTTAGGAAATCAATATAAAGAAATCTTTATAATATATATAATATAAAATGGAAGTTATTACCGAAAGCGAAGAGCCAAAGTCTCGTGCGTATATGCGTGAATGGAAGCGTCAGAATTACCTGAAAAATGGTGAGGAGATGAAGGCGACTCAACGTGCCTATTATTATAAATATAAAAACGGTATGAGCGATGAGGAGATGCATAGATACAAGTCTCTGTTACCACTGGTGTCAAAGGTGTCAAAAGGGTTGGAGGAACTGAAAAAAGCGAACCCCGACTTTTTCAAAGAGATCCTTCAAAAGTTCGCCGATGTTTAGGAGTTTTTATAATTAGGTCCATTATTTTACCGATAATTATAAATATTTAGTGTCACGATTTTCCAATACAAATAAGAAAAAATTGAATGGATTTTCCAGCCAAGTCCCCAGAGACATCTTGACTGGCGTCACCCTTCTCCCCGAAGAACAATTAACCATAAAATTGAATTCTATTTAGGAATATCTATTTATATCAAAAACGATATAAAGAATTATCTTTATAATATATATAATATAAAATGCCCTTAACTCTTGACGAACAGAAAAGACGACGCGAAAGCACGATTCAATATCTTACCTCTAATGAGGTCAACTTCAAACCAATTGGGGAGTTTATTGAGACTGAATTTAAGTATCAGGATTCCAATGGGAAGGACTTTCGCACAACGCATTTTGTGAAGAACTACATTGACAAAGACGGCAAGACTCAAAAGTGTGGCAGTAAATCCTCATTGACCTTGGCTGATTATAAAGAGTTATCCGAAACTGGGATGGTATCGGGTAAGGATAATTGGAAACCAAAAGTCTCAGAAAAGGAAGGTGAATACTTTGAAATCAGACCTTGTTTAGCGAAGAAGCAAATGTGTATCGTGGACTTTGATGGCTGGAAGGGAAGTGGAGACATTACTCTGGAAGAACTGTTTAATATGGATGAGTTGCCCGAAATATTTGCCAACTGTTCGTTCTTTCTCAGTCGCACCAAATCGCTCCCGCATTTCATCTTTTACATTGAGGATTTGCCTGATACGATTAAACTGGGGAATTACATAAACGTGGTAAAGGGATTTGAGGCAGACATTTTGTTTAACCACGCTTGGGAACTGAAAGATTCTCTCCTTTACAACTATCCTCTCAAAGGTGGTCTTGCGACGATTTCTTGGAACGATCTTAAATGGATAATAAATGAAAACTCGGAAAACGCCAAGAAACTCCTGCCATATCCCAAACTGTGGCCTAAACCCCGTCCTACTCCCAAGCCCAAGGAAGACGGAGACGATTCGGTGAGTGAGGTAACCCACGTGTCGGCTTATAATTCCCAATCAGGTGCGAAACAAAGCAAAACAATTGAGGAGATCACCAATCTCTTTAATGCGATTTTGGAATCACGATCTACGTTCTTTGACACATATCAAAAATGGGCGGAACTGGGTTTCCTTATTAACAATGAAACAGGTGGTTCAGAAGAAGGGTGCGAGTGTTTTATTCAATTGAGTGGATTGCGAGAAAAGCCAGAACCAGTCACTGCCTCAAAGGTGGGTTCACAATATCACGCCACTCAAAAAGCCCGAGACAAATCAAACAAACTAAAAATCGCATCAATGAGATCGTGGCTGAAAGAAGTAAATCCAGAGCATCCACTCTTGAAGAAAGAAGGCGACCCGATGTCTGCCGACGATTTGAGACAAACCCAAATGTATTTGGATTATCGTGCGAAATTTGAGGAAGTCCATTTCAAACTGAATAACCCTACCAGATACTGCGAAATGGATGACGACGATACATTGATTTTCAGAGAAGCCAAGGTCTTTGCGGAACGAATGCGAGACGAGTTTGATATGCCTATCTTTATGCAGAGAATCTCAGACGACAAATCCATTCCTAAAAAGTTCTATGAACTCTGGTTAGATGATACCAGTAAGAAGAAACATTCCAAGATTGTCTTTGACACCAGAAGAACTCAAAAGGAAAGCACCCCAGATAAGATTAGCGAATATAATGCCTTTAAAGGGTTTGTCAATGATACAGGGGCTGAGCCGATTGATCCAAAGAAATCTGACGTGATTAACCTGATGAAATATTTGTTTTGCGAAGAGATTGTGTTTGAATATATGATGTGTTGGATTGCCTGTATTATTCAGAGACCTTGGATGAAGACGAAAGTCGCCCCCGTCCTGTATTCAATCTCACACGGTACAGGGAAGAATTCAGTGATTGATGCGATCGTGGCGATTATTGGAAAGCAGTTGTGTGCGGTGGTAGAAAGCATTGAAGACATTACCAAGAATTTCAACTCCCATCTGTGTAACAAGTTGTTTATCTATGGCGACGAGATTTCGGCAAAGGCAAAGGGGGTGGCAGATAAGTTGAAAAATGTGATTACACGATCAGAACAAAACTTGGAAAAGAAGGGTGTTGACCCTGTGAAGGTTCAGGACAACAGTAACTGGTTGTTTACAGCCAACACAATGAATTTCAAGATAGAGAAGGACGATCGTCGTCTGTTATTGTCTCACTGTAACGAAACCCCTCAAACAGAGTATTCGGTCAAGTCGTATGCGGAGATAGCCGATGAGGCAAAACTACAATCGCTCTTTTCATTCTTTAAGGCATATACCCAGAGCGAAGACTCAATCAAGAAATTCGGCAGATTCAACATTGGAACAGACAATGTGATTTCTACCGATTACAAGACTGAATTATTGTATGAGAATAGACCTGCTTATGTCAAGATGTTATTCAAGAACTACAAAGACTTTATCACTCCTTACCACTCCCCACAATACAAAGGGGAAAGCCCAAGTGATTTGTATGATATGTCGCAAAAATATGCCAAGGCAAACTATATGAGTAGCAACTTTACTCCTGCCGAGTTCTCCAAGCAGATTCAGCCATACATTAGTGCTTTTTGGAGCAGAGGCAATTCGGGAGTGTTTTACAAATTCCCCACCCGAGAGACCGAGTGGCTACATCACTTGTATAAGGTAGACGAATGCTATTACAGATATATCAACCAACTTCCTGCTGATTTTGTTCCAACTTTTAATGAAGAAATTTCAACCGATTAAACAAAACCTTTTTTTTTAGTTAATGCTTAATTAAAAAAATATCTTTCCATAATATATAATGAGTGAATTTCGCGACGACATTAAGAAAACTCTTTTAGACCAACGTAAACTCACGGACTCTACTTTGAAAACCTACACATCCATTTTATTTAGCATAATTAAAAAAACTGGATTGCCCCAAGATATGAAAAGTTTTGAAAGAGAAGATGAGATACTTAAATACGTTTCTGCCAATCCAATGGCACAGAGTCGCAAGACTGCTTTATCGGGTCTCTTTGTTCTGACTGCGAATCCCAAGTATGGCGAACAGATGTCAAAGGACATTAAGATTGTGAACGACGATTACAAGAAGAAGGTGATGAGTCCAGAGAGAAAGGAAAAGATGCGGACGCCCGAGCAGATTAAGGAAATCAATGACACACTCATTGCCAAGTATAAAAAGGAAAAGACGAACGACAGTCTCAACGACGTGGTTATCTCCGTGCTAATGTCTGGTGTTTATTTCCCGCCTCGCAGACTGGAATACGCATCCGTAAAGACCAAGGACTTTGATCGTGAGAAAGACAACTACATTGTCAAGAACAAGATCTATCTGAACCAATACAAGACCAGTGCCAAGTATGGTTTACAGACGGTGATAATCCCCAAGGAGATAATGCCCTACATAAACAAGGCGGTGAAGGAGAATCAATCTGGTTACCTGTTGACAGCCAAAGGTGGTAAGCCATATTCGTCCAGTTCCTTGTCAAAGAAACTCACGAACCTGTTTGGTTTAGGGATAGACTTGATTCGCAGTTCATATATCAATCACGTCCTCTATGAAGATGGATTGTATAAGAAGATGGAGCAAACTGCATCGGCAATGGGGAACTCCATTGAAAGTCAACAGAATTTCTATATCAAAGGAAATGCCTGATTAACCACAAGGTTGCCATAGAAGCAATTACCCATCAATAATGTAGTTAATTAACCACATTATTGTCATAAAAGACTTTAATTGTTTAAATTAATTGATTTAAAAGATATTAAAATATTTTAATGTTTCTTTAAGCCATTAAACAACAACTTTATGTTTAATTATACATATCTTTTATGTTTATTTTCTTTTCAGGCAATCTTCCAGTTATATTGGGGGCTTCGCCCCCCGATGGACTTGAATAAAAAAATGGTTTTAATTAAATGTTTAAAGATCTAACCTAATACACGACACTTTTCTACTGTGGCTATAAAATCAACCAATTCCTTCTCCGTCATCCACTGTGATTCTGAAGAGCGGACTTGGAAGCAGGTGCATCCCGAGTCTGTTTGGATGCACGTATGTTTATCCCCAAAGGCCTGAATGAAGTTATTGGCTCGTAGGTTGGTTTTCTGAAATGGATAGAACCACTTTTCCTTCTCCATCCCAAAGTCTCGCGTGAAGTCTGTCAGAGTATCCTTCTTACGCACAAATTCAAGCTTATTGACTGTGTGGAGTTCATAGCATATCATCTTTCCACAATGACAGGACAGCACGTTGAATCCTAACTGTGTGTCGTAACCAAACATACGAAACCAGTCTGCGTTGGTATGGCAGAGATTATTCAGACCGATCGGTTCTATTTCAAGCAACCGCATTTGGTCTGCGATTGATTTGGGTAGGTTGCGTGTCCGAACGCAACCGGTCGTAAGAGTGCCGACAGAATCCTTCATCCTATCTCTCCACTGTTTCAAGCAACGCATCGCCACTTTCAGGTCGCTCTTGCCCGAAGGCGTGTGTAGATAGGCTTGGTATTTCTTCTTGATTTCGTCAAAGACCATCTTGTATTCTTCTCTCTCTTTCTTCTCTGCTTGGCATTTGATGTTACTTACGGTTGCTGACATTTTTAAAATTGGTTCTTCGTTTATATAGCACAGATATGCTCCAAACTTTTCAATTTTATGAAATGGAATGCAGTCCAGTGGATTGTCTAAATTACGCAAAAATGAAGATTGTCTTTAAGATGCTAAACAGAGAAGTCTCTTATAAATTCAATTTTTTGAGATAGCAAGGGTGACGGCAAGAGCCAAGATACCAACCATTATAAAAGTTTAGTGTCACGACTTTTCAATACGAATCAAAAAAAATTGAAATGAATTTTCAACTGAATGAGTAAGGTATCTTACCCCCCAAATTCAAGGAATTGAAATGTCGTCGCCTGTTAAAGTAATGTGCCTCCGTGCCTTATATCAGGTGGAGGAGAAATTCATTCTCCCCGAAGGGATTGATCTGGATAACAAAGAACTGGTTGAGTCTTATGAAGTAGAAGATCACGTCCTAACCATAAAGATGGTAAATGGAGAAGTCATCACAGTGGATTCAGACGACGATTCTTGTCGCATTTATAACCCCGAGCCTAACGAGACCATTTACGAGACTGACGATGAAGTTATTTTATGTAACCCCACTTTTCAATACAAAACAGAAAAAATTGATTGCGATTCCCAGCCTGATCCTATACTCATACCCACAGCCCCAAGTCAAGAACTTACAATGTCAACGTCAATCAACGACAAGATGGAGATGATTCAGGATACAAAGGATAAGATAGAATACTTGAAAGAAAAGAAGATGGTTTATCAAACAATGACTACCTGTTCCGATTTGGAGGGAGCAGAGATCTATGCGAAAGTGGGTGAAACCTTCTGCCGACCCACGATGTTTCACCGACTGGCACTCATTGAGAATGACTTGAAAAAATACAAAGTAGTTGATCTGCTAATCAATGCGTCGCTTAAACAGAATAACGACATAGACATACTACTTCGCCTCTATCTCCAAAGAATAGACGAATTGGGACAAGTCGCAGATCAAATCAGCAGACAGGGAGTCATTGACGGCATTATTGAAGAGGACGATTATGAACTGGCAAAAAAAAACAGAAGAGGGTTTCTGGAATTTATGGCGAGGCTTTGTGAAATGGAAATTGTAGATTAGATTTTTAAAAACTTAACTAAAACACAACCTTTTTTTTTCTCCTTTAATGATATAATGCCACCAAAGAAAGTCGCAAAACGAAAGCCAAGGAAATCTGTTCCTCTTGTCAATCAGAATCAGCGAAACCGACAGGAGACAAAGGTCACAGTTAATTTAGCGGGACTCAAAGACAAGCCAAGACGTAGACGCAAAGCAGGAGTAGCAAGAGTCGCTCAACCCACTTCCAACATTGTGAATGTATCGCCTTCATTTGCTCCTGCCTTTCAACCCTCATTCGCACCCCAACCCTCTTTCTACTCTGCTCCCGCCATTGGTTCTTCCGCTGGTTTTGGATTGTCTCCACCACCTCCTGACAGTTTAGGTGTTCCTATCACCTTGGGTGACGGTGAACTGGGTGTCCCTACTTTTGGCGGGGATGCCAGAGAGTCCATTGGGAGAAGAAATGACCTGATTACCCAACCTGCCACGGTGAGCGGGAACTACGACCCTTATTCACAACAGACAACAGTGAGACCCAGAATGCCCGACATTATCGTTCAAAGACCTACCCAGCCTGTTAGCGAAATCAGTGTGCCAATTGGATCGGTCTCTTTTACAGAACCAGAATCCAGTCAAGCCATTATCACTCAACCTCCCTCTGTTGCTCCCACCTTTGCGTCCACCGTCGCAGGTGCTTTCTCCAATTTCAAAAATTCACCTACCGTTAGCCAGTTCATCAATGCCCCACCAAAGAAAGCCAAGAAGCCTGTGACTCCTCCTTCATCCGTTGTATCAACTCCTCCACCATCCGCAGGTTCTTCTATTACTGCATCTTCTCCTGAATCTATTGTTTTCCGTTCGTTTCCTTATGTTCCTCCACCCCTTAACTTTTCAACCGGAAGAGATGCTAACCGTCCAATAGGTTTTTTCCCTGATGGTATTTTTTCTCTCGCAGACTCAAATGCTACTGCTGACTCTAATGTCAGTGTTGATACTGGCAGACCGAGACCATCTACTCCCATTTCTTCTAATCCCGCAACTGTTATTGGTCGTTCTGCCTTTGGAGACGCATCTGTTCCCCCCACTGTCAAAACTTTCCCTACTGTAACCCCTCAAACGGATATTAACTCCCTTTTCGCTGATTTTACGTCTTTCTCACAACCAACTCCTTTCAACGTGGATGATTTATTTAGCATCAGTAGCCGAAGTGGGGCAAGTGACAATGGCAGTATGAATATTCAGGGAATTTACTCTCCCCCATCTGTATTTAGTGGTTCAGACAATCCTCTTTTTATCAACCGACAAAGGGATACCCAAGACGGCTTCTCTATTGATTCACAGCGTAGTTTCGCTACTCCTATCCTATCCGATAAATCACAAAGTGCCAAATCAGGCAGATTCAAGTTGGCAGATGAAAATGTGGACGGGGGCTTTAATATGGGCGATCTATACAGTGTGGGCGAAACCGAGTTTTTATTCTCCAATGAATTAGATCCTCCTCTGACTCCTTTTTCTGGGAGTATACTGCCGGAATCCAGAGCAGTGGTAAACATTATTGCTGGGGGAGGACGAGGTCGGGCAAAACGGGGTGGCGAAAGCAGTGATTCAGACAGTGAGAAAAGTGCCAGAGGGTTTAACATTGTTCCCAGTGAAGAAAGAGCCACCGCTGGACGACGAATGACTCCCATCAATGAAAAGAAAGCCGTCCCTTCCAGATACGAAAAAATGTCGTTGGGACAACTCCAAGGCATTGCCAAGAATCTGGGCGTTGACACCAGTAAAGCGGGAGCAAGAGGACAACCCAAGAATCGCACCAGAGCAGAACTGATTGCGGGGATTACCGCTTTATAAGGAGAAATCTTATAAGTGTAGGCAGTGTAGGCAGATTTCAAAGTCCTCCCAGAAATCCCAATCGCCAACATTTTTACATTCTTTGATTTTCCCTTAGAACTTTTAAATCTCCCTACACTGCCTACACTTATAATACTTTCTCTTATAAATGTATAATGAAAGTCTTATAAACCCGCCAATAAGCCAAGATTATTTTCTACTATGATTATATAAATGTCATCCGAAGATTTAGAAGTTTTAGAAGGCGAAAAGGACGAAGTGGAATCGCAACCCGATGTGATTGAAAAGGTCAAGAAACCTCGCACTCAGAAACAGATTGAGGCATTTGAAAAGGTAAGAGCATTGCGTGATGCCAAGAGAGGTGAACGTAAGGAAATCAAAGTCAAAGAAGCCGAGGTGCGAACCAAGGTCGTGGAGGAGAAGATCGTGAAGAAGGCTCTGGCGATTAAAAAGAAACAAATTCTCCGAGATGCTGAACTGGATGCCATTTCAGAAGATGACGACATTCCCGTGGAAGTGGTGAAAAAGATTATGACAAAATACAAACGCAAACCTCCCGCTCCTCCTGCTATGGAAAGGCAAATCTCCTATGCTCCCCCTCCTTTGACCTTTATATGAAAAGTATTATAAGTGTAGGCAGTGTAGGGAGATTTAAAAGTTCTAAGGGAAAATGAAGAATTGTAAAAATGTTCGCGATTGAGATTTCTGGGAGGACTTTGAAATCTGCCTACACTGCCTACACTTATAAGGTTTTCTATTATAAACCCCGACGCCCTTTTAGATTATTTAGTTAATAATAAAATCTCCATCCAATGTATAATGGATATTTTAAATAGCATACCTGAACTGACAGAGGAAACGGTGATTGTGGAGAAACCGATTACGTTGGAGCAAGTTCAAGAAATTCACAAGAGTTTGACATTGGATAATAGTTTGACCTTTAAAGTGTTTCTCTCAAAGAGACCCGATTTAAGCGAAGAAGAGAGAAGTGTTTACTTGAAGATCATTGAGCGATTGGAAAAGAATGAACGCATTAGGTATCAGACTGCGATGAAGGAAATGATTGATGCGAACTACGGGGAGTTACTGGGAACGAAACCTATTTGAATAAAATCTCCGACTATTATAAATGTCAGATAACGATTATATCCAAGAGGATACCAGACTGATTAATCTTTACAGCCAATCGGCAACCGAATATCTGAATGGGGAATTGAAGAGCGACGTCTTGTTTAATTTCAAAAACATCCTGACCGAAGAGCCGAATATTATGCACGTCACAATGGGTGTCGTCACCGCTCAAATCCCAGTCTCGTATTACACCATAAACGAATACAATAACATTTTAGTCACCTCTTTGGGAACAATCACCATAACTTTTGGAAACTATAATAGCAGTTCTTTGATTACCGAAATGAAGGCGAGATTTTTAGAGTTAGGAGTAACAATGGTGATTATCATAAGCAGGACGACGGGGCGACTTACGTTTACACGGGTCGCAGGGGCTTTTGATTTTCTCTTTAATGGATCAACCTCATTGGATATTTTAGGGTTTAATCCAACAGTAGACGCATCAAGCACGGCGGGTGGAGGAACAAATACTCTTGTTGCCCCCTTTCCGCTTAATCTTTTAGGCATTCAGCAATTGAAGATTAACTCATCTGCTTTGGGTTGTTACAATTCCAGTTCTACCTCATTAGGAGAAAGCAATCTGGTGGGGGTGATTCAAAGTACTGCCCCGCCATTTGGAATGATTCTTTACAATAATCAAAACAGTTATGGCATTTTAAGAAGTAAACGAATTGGATTGGTGGATATTCAGATTTTAGACGAAAATGGGAATTTCGTGGATTTCAATAATGTAGATTGGACGCTTACTTTCCAGATGACTATATTTAGACGTGTTTCTTTACCAGATAATTCCACGACGTATTTGAAACCCATTTTGAAAACTTTAACAACTCTCCAAGAAGTTTTAGCAAATGAACCAAAATCCAAGCGACAAGAACCAGAAGCCGTTTTAGAACCAGAACCAGAACCCGAATTTATTGGGAATGATGATTCCAATAGTTTAGACATTATGACTTACAATAAATTAATCCCACAACCACCTCCCGAAGAACCTATCCTTTAAGAATATATTATACACTACGCTCCATTTTATTTTCCCCGCATAGTGTATAATGTCAGTTTTGCCAAAAGAACTTGCCTATGTTCCCGTTCTCCCATCCCTCGGCGACCAAGTTATTAACACGAGCGTCGTTATTCAGCCAAGCAATGGGGCCGTTTTTGGAGAGAATTCCATAATTCAGCTGGATTTGCCCAACAGAGCCAACTCTTTTTTAGACCCCAACACCCTTTACATCCGTTATAAGATGACCCTTACCTCTGCCATTAGTGCCGAACTCAAAGGAGCAATCCCTGCCCTCACACCTTTTAGCAATCTCCAAGTGATCTTCGGCAGTCAAATCGTAGAAAACGTCCAGCAATATGGTGTGGTTCAGTCAATGTTGGTAAATATGACACACAGTGCAAGTCAGAAAGCAGGTATGTCCTATCCTTATGGATTAGATAATCCCAGTGCCACCACTATCGGAGCGAATCTTAACGGACGCATTTGTGCCTTGAACGAGGTCATCAGTGTTTCCGCTCCTTTAAGATGTCTGCTTTCTGAATCTGAACGTCTTGTTCCGCTCGGACTTATGCCTCTTGTGAGAGTTCAGCTTACAGTGGATACCATAGCCAATATGTTTACCACGGCTGTTGTCCCGACTGGTTTTCAGATTAGTAATTTTGAATTGTGCTACGACAGCGTGGATTTCGGAGGTCAAGTGACTCAAATGGTTCAGTCAATGGGCGAGAAAATCTACATCAAATCCCAGTCCTATGCCACTTCCTCTGCTACCTTGGCGAGTGGAACATCTGGAACAATTAATCTCATATATAATACTCGGCTATCAAGCGTCAAATCTTTGATTGCCAACTTCGGCGGAACTGCAGCGACCTCATTAAATAAACTTTTTGATTCACACGATGTGACTTCCCAGACTGCCGGAACTGGTCTTGGTTCTTACCAGTATTTGATTGGTGGTATTCCTTACCCTGCTCGTCCTGTATCGTCTGTAAACAATCGTGCGGGTGCTTTCAATGAATTGAGATTGGCTGTTGGAGGCCTCAACGCAGGAACAACCGATATGAGTATCACACCCCAAGAATTTGGCTATACCAACGCAGGAACAACCACTGTCCGCATTCCCAGTAAGTTTTATTTTGGCACGAACGTGGAGCGATTGTCTACCAACTCCGCACTCCTTACGGGAATATCCACGCTCTCGTCACCCATCAATCTCCAAATTGAATGCCCCACTGCCACTAACCAAGCCTTTAACGTAATGACTGTCTGCCTATATGATGCCCTTATTGAAATCAGCCCCCAAATGAGGGACGCGACCGTTAAGCAATAAATAGTAACAATTAAAAAATATAATAGTAATGTATAATGTATCAGATAACGGATTATTCATTTACACAAGCGAAAAAGTTGGGAGTGGAAATAAAACCGTCCACTCAAAAGAAGAAAAAAATAGATGTATTCAAACAAGGAAAGAAGATTACATCTATTGGGGCATCGGGATATGGCGATTACTCTACTTATGTGAAAACCAAAGGGAAAGACTATGCCGATGAGAGAAGAGCATTGTATAAAATCAGACACGCCAAGGACAGGAATGTAAAGGGGAGTGCTGGTTTTTTCGCAGATAAAATTTTATGGTAGATAAAAATCTCTTGGTATATAAATGAGTAAGATTAAAATCAAGGTCAATGACAAACCTTCTTTACCAATGTGTAAGTTTTTATGTGACGGTGGACTCCACGAAAAACTCAACAAATATGAACTCACCACCTTTATGAACTGCCATTCCACGAATTTATTTATTGGACGACCAAAATCGGGGAAAACCTCTTTATTGTATTCTTTTTTTAAATCTCCGAAATTATTGAAAAAGGTTTTCACAAAAATTTTCATTTTTCAACCAGCCAATTCACGGGAATCAATGTCGGACAAGTTATTTAACAAATTACCAAAAGACCAGATCTATGAAGAACTGAATTACGAGAATTTAGCAGAAGTGATGGAACAATGTAAAGCCACAGATGAAACGGAATGTTCGGCGATTTTATTTGACGATGTCGGGGCGTATTTGAAAGAGCCAACGATTCTGAAACAATTGAAGGAACTGATAATGAATCGCAGACATTTACACGTCTCTTGTTACTTTCTCTCTCAAACATTCAAATCAGTCCCAAAAGAAATTCGCAAACTGTTTAGTAACATCTTTATCTTTAAGGTAAGCAGACACGAACTCAATGATATAATGGATGAACTCATAGAACAGAAGAAGGAGGACGTGCTGGAAATAAGCAAGTTGGTATTTGATAAACCATTTGAGTATCTATTCATCAATACGGATTCGCAACGAATGTTTAAGGGATTTGACGAGATTTTACTCAATGAAGACGAAGATTAAAATCTTTGCTGTATATATAAATGGGAGCATCAAAAGTTGCACGAAAAATCTCCAACAAACTCCAACCCGTGGAAAAGTTCGCCAACAAGGTCGCCAAAAACAGCCCTGAAATACTCGCCAAGACCAGCAATGTTTTAGCCAAATCAGGCAATGTGCTTTCCAAAGTCGGAGACGTATCAGGTAAAGTGTTGACGAATCCCCTTGTCACAGGGTTCGTGGCTTCCAATCCCGAGTTCGCCCCCGTTTTAGGAGCAGGTATCGTCGCCTCCAAGTTAACCAGCAAAGCAGGTGGGTATGCTACGGGAGCAAGTAAAATCGCATCTTCTGCCGGTAACGCCATTGAGAAAGCCCAGAGCAAGGGCGACAAACCCGCAATGACTTTCGCTTAAAAAAGGAAATTAAATGGTAAAAATAAAGTATGTCCTCTATGTATAGGATAGATGTCATACACCACCGGCGGACAAACCATAGACAAGAGTATGAATGGGCTAATCGTTTTTGACACGGGTGGCGGTGTGGTAATTGAGGGAGACAGCATTACGGCAGACGGCACAATCACGTGTAATGATTTGAATGTGTCGGGACTGGGAACTTTCACAAATCTCCCGACCTCCCCTGCCACCACCAGCGACACCTTGTTCCAATTGATAAACCGAACCATAGCGAATATTTTTTATGCGAGACTTGCCTCTCCCAACATATTCACTTCAACCAACTCGTTCAATAATTTCCTCCCCACTTCCATTATAACCGACACATCGGATTTATTCGCATTCATTAATCGCACCATAGCCAATGTGTATTACGCACAGTTGGGAACTGCCAATACTTTTTTAGGACTCAATACTTTCAACACCATTCTACCGAGTTCAACTCTTGGTGTTACCACAAATAATAATGAATTGATTAATAAAAATATTGGTAATGCTGTTTATCCGCAATTGACAGGAACGAATACCATATCCGCCAACAATACATTTACTGGAACAAACACATTTGATACGAATCTCCCGAGTTCAACTCTTGGTGTTACCACAAATAATAATGAATTGATTAATAAAAATATTGGTAATGCTGTTTATCCGCAATTGACAGGAACGAATACCATATCCGCCAACAATACATTTACTGGAACAAACACATTTGATACGAATCTCCCGAGTTCAACTCTTGGTGTTACCACAAATAATAATGAATTGATTAATAAAAATATTGGTAATGCTGTTTATCCGCAATTGACAGGAACGAATACCATATCCGCCAACAATACATTTACTGGAACAAACACATTTGATACGAATCTCCCGAGTTCAACTCTTGGTGTTACCACCAGTAATAATGAATTGATAAATAAAACGATTGGCAATGCTGTTTATCCGCAATTATCACAAGACAACACATTTGCCGGAAACAACAAATTTACACAATTATCAACGGATAGCACTATCTCTTTGAATCAAAATATTTCAGGAGTAACCATTAGTCCCCCATTCCGAATTACATCAACAGGTTCAAGTAATACTTTAAATTTCAACGCAAATACTACTGGATATAACGGGTTAATAACCAATGGAGATTGTGCTATTTATTCCAGTCCCCAAAATGCGTCTGCTTTAACATTAACAACTCACGCTACTGGGTCAGTAGGAGTAAGAATAACGCCTACTGACGTAAGAATAGTAGGAACAACGACGAGTTTGGACGGAACAACCACCAATGTAACAGGGGCTTGTGCCTTTACAGCGTTACCGACCTGCACGGTGACAACAACCACAAATAATAATGAATTGATTAATAAAAATATTGGTAATGCGGTTTATAGTCAGTTGGGAACAACCAATACATTTACTTCTTTAAACACGTTTCAGGGAGGGATAGATGTTACTGGGACAACAGCAAATATTCGTCCAACAGGAACGCTTAATCTGGGTGACACAGCCGTAACCACCGCAATAAATATGGGAAACCAAGTAAATACAGTAACAAACAATATTTTCGGACAAACGATTAATTTGGGCGATGATGTGAACGCAACAATAAACCTTTTATCACGAACGCTTAATCTGGGGGATGTATTTGGAGGAACAACCACGATTAAATCTCCTAATATAAATCTGGGTTCAGGGTCATTCGGAGGGACAGTTACGGTGGGGTTAGATAACGCATCCCACATAACAGATATAATATCCAGAGCAATTACTGTGGGGACAACGAGAGCAGGAACAACCACCAGCATTGTGTCACCCAGTGTAAGCGTTACGGGGAGTGCCACATTCAATACCACTCTCCCGAGTTCAACTCTTGGTGTTACCACCAGTGATAATGAATTGATTAATAAAACTATTGGCAACGCCCATTATAGTAGACTGGCATCTGCCAATGCGTTCAGCTCCACAAATTCGTTTGACAATTTTCTCCCTACATCTTCCATAACTACCAATACAGACAACACCGCCCTTATCAATAAAAATATAGGGAACACTCATTATGCCCGTTTATCCAACAACAATACATTTTCAGGGTTACAGAACATACTTTCAACGGGTTCTTTGGTTTGTGCGGGTAGTGTGAGTTTTACTAAACAACAAGCAGTAGCGTTTGCCGTATTACCTGAATGTAATGCTTCATCGGCATCTATTGGGAGTCAATTTATTACCAAAACAATAGGCGATTCTTTTTATTCCAGACTAACAGAAAACAACACATTTTCTGGAACAAACTCATTTACTGGTGTCGTTAATCTAATCAAGATTACCCCATTATACACCACCATACCAGCATATACATCTGCGGATGTTGGTTTCATCCACACATTTTCAGCAACGAATGGTGATGTTATAAATGACACTATCACAACATATATTACAACCAGTACGATACCGAAGGGAGTTTATACATTTTTTGTCAGGGGAAGTGTCGCAACAAATTCCACTTCTCTAATTAGGACAAATGTCTCACTTAAAGTAACGACGGGGGCAGTCCTTCTGATTCAAGCACCAGCGGAATCAACAAATTTATATAGTAATCCAGCAAACTATTCAATTCCATATCTGAATTCAACCGACCAAACATTTATACTAACCGGCAACCGAACTTCTGGGACGACTGGAACAACTTCTTTCGTTAATGCGGGAGAACGCCTAACATATATAAAAATACTACGAATAGGATAAACTTATATCCGCTTATACTATCAAGGGAAATGCTTACGGAAATCTTCTGGACGTTTTTATGCACCAGTATCATTGGATGCTTTTTAGCGTGTATCAGAATGGCTTACAAATCCAAATGTAGTTATGTGAAATGTTGTGGACTCACGATCAGGAGAGACATTGAGGCGGAGGAAACCCTTGACGGTCAACTCCACCGAACACAGAGTTTAGTCATTTAGAGGGGAACTCAGCGAAGCCTATGCCCCTCTTGCTCCCCTTATTGTTGTGTTTTGCCATACTTTTTTTTAAAAGTATATAGTATAATGAGTTTCACGATTAATCTATTTTCCAATCAGGGAACAACAGAGACGGGTTCAACGAACAGTCTGAACTACAATATTGATTGGTCGGCGATGCCTCCGCACGACGGCGAATATGATGTGACTTTTTCGTTCGTAACCGCGACAGTCACCACGACCAC
>Ga0181351_1000147_pt1 | contig 18416 bp, 12 predicted proteins | sample Su13VDMM15SD_FD_170485 | JGI IMG/M metagenome (GOLD analysis project Ga0181351, IMG submission 170485) | Freshwater viral communities from Lake Michigan, USA - Su13.VD.MM15.S.D | ecosystem: Environmental > Aquatic > Freshwater > Lake | place: USA: Michigan | collected 2013-07-16 | reverse complement strand
CCGCATCAAGATATATGGCGGTAAAGTTGTAGAGAACGTCTGCCAAGCAATCGCTAGGTGCATCATCGGGGAACAGATGGTCCGTATCGCCAAGCGATACAAAGTGGTTCTTACGGTGCATGACGCAGTGGCGTGTGTTGTACCTGACGCCAAAGTTTGGGAAGCACAGGTTTACGTGGAAGAGTGCATGCGGTGGGTTCCCGAGTGGGCCACTGGGTTACCCTTGAACTGCGAAAGCGGGTTCGGTAAATCTTACGGAGATTGTTAATGATTGAGAAGATCGAAGTGGAAGAGATCGTTGACTACGCTATGCCGTTGATGCGGATCGACAAGTTGGCTAGGCAGATACACGATGATTGTTTGCACGGTAACTTGGCGCAAGCAGAGGAACTGACCGTGCATCTGATTGCAGAAGGTCGCATCTTGCGTAACTCTTTATTGATTATGCAGAACAAGGAACGAACCAAGTGAATACTCGCTGGTCTTTCAGTAGCATCAAGTTGTTTGAGCAATGCCCACGCAAATATCATCACCTAAAGATTCTGAAAGACTACGTAGAGTCTGAGACTGAAGCCATGCTGTATGGCACAAGGTTTCACGAGGCAGCAGAGTTCTACATTAAAAACGACACTCCGTTACCCCAATACTTTAGTTTTGTTAAGTCCACTCTCGACAATCTCAAGCAGATGTCGGGGGAAAAACTTTGTGAGTACGAGATGGGTGTAAAGGAAGACCTTACACCTTGCGCTTTCAACGACCCGGATGTTTGGTTCCGTGGCATTGCCGACTTGTTGATCCTTGACCATGAAACGGGTGAAGGGCGAGTTATTGATTACAAGACAGGTAAAAGCGCGAAGTATGCCGATCCGGGACAACTGGAACTCATGGCTCTTTGCGTGTTCAAGCACTTCCCCACGATCAAGAAGGTGAAGTCTGGTTTGTTGTTTGTAGTATGCAATGCGTTCATCAAGGACAAGCACAGTGCTGACCAACAAGATGTACTGTGGGAGAAGTGGGTTCAGCGGCATAATCGGCTGAAGGTGGCAATGCAAACGGATGTCTGGAACCCAAAGCCGAGCGGACTGTGCCGAGCGCACTGCATTGTCACAAGCTGCCCCCATAATGGTAGGAAGTAAGGTAAATCATGGCGTACACAAAGTCCCCCCGCCCATATAAAGAAGAGTACAAAGCGCAAGTGGAGCGCGGTGAGCACGAGAACCGGATGGAGCGGCAACGCGCTCGTCGTGCGTTAGATAAGAAGGGCGTCAACCGTGCGGGTAAGGATGTGTCGCATGTGAAGGCACTCGCCAAGGGCGGGACCAATGCCGATGGATATAAGTTAGAGTCACCATCCGCAAACCGAAGCCGCAACCTGCACAAGAAGGGCGAGAAGAAGTAATGTATGGAGAAGGTAATTAAAGAGATCGCACGAAGCGTCCTTAGAAAATTACCTCCCGCTAAAGTAGAATTCGATGACCTCCTTCAAGAAGGACGGCTGGCTGTCTGGCTACAACGAGACAAGATCGCAACGCTAGATGCAAAACACACCCGTGCCTTTGTAGCGCAGTGCGCTAGGTGGGCGATGATCGATTGGGTTCGGTACATGTGGCCCTCTCGCGGTAAGAACGGGGCGATACTGAACACCAACGTAGACGACTACGAAGAATCTTTTAGTGAGCGTGGCAGTGTGGATACAACTCTTAGCCATGCTCAGGCCATGCAAGCTGTTGAACGAATAGAAAACAAGTTAACAGCAAACTATCGATTAGAGGTTTTATACCTATTTATACAAGGGCTGGAAAGCAAAGACATAGCAAAAAGGCTATGTATACGTCCTGAGACAGTGAGCCGCTACAAGAAAGAAATCCGAAAAGTTGTTAACGAATTTATTGGGTGATACATGGTGCAGCCGCCTGTCGTTATGGTTGTTTGGGAAGATGCCAAAACCTTAGACGCAACCGCATGGGTCGAAAACCGCGATCACACATACAAGCCCCACTTGGTTTTTTCGGTGGGGTTTTTGCTTTCTGATACAGAGAATGGTGTTATCTTGACACAGGCATGGAACCCTGAGTTGATCGGCGCACGGGACCAGATTCCAAAGTCCATGATCCGAAGCATGACTTTTCTTAGCCCCGAGAAAATAAAAAAGTCGCGGCGGTTGACTCCTCAGATCAACTAGTGGCATAATTTCATCTGGTTCATGGATGCCGCTGTAAGGTGTGGGTGAGCGGTGGGGGCTTCACAGCCTTATAACTACACCAGCCAGCACGGGGTTCCTTTCATTCGCTCCGGGAACTGGCAATAATTCGATAAGGCAGAACGGTTAAGGCTGTTCTGCCTGTTTTGCCATGAGTACAACAAATAGAGCACATGGAAATCGTAGAGAACAAAGCGTTGTTGCTAAAGTTGCGTGACCCTGCAAAGGTGACGAACATCATCCCAAAAAGCAAAGCACTTGATGAGCACACGGTGCTGGTGAACTGGGGGTTAGATGAAGTTCAGGTGTTAAAGAACCTGAAAATAAAAAACGTACCTTCACCTATTTTTCGTAGCTACGATTGGCCCGGACTCTACAAACCGTTTGACCATCAGAAAACAACAGCGGCGTTCTTAACGCTGCATAAAAAAGCGTTCTGCCTAAACGAGCAGGGCACTGGCAAGACGGGTAGCGTGATCTGGGCGGCGGACTACCTGATGAAACAAAACCGCATACGCCGTGTGCTGGTGATCTGCCCACTGTCGATCATGGACTCAGCATGGCGGTCAGACTTGTTCAAGTTTGCCATGCACCGATCAGTCGATATTGCATACGGGTCGGCTGATAAGCGGCGAGAAGTAATCAACGGCCCCGCCGAGTTTGTCATCATCAACTACGATGGACTGTCGATTGTTGAGCAAGATGTCGCCAAGGGGGGGTTTGACCTGATTGTCGTTGACGAGGCAACCCACTATAAGAACGTAAGTACCGAGCGGTGGAAGACGTTGAACCGACTGATGACCCCGCAGACATGGCTGTGGATGCTGACCGGAACCCCTGCGGCGCAGTCCCCCGTTGATGCTTATGGATTAGCTAAACTGATTAACCCTGAAGGTGTACCTAAGTTCTTTACATCATTCAAAGAAATGGTGATGTACCGGGCGACACAATTCCGCTGGGTTCCTAAAGAGTCGGCCACAAAAACTGTTCACCGAGTGCTGCAACCCGCGATCAGATTCACCAAAGAAGAGTGCCTTGATCTGCCGGAGATGACCTACGTTGACCGTGCTGTGGCCCTGACCAAGCAGCAGGAAAAGTACTACAAGCTGCTCAAGAACCAGATGATTATTGAGGCTGGCGGCGAGGAGATCACCTCCGTTAACGCTGCAGTTAATTTAAGCAAGTTGTTGCAACTCTCATGCGGTGCCGTCTACTCCGACAACAAGGAAACAATCGAGTTCGACATCAGGAACCGATACGCTGTACTGAAGGAAGTCGTTGACGAGGCGGCTAACAAGGTGTTAGTGTTCGTCCCCTTTCGCAACTCGATCCAGATTCTGACTGATAAGTTGCTGGAGGATGGCTACACCGCAGAGATCATCAATGGAGATGTGTCGGCCAGCAAGCGCACCGAGATTTTCAAACGCTTTCAAGAAACACCGGAACCGCGCATACTAGTCATCCAACCACAAGCTGCGGCACACGGGGTGACTCTGACTGCAGCAGACACGATAGTGTGGTGGGGGCCGACAAGCTCTCTCGAAACTTACGCGCAAGCAAACGCACGAGTGCATCGGGCAGGGCAACATCACCCTACAACAGTCATTAGGCTACAAGGTTCAGCGGCTGAAAGACACGTATACAAGATGTTAGATACAAAAGACGCTGTACACACACAAATTGTTGATCTTTACAAACAATTGCTTGACTGAGCCGCCAAACAGCATTAGACTGTAGGCTCTGTAACCAACCAAGGAGAACGGAATGACAGACACGGCATCACCCGCCGATGGAACAGTGCCCCCAGAAAAGCTGGTGAGGGTGTATTTGAAGATGCGTACCGCACGGGATGCGCTTGTTAAGGACCACGAAGCAGAACTGTCCAAGGTCGAGGCTTCTATGCAACAAGTGAAGTTGGCTTTGCTGGCGTATTGCAAAGAACACAACATCGAAAGCGTTCGTACCAAAGCGGGGCTGTTTTATCGCAGCATCAGGCAGCGGTACTGGACGAACGATTGGGAGTCTATGGGCAAGTTTGTGGTAGAGCACAACGTGCCCGAGCTTCTGGAAAAACGTCTGCATCAGGGAAACACAAAAACTTTCCTTGAGCAGAACCCCGACTTGCTCCCACCGGGATTGAATGTGGATAGCGAATTTACCGTAACTGTGAGGAAAGCGTAATGACTGAAAATAAGTATGTAACGATTAACGATATTGCAGAACACTACACGGTGTCTATTTCTACCGTCCGTGCATGGATTCGTACCAACACAATTCCATATTTGCAGGTAGGCAAAACCTTCCGGTTCAAGTTGTCTGAAGTCGATGCTGCATTGCGTGATGTACGGACCAAGAAGATTGACGACGATGTGGAAGCACTTGTCGATAACCCAGACCAAGACATTTAAGGAGATAAAGAATGAGCGAACTTTCATTGTTCAAAGGTGGCGTCCCAGCATATCTGGTGGGGCTGGAAGATGACACGACCAACAATCTTGCTGGTGGTGAAGTTGGCATGCGTCGTATGTCGATCAAGGGCGGTGTGTTCCGCGAGATGATCGGTAGCAAGGAATATCGCGTTAGCGAAGAGCGGTCTATCGGCGTGGTCATTATCAAAGCCGCACCGACCAAAAACCGCTCGTACTTCTCTGGTCCATACGTTGAGGGTGAAAACGCTTCACCTTCTTGCTGGTCGCATGACACCCAAGTGTCGGCTCCAGAAGTCCCGGCAGATCAGCGTCAGTCGGCTAAGTGCATGGACTGCCCCCAGAACATCAAGGGCTCTGGGCAGGGTGATAGCCGCGCTTGCCGATTCCAGCAACGGGTTGCCGTGCTGCTTGAGGGCGAGGTTCACAAGAAGGAAGTGTATCAATTGATCCTTCCCGCTACTTCTATCTTCGGTGATGGTGAGAAGGGCAAGCTGCCGCTGGAAGCATATGCGCGTCATCTGCGAGCCCACGGTACTCCAATTGCCGGGGTCATTACCGAGATGCGTTTTGATACGGCAAGCCCAACGCCGAAACTGACGTTCAAGCCAGTCCGTGCAGTTACGGAAGATGAGCTTGCAGTTGTTCGTGAGATGCGTACTTCCAAGGAAGCGGAAGAGGCTATCAAGTTGACGGTGAACCTTACGCCGAAGAAGCCAGCCGCTGCGTTGTTTGAACAGGAGCCGGAAGAAAAGCCAGCACCTAAGAAACTTGCTGCGCCGAAAGTGGAGAAGGCGGCTGTGGTTGAAGAGGAAGAAGACGAACCTGCACCTAAGAAGGTTGCCAGCAAGAAGCCTGATCCTGCGACTTCTAGTTTGGATTCCCTTGTGACTGGTTGGGATGACGAGTAACTGAGTTTGGGGTGATGGGGGTGTAGCTTATTTTGCTACGTATGTAGCATTTTTGAGTACGTGCCCCCATCGCTTTCTTTCTTTTACTTTCTCCTACCCTGACGCAATGCGGATATGCAAACACACGATTTTCTTTCCGCAGTTCTTGGGGGCACTGGGTACATATGCGTTTTTGGGGCGAACCCAGCGAAGAAACGTGTAGTCCAGAAGCTGTACGCCACCATTGAAGCTGCTTGTTCCGCAGCGGATAACCTATGTCAAGAAGGCTTCGATGCCTACTTCGGGTTAGCCCGATTTCAAACAGATAAAAACAGGAGGGCTGACAATGCGCTAAGTCTTAAATCGTTCTTTCTTGACATTGACTGCGGCGCACACAAAGACGAAACCGAGGGTTACCCCGGTGGGCAGGGTGATGGGCTTGTTGCACTGCGTCAATTTTGTTCTACGGTGGGGCTTCCCAAGCCGACCATCATCAGTTCGGGGCGAGGACTACACATATATTGGGTACTGTCATGCCCAATTCGGGTATCTGAGTGGGTTCCCGTTGCTGAACGGCTTAAAGATTTGTGTGGGATACATGGACTGGTTGCTGATCCTGCGGTTACTTCTGATACAGCGCGAGTGCTTCGTGTACCGGGGACATCCAATTTCAAGGATAGCCCACCGAGTTCGGTGCAGGTTATCGGGAAGGTTGCTGAGGAAGTAGAGTTTGCAGCGTTCCGAGATTTGCTTGGTGCTCCGAAAAGCGTACTGAAAAGCGTACCGTTGTCGGACTTAGAAGACGACATCGCATCTTCAATTCTTGGCAACTACAAGAACATTTTCAAGACCATCGTAATCAAGACGGCGGAAGGCCGGGGGTGCAACCAACTCAAGCAGATCATCGAGCAGCAGGACACCATCAGCGAACCAATGTGGCGTGGTGGGTTGTCGATCACGAAGTTTTGTGAAGACGGAGTAAAGGCTGCTCACCGCATTTCATATAAACATCCGGGGTACAGCCCGGACGACACGGCTAAGAAGTTAGATCAGATCAAGGGACCGTACACATGCGCTACCTTTGATAAGTTGAACCCCGGGGTATGTGCATCATGTATGCACATGAATCATGTGAAGAGCCCGATTGTGCTGGGCCGAGAAGTGCAGGAAGCCCCCGATGATGGCGAGGTTTATGTTGTTGAAGATGTACCCGAAGCCGCACCGATTGCGGGGAAGCAAAAGTATGTAATACCGAAATACCCAGTGCCCTACTTCCGAGGAGTACACGGCGGGGTGTTCAAGCGAACCAAAGACAAGCAAGGTGACCCGCTAGAAATTCCGGTTTACCACAACGACTTATATGTTACCCGCCGACTGCACGACCCAGAAGTGGGGGAGGCGATGGTAGTTCGATTGCATTTACCGAAGGATGGTGTACGGGAATTCACCATACCTCTTGCAGCATCGTTAGCAAAAGATGAGTTCCGAAAATTTATGGCTATGAATGGTGTAGCCATGATGAAGATGGAAGAACTCATGACATACATAACCACATGGGTGAACAAATTGCAGAATGACACTAACGCAGATATCGCTAGGCGGCAGTTCGGGTGGACCGACGAGACTTGCTCCGCATTTGTTATCGGGGACAAGGAAATCCACGCCAACCGAATCGAGCACAACCCACCATCAAGTTCTACGCTTCGCATGTTTAGCATGTGCAAGTCGAAGGGATCGTTGGAGGAATGGAAGAAAGTTGCTGACTTTTATAACCGTACTGGTATGGAGATGTATCAGTACGTCATCGCGCTTTCTTTCGGTTCCCCGCTGGTCGCCCACAGTCCAGACGGCTCGGCTTTGTTCCACATGTTTAGCAAAGACCCCGGCCTCGGCAAGACAACGGCAATGCGAGTGGGTAGCAGTATCTGGGGACACCCGAATGAAATGATGTGCCAAGAGCGCGACACGGCTAACTCCAAGATGAACCGTGCTGAGATTTTCAAGAACGTCTTTTTAACAATGGACGAACTTACAAACATCTTGCCCAAGGATGCAAGCGATCTTGTCTACGGGTTGACGGGCGGCGCACAACGGAATCGGCTTAGTGTGGGCGGTAACGTCGAGCGGTTTCGGGGGGATCAGTGGCGGCTTAATGCTTGCAGCACGGGTAACACCAGCCTCATTAGCCGAATCATGATGTTCAAGGCTATGCCCAAAGCCGAAACCGTTCGCATAGTAGAAGCCCCAGTTACTGCGTACTCGTTTGATTCCAAGTCTGAGACTGATGCGTTTGGGCAGTTGTTGCTAAATAACTACGGTCATGCGTGTGTACCGTACATGCAGTTACTCATGCAGCGGGGGGATGAACCCAAGCAGTTGTTCTTTTCTATGCAAGAAAGAATTGACAAAGCCGCAGGGCTATTGCAGCCGCATAGGTTCTGGTCTGCTCAAGCGGCGTCTGCTCTGGCTGGGGCAGTGATTGCCAAGAAAGCGGGGCTCATTAACTACGACATCCCCGAGTTGTTCAAGTGGATTACGGGAGTGCTTATCCGTAACAAGACTGGCTATATCGAGAACAACACCAACGCAGAAGAAATCCTCACTACTTTCCTCGCAGAGAACTACAACAACATTCTTCGTATCAAGAGCACCGAGGATGCACGGTACACAAACGATGCCGATATTTGCATCATTCCAGACAATGCACCCCGGTTCCAGTTTGTGGCTCGTTATGAATACGACATCAGGCGGCTGTACTTGATTCCGAAGGTGTTCCGTGAATGGTGCAGCAAACAACAGATTGCGTACACGGATGTTGTGGATGAGCTAAAGGGTGGGCGCACTAAGGCTCACATGAAGAAGCAACGGCTTGGTAAGGGCACACGTATGAACCTGCCACCGATGGATGTGCTTGTCTTGAACTGCTCGGACTTCTTGCTTGACCTAGACGAAGATGGCGCTTCGACCCCCCACTAGAAAACCAACGGGGGAAATAAACCCCGATGGAGTGCCAATCAATATCGTTTGGGCAGATTTGGTTGTGGGTGCATCTGTATTTGTACCTGCCATTAACATGACAAGGTTAACTGGGCAGATGCGCCACGCCGCAAAGGCTCGCGGTATGCAACTCAAATGTGTGGAGCGGATCGAGAACGGGAAACTGGGGATGCGCTTTTGGCGGATGCTGTGATATAGTTTCCTCGGGTGGTGCAACGCCACCCTTACGTTATCTCCTCTCCTTTTACCCCCGGCGTTCTGCCGGGGGTCTTTTCATTCCTCGCCTTCCAACTCATCCCGAAGAGCCATCAACTCTTTCTGCGTTCCGGGGGCTAGGATGATTCCGTTTACAACCTTAGCATTGTTGAAAGCCCTGCGTGAGCGGGTGATGGTGTCGTTCAAGTTGCCAAGATCGGGGTGCTTCTCGTAAAGTTTTTGGAGTTTCTCGTAAGCCTCTGCAGCCCCTTCGTAGTCTCCCACCTTCGTGGCTATGTTTAGTTTTTGCAGTTGTTTGGAACGACCCTCTCCAACGGACTTCTCGATGCCCTTCAAGACAGCATTGATCTCAAGTTCTTTGGTGTATTCGGCGGGGGTGAAGCCCAGCATCTGTGCTCCGGCGTTCCATGCACTAACATCTCCCATAATGGGATCACCACGCAACGTGTTGGCTCCCTCGGTAGCGAAGCGGATACCCTTCATGATGTTAGCCAGAGCAACGGGGGACATGCTTTCAAGCCCACGTTCAACTTGCCCATCTTGAAGCTGCGAAATACCACGCTCCATTCTCGTAACCACGCCAATGAACGGGCCACCCAAAAGTTGAGCGAGGCTGTCAACCAAAGTTGAGGAGCCAGAAGAAACTGGAGATTCCTTAAAGATCAAGTTGCTCAACCCGATACGCTCGGCAACGGTCAACCCAGTAAGGCTATTTATCAAGCCCTTGTAAACTGTTTCACCTGTAGCCCCACGCACTACAGCGCCGAAATCTTCTTCGTCGTCTTCTTTGAACAGGTTGTAGATCATTGATACAACACCGAACATGGGCATACCTTGCAGCCCAGCAAACAACGCCGTCTGCCCCATGATCCCCCCCAACTGCTTAAACGCCGCGCTGCGAACTTCTGGGCTCTCACCCTTCAGGGCTTCCCTAGCAGTTTTGAACAGAAGATAGTTCATCTTCACGCCGTAGCTCTTGAACATCCAGAGCACTCGGCCAACAGCATTTTGGGCAATGGGTGGAGCCGCTGCCGCTGCCGTACCACCGTTAACTAGTTCTGTAAGGTAGAGAGCTTGCCTTGCTGCGGCTTGTTGTTTTTCTTCCGTCGAAAGTGCTTTCTCTTCTTTTGTAGCCTTTGGGCTACTCAGTCGTTGCAGTTCCAGATCGTATGCAGCCATCAAGGAAACTTCGCGGTTCATCCGCTCGCCTTGGTGCATGAAAAATCCGCTGGCAGCGTTGACTCGGGCCAAAGGAGATGCACTGTCTTCGGCTTCCAGCACATCAGACATTTGGGAGCGGTTGAACTGGCCCATCTTGCGGCCAAACTCTACAAGTGCCTTGTACTTCCTAAGATGTTTTGGAATATCTTCCCCATCGAAGTCGATGTTGTCCATCGAGGGCATGGCCGTGCGGGTAAGTTTTTCATCCTTGGAACCCAGCATCTCTACATTACGCTTGCCACCACTGCCCATATAAGCAAGGGAGGCTTCCGTTATGGCTTTTCGAGTTGCCTCATACCCGTACTTACCACCAAGGTAAGGCATCACAATAAGCGGCATCTGGGACAAGTTAACAAGCGCAGAAGATACGTTAAAGCCGAGCAGGGTGGTGAAGCTGATCGTGTTCAGGATATTTGCGGCCATCGACACCGTAGGTGACTTGGCGAAATCTACTCGACTGCTAAGTTCATCGAAGTATTCTTTTGCAAGCTGGTTGTCTTCGGCCTTGCCGGATTTACCGAGTTCTTTCACATGTCTCAGCATCTCAGACCGTGCTTTGTTAAGCATAGCCGCATACTTCATGTTGGAGATTTGCCGAGAGATACTGAACGACTTCTCGCGCAGCGCACGGATCGAGTCTTTGCGGAAACCCAACACGCCCTGCCGTGCAGCGAAAGACTTGGCGAACGCCGTTTCCGGCATCGTGGACAGATACATACGCATGATCTGCTCCATTGCCTCGTCGTAATTCTTTTGTGCTTCGGTTCCTTCCGGGCGATTCATCTCCATCAAATTCAACACCCCATGCACAAACGCAGTGTTGGGGACATTCTTGTAGTTGAGTTCTGACAACTTGGCAAACTTCTGAAGATCAGTAGCCCCGGCATCTTTCAAGATTTCAAGGCGGCGTTCACGTTCGCGCTCACCTTCAAAGGCTTCGATGTATGTCTCGGTGGTGCCTTGGGTGGTAGGTGCGTTGTAGGACAACCAGAATTTACCGTTACGGGTAAGTGGGAAGTACGGATCGATCTCGCCTTTTTCTACAATCTTTTTAAGTAGTTCGTTCTTGAACTTCTCCCGCAGCACGGGGTCTTCCACCGTTTCATCTACTCGCCCTTCCATAGAGGCGATGATTTCTTTACGCAAAGAGGCGTAGTTATTCTTCATCAAGTTGTACATACGTACCGCTTGTGGGCCGAGGGAGGTGAGTTCTTTGTTCAGCTTGTCCCAGTTTGCTAGGGCTTCGGCTTGCTCTTTGACATCCTTGGAAAACTTATCCACGTAAAACTGGCGGGGCCGAGTTGGGTCCACACCCTCTACCGTACTGCTGTAAATAACTTCGTTGAAACGGTCAATCACCGTCTGACTTACAGATTTAGCCCACGTATCCAAGGCGAGGCACACCGACTCGATGCGCTGGTTGCGGGTGTATTCGTCACCCTTTCGCATGTTGACAAGCTCGTTGATTAGCGGGGCGTTGGGGATGTACTTCTTAGCGATGTCCACCATAGTGTCCAACGGCATAACCGCAAACAACATCTTCTTGGCAAGACGCCCAGCACTACGCACAAACTCATGAACCGCATCGGCTCGTTCTGGCGTCATTCCGGGAAGCTGCTCCAGTGCATTAACACCCTCATTCAGCCAAGATGAAATTTTCGGGTCGCGTGGATTAAGCACAGCCGCATACAGCGCAGTGCCGTCCCGATAGTTTGGTGCGGGGGACAGGATCGCCTTGATTGCGTTATCGGCTACGGTGTAGGCAGATTCGAGCGGAACCGATTCTTTACCCATCAAGGTGCGGAACAGATTGCGGATCGTGTGCATGAACCGTTGCCATGCCGAGATCGGTGAACCGTTGTAGTTCAGAGAATTAAGTTTTGCCTTGAACTCGTCATTCGCCCACGTTTCAGCAACGAACTCATCAAGGCTCTGAGCACCATACTCGGTGTCGAGCGAACCCTTCACTTCGTTGAAAAGTTTTGTAAGTTGCTTCGTTACCGGATGCGACGGGTTTGCCAACACATGTGACGTAGCCGCATGGGACAGTTCGTGGAACAGCGTGTGGGTGTTCATGCCCACTTCGGAATCAAGTACGATGGTGTTTGATACGGGGTCGTAGTAACCCGCAACAGGTTTGCCCGAAGAATCCGTCAGTTTGTGCACCGTACGGACGTTGACATCTGCGGTGACTTTTGCAAACACATTTGCCAACTCGCGAGTACGGTCATTTCCATGCTCGGCCAGAAACTTCAACGCTTGCTGTAGCTGACCGTTGTACAGTGCCTGACGAATTACAGGATGCAGCGGACTAGCAAATGGGGATGTGATTTCCGAGAAGAGTCGGTCTTTGCTTTGAAGCCAGTCTTCAATATCAAGATCGGTTTCGTCGGGAGCGACCTCTTCTGGTACTGTTATTTTCTTTCTTGCTGCCCGTGCTTCTTTTGCAGCGTCTGCAGTGGCTTCTTTGGCTTCTTTGGTAAGTTGCCTTTGCAACGCCTTCTCATACTTCGCCCGTTGCACATCGCTTGGAAGGTATTCTTCCAAGGTCTTCTGGGATTTTTTGGCGATCTTCTCTTCTTGGGCTATGAACTTCTTGAACTGTTCATTGGCAGTTGTACCAAGATTCTTCTGTACCCAATCCCTTGCGGCTTCGGCAGACTTACCACCAGTACCTTCAAAGAACTTCGCTTCAATAGCGCGTTCTCCCGCTTTTCTAAAACGAGGAGCTTCATTAACAAGGTCGAACGCAATGTTATGTAATGCATCAACAATCTGAGGTACCTTTGAAAAGTATGCTTCAGCATCCTTGTTTTCTTTAGCCCTGCCTTCTTTGCTGGTTATCAAGTTGTGAACAACTTCTTCGTCCTTTAGGGATACGTTCTCACGAACATCCTTATTCTTCTCGTAGCCTTCCCCAACAACTTCTTGGAACCGATCTGTTACTGCTTTCTTTTCCGCAGCGCGTTGGCGTTCCAGTTCATCCTGCGGTTCTTTCTCAACGACAGGCTTCTCGGCTTTGGGTTCGATAGGTTTTTTGGGTTTTGCAAGTTTTGGTTTGGTTACAGCGACGGGGGTAGGTTCAGTTACAACGGGGGTAGGTTCAGTTACAGCGGGGGGAGTTTCTTTCTTCGGCGTAATCTCAGCGATCTTGTTCCCTGCATGCATCCCTGCATACGCTTCATGTCCCTGCACATCATCGCGAGGTTGCCACAGTTCCAAAGGGGAACGTCCAACAGCAGGTTCGGTGTAGTACGGAATTTTAGAACTTGTTGGGGAAGAGCCCAACTTGCCCGTCTTTGGGTTCTTCCAAACAAGCGAGGCAGTACCATCAGCACCGAGGATGACCCGTGCCCCTTCCATGTTTTCAACGCCAGCAGCACTCAGGCGTGACGCGTCTCCATCCACGTAGATCGTTTTTGCGCTGCGCTCTTTAAGACCAACATCCCCCGGATGTTCTGGCCGGGGAGCCTTATCGCGTTGGGTAGTGCCGTCTTCAAAAACAACATACGTAGAACCCTTTGCAGTTTTATACCCAGCAATGGGGGGAGTTTCTAGTGCAGGGGGCACTGATCCTTCTCGAACATCAGGTCCGACAGGAGGAATCCCAGTTGGTACCACTCCTGCTGGTTCAGAAACTCCAACTCCTCCGGGGGCTGCTGCTGTTCCGGGCTCGCTAACCACTCCAACGCTTTCTCCAACTGGTGGAGCGACAGGTACTTCTGGTTGTCCGGTTTCGGCTGTACTGGGTACGACATTTTCGGCTCCTTGTGCGGTGCTTCGTTTGGCAATCTCCGCTTGAATTGCGGCGATCAAAGGCTTGTTCTGTCCTTCGGGTGTTTTTGCTAACTGCTTCTTTAGTGTCGAAGCCAAATTTGCATCATTCCACTTCTGCACCATCGCAACAAATTGCGGGTTAATAGGGGTAGCAGGTACACCTTCAGGTGGTGGGGTGGGGCGTCCGTCAGGTTCGACAGTAGGAACGGGAGGAGTAACGGGAGCAGCAGGGGCAGTTACTTGTTGCAGTGCAGCAGCAAGTTGATCGGGTGGGACAGTAGAAGAAAGTGCCGGGGTGGGGGTAGCGGGAGCTACTGGCGCAGTGGGGGGTGCTGCAGCGGCTGCTGCTTCGGCTTTGCGCCTAGCAAGTTCTTCTTGGGCTGTGCGTTTTGCGTAGACAGATTCAGCAATAGCACCGGGAGTGCCGAGCACACCGCCACCGATACCGCCTTTGATACCTGCTTCCAACAACCTGTCGATATTTTCCGGGCTGAATACGTCGCCCTTCGCTCCAGCGGTCTTCTCGGCAAGGATAGACAGAAGTTCTTGAGTACTCTCAGTACCCGCTTCCATACCCACAGTAGCAGCCAGAGATTTAGCCAGCCCCATCTTAATGCTAGGTGGGACGATAGTGGAACGGTTTACTATCTCACTGGCAACTTTTGCACGGGTTGCAGGGGAGAACTGGGAAAGCAAGCGAGCAGGAATGATCGAATCAAGGGCAGCTTGTGCTGCGCCGAACGCAGTGGCGATCCCGGGTTCCAGATTACCAGTCTCTTCATAGATACCTTGGAAGGTATCGGGCGCGTTCAACCCAAAAGAAGAGCCGTAGATACCGAGGTTTTTGCCGAGTTCTTTAGCATCGGGGACTGCTTGTGCCCCTGCTTTTTGAGCGAATCGGGTAGTGAAATCTGTTGCGGCTTCGCCAGTGAGCCCTTTTGCAGCGGCACGTTCTGCAGCAAGTCGGTTAATCCCAGATAGGGCCGCACGTTTAGCCCCCATGCCGACAACTCCGGCACCAGTGAGCATAGCCAATATATCCGGGCCGACCTCACCGATAGTTTCAACGCCGTAACCAATAGCGTTACCCGCCCCATCAACATCTTTGTACGACTTAAATGCGGTGGGGTATTTTTCTTCTGCCGCTGCACGGGTGGCTTGGGCCTCCCCAAGCTTGCGTTCTGCAAACTCATCGTAGCCCAAAGCCGAACCCACCAGTGCGGGAAGCCCTTCTGTAAGGGTACTACCAAGCCCCGACATACTCCTGTTAAAACTATTAGACAGGATTCTTCCCAACCCAAGATTGCGGTAATCCGGGTTGTACTCTAGGGTGCTTGCTTTTTTATCCGCAATATATTGCGCCCGTGCTTGGACTTCCTCTGGGGGCATGTCGTCCGGGAATGACACCGGACCATAATTTGGGATGTCAATGATTGGCATAGTGCGGTACTAGTTATCTTTCGGCTTCGGTGTAAGGCGTGGCGGGAGCACCATACTTACTTGCTTCCTTAATACGGCGCTTTTCGTTATCTATTGCTTGCAGCAAGATGGGGTCAGAAGCAAGTTCTTCCGTTGTAATGTTGCCGTTCTTGATATTTACGACCAGTCTTTTACCTTGTTCCCCAACAGCTTCAATAGCCCTCAACGCATTAGGGTTATTTTTAATCGTGGCGGGGTTGAACTGTTCAGCAACAGTTCTTTCTAGTTCCATAACTTCTTTAACGGTAAGCCCCACAGGTTTTTGTGCTGACGCTAATGCGGCCCTCAGCCCTGCAGCTTCCAGCAAACCACGAACGCGCTCGGCGTTGGCTTCTTCTCTAGAATTAGCAGCGATGTTAGCCGCTGTAATACCTGCTTGGCTAGAGTACATATTGGCAGCAAGGTTGGCAGATAGTTTTTGATACTCTTGTTGGGCCTTAACAATTTCTGCGTCGGCTTTTCGCAGCGCATCGACATCGCCAACTTGACGAGCGTATTCTGCCTGTTTAGATGCGTCAATCAACCTCAAATATGCGGCATCACGGCCAGCCTTGGCCGCTTCAAACTTGGCCGTTACTTCCGCCATGCGAGCGCCGCCGCCGCGAATCAATGGACGAGCGGCTGCTTGCATCAACCCCAACAGTCGGGGGTCTTGGGCTTGGGCCATCTCTTGGATTCTGGTGGCTGTAGCAATATCTTGAGCACCAAAGTCTGGGCGATTCTCTCTGAGCTTTCTGTCGGCAGCATACAGTCTGTTTTGCTCTGACATATCGGGTTTAGTGAACCCCGCCCCTTGCATTTCAGCCATGATCCCAGACAGTGTTGGACCGTCAGGAGCGGCTTCGCGTCGGGCACCAGACTGAGCAAGAGCGCCGAGCCCACCGTCAGGTGCAGGGGGAGGGGCATACGAAGGAAGTTGGCCGTAAAGCCTATCAAGTTCTGCTCGTAGTTGTGCTTTCTCGGCGGGGTTAGTTACCCGATCCATCTCTGCACGAAGCACATTTATAACTTTGGCGATGTTAGTGTTGGGGGCGTACTCGAATTTCAAACCCGATTTTCCACCCCCGGCTTCTTCCGGTTGCGTTTGTTTTTCTTGAGCCGCCAAAAAAGCTTCTTCTCGCGGATGCGATGGAATCCTGCGAGTTGGGGAAAAGATATTCATCTCTTCTGGGATCATCGATGACAACCCGCTATAGATTGTCTCTCCCAACGTGCGACCACCCTCGGCATAACCGATTACACCACCCTCGGCAAACTCGCCCATATCTACAGGCAATCCTGCAAGTCCACCTTCAGCCATGTTCTGCGTGGGTTGTGGGCCTTGCTTCTGCACCATCTGTGCAGCCTGTTGAGCAAGTTGTTGCTGCTGGGCTTGCTGTTGGTTCTGAGCCACACTCGGCCCAGTTTGCTGGGCTTGTTTAAGCTGGTCAAGAATACCAGCCAACCCCTCTTGCCCTGCCTCCGGGGTAACCGGAGGGACTCCACCTTGTTGTGGTTGTTGTGGTTGTTGGGGAGGAATGATCCCCGCGCTCTGAGCCACTTGTGCGGCAACAGTTGGCTGGCCGTTAGGGGCTTGTAACTTGGCTCCCGCCTTGAGCGAATCCAAAAACAACTTGGTAGCAGGGGGCAGAACCGACTGTGGTTGCATTTGCATAGGATTTCCAATCACGGGAACAAAGCCTTAACAAGATTAAGCAAGTCGTCAAGATTGCCAGCCGACGATGCATTAGCAGTCGTAGTATTGGTCGCCACGGGCATACCAGAGAACATCGTTTGCAGGAACTGAAGTTTCTTGTAAGGGTCAGCGCGTTCTTCTTCAAACTGACCGCGACTTGCATCAATACCCTGTTGCTCAATTGCGCGTTGTTTATCACCAATGTTAGCTGCCGTAGTAGCTGCTTGGAGGCCATAATCAGCAACATTCTTCTGCTGCTGAACCGCATTGTTGTAAGCCGTATTCAGGCCAGTCAACTGATTGGCGTTCTGCAACGTAGCAAGATTACGGTCTCCTTCGGACTCCATAATTGCCTGTCGGCTCCCGCCAAATGCACCCGCCTGAGTCAACCTGCCAGCATTTGCCACTCGGGAAATATCTGCTTGCCTACGGGCTTCCGTGTTCTGAACATCCACTGCACCTTGCATATACGGGTTCATGTAACTTTGTATCGAACCAACTGGGCCGAGTGCTCCGGGCAACCCTGCCGCAGCCGTAAACGCTTGACTTTGCACTGGAGAAGTTCCAGCACTTATAGGCCCGGTGTAAGCCTCATAAGGAGTGTTGGACAATGCCTCTGCCCTACCAATCATGCTGGTAACAGTTGGGCCAGCCCAGTTTGATAGCGAGCTAGAAGTTGATGTTCCTTCTGGCGCGTCCATCGTGGAACTGGCAGGTGGAACCACCGAACCAGTCGGACCAGCAAATGCCACTGCACCGCCACCCGCATATCCGGCAATACCACCGGGCGTAAACTTGTCTGGGTTAATCTGTTTACCTTGTTTTGGGTTACCTGTACGGGCCTTCCGTACTCGGGACATCATCTTGTAGAGCGCATCTGCTCCGGCTTTGGAGTTGCCGTTACCAAGGTGAGACACAACGTCCGCAGGAATCACAAACTCACCATGACTCAGCTTGGCGCGTTGCTTGCCGTCAATGTCGGTGTCGATCTTGTCTGCCATTCCATCCGTGGCCCCATCGAGATATCGAGGTTGTTTAGCTCTGCCACCCCGGGCAAGTTCCATGATTCCGCCTTCAGCCGCATACTTCATAGGTGTAAAACTCTGCCTTCCCATCACTGGCTCGGACGAACCAGAATATGCTTTGTAAGGGGCTCGCGCCAATTGTTGCCGACTGGCAGTGTATTTTGGAACACCGCCCTGATACCCAGAAACAGATTTCGGATCAGCAAAACTTGGGTTAGCCGTGGCATAAATTTTTGCAATAAGTGTTGCAAGATCGGCAATCCCTCCGGGGGATGCGGCCTTATCACCCACCGCTTTTGTTGCGCCGCCGACTAGTTGTTTAACAGCGTCAACAACCTTGTTTACGGTTGAACCACTTGATCCACTTGATCCGCCGCCTGTTGGTTTTGGGTCGGTAGACCCCGGAGCGTAAGAGCCTGTTGGCCCAAGCCCAGAAAAAATCCCTGTGTACCCACTATCAACCAACTCTTTTGGGGTTGCATAGGCGATGCCCGAATTCGGAGCTCCCTC
>Ga0181351_1000146_pt1 | contig 18709 bp, 7 predicted proteins | sample Su13VDMM15SD_FD_170485 | JGI IMG/M metagenome (GOLD analysis project Ga0181351, IMG submission 170485) | Freshwater viral communities from Lake Michigan, USA - Su13.VD.MM15.S.D | ecosystem: Environmental > Aquatic > Freshwater > Lake | place: USA: Michigan | collected 2013-07-16 | reverse complement strand
AGGACAACCAAGGACAGATAATTCCCCTTTCAGTAAACAACAATCTTACCACCGCATTTGACCTCCAGCCTACACGCCTTTCTCAGGTTGTAGACCCAACAATTGTTACAGCTTATAGCCCGCAGGGAATTGTTTGGTGGAACTACTGGAACGGATACGGACTAAGCAACCTATACGGTCTGCCTTCAGGTAGCCCTTTTGTTGGTCAGTTTAAGATTGATGCGGGAAATGGTGTTATCGTTCTTGACATCAATTTCAACTTTGAATACATCATGCTGGAGTATGTTGCTGCCCCAATGCCGGGCGGCGAATATTTCGTCCCTGTACAGTTCAAAGAGGCTGTAATTTCTTACTTGCGTTGGAAGGACATCATTTCCCTCCCAACATCAAGAAAAGGCTCTCTTGGAGATAAGCGTGACCGTAGAAACGACTACTACAACGAACGTCGTTTGGCTATCGCTCGCTACGACGCGGTAAACATGACTGACCTGTATGAGTGGAATCTCAAAAACCAAAGAATGGCAGTAAAAGGTTAATAAATGGCACTTTCCGCAATACTTGGTCCGGGGTTGATATCAATATATGGTGCGGGAAGTAATACCAGCACTGTAACAGGGATGATTGTCCCTGATAATAGATTCTTCTTCGGAGTAGTTGACCAGACTTGGAATGGCCTGCCGGGAAACGTATCCGTCGGGCAATCCGTATTGTTCCAAGAATCAGATGTTTTTAGCCGATTGGTATATGATAACCAAACATACACGTTAATTGGAGAAGATAAAGTAATTTTGATAGAACTAACCCCGCCATGATAGACGCAAAACGATTTTCTGGAGTTCTAAATACAGACGACAAGCCCGAAAACGTCGCTGGCCCACAGCACATCGACGCAAAGAATATTCGTTTTTATGGTGGTCCTAGTGGTTTAACCGCAGAAAATATTAAGGGTAATTACTTAATTAATAACGCAGAACTTCCCGACGGTTCAAATGAATGTATTGGTTCTTTCTTCGATTCGGTAAACCAAAGAATTATTTGGTTCAATTACAACAGCAACGGAGACAATGGTATCTACCAACTTGACCTGCAAACTGAAGTCGTATCTAAGATATTCCTGTGCGGGACTGATAGCGCAACTGATATTTTAAATTTCAGTCCAGACCACCCCGTACATTCTTCAAGTCTTGTTTATAGAACTCCGGGCGATGGTGACCTTCTTTATTGGACGGATGGGTACAATCGACCTAGGTATTTAAACATTGACACTGTACCTACTTATATCCCATTCACAGAGGATATGATTAATGCGGGTAAGAACGCACCTCTTAATGAGTTAACCTTAGCATACGGGACAGACACTTCAATCCCAGTAAATAATTTATTTAATAACTTTTTCAGATTTGCTTATCGATTTGTATACGCTAATTTAGAAAAATCAACATTATCTCCCACAACATCAATACCGTTACCTCCCGGTGGATTTGGATATACTTTCAATAACTATATTGCTATTTCAGGTGTTGCTGAATTAACGGGCGGGAATATTGGAGATATTATTGCAGTTGAAATTATAGGTCAACAATCGTTGGGTAATGTATTTGGTGATTATTTCATAATCACAAGAATCAATAGCGGAGATTTTACTTCTGGCACATCGTTTTCTTACAATTTTGTAAATGACGGTTCATATGTAACTCTTTCCCCAGCTGAAACTGTTTTGCCTTTTAGTTTTTTGCCTGATAAAGCGAATACTCTTGAGTTACTAAATGGAAATGTGTTAATATATGGGGGAATTACTGAGGGATATGACAATATATCACAATCATCTTTAGATGTATTAATATATTCGGGGTTATCATATGGCGATAATATGCCAGCAGTGTCTGCTAGAAAAATTAACAACACTACCGCTGATTTAATTGTAGGTGGGAACTGGGTGATTGACCCATTAGGACCAACAGGAAATGCTCAAGTTGATATAGAATTTAAATGGTTTGATGGAACATTAAATCAAACTACAAATTTTAATATTATAGTTCCAAATGTAAACACTTCCCTTTATGATGTAACAAATTATATTTGGGGAGTAATAAACGCATCGCTATCTGCTAGCTTTACTGTAACGCAAAACGGTTCTGCTACTTCTGGAGATAATTCAAATACAATAACAATAAGTTGTGTTGCTCCAGTTACAATAACAAGTATCACTGTTTTATATGTTGGATACCAAAATGGTTTAGTCGGAATACCACTGCAACCACAGAAAGCAATCCCTTGGTCTTCTAAATATAGATATGGTCTCGTTTATTTTGATGAGCGTGGTAAAACTAATGGAGTTGTATCTTATGCTAATCCTCCAGAAGTATTAAATAATTTTAATTATAATTCTCTTGATTTTAATGATTATTTGGCTGCTGGTCCCGGTGTGTCAACTGGTGTACGAGTTCCAAGTATGATGGCTAGTATAAATCATACTCCCCCTACTTGGGCTAAAAAATTTCAATGGGTTAGGACTCAAAATCAAAATCTATCTAGTTATATACAAGTAATAACTAACGATTTTCAAAATCCGGGTGACGGATATTTGTATTTTGGAATTCAAAATTTACTGTATACACAAACACAAAATACTGGATTTATCCCAAGCTATGAATTTACGCAAGGGGATAGAATGAAAATTATAGCTAGATATTATGTTACTGGAGAAATAGTTCAATATTCACAGCAATTAGATTTAGTTATTGAGGGAATTGCCGAAAGGACAATGAATGCTCCAAATACATCTACTGGTGGAGTTGGGGCTTATGTAAAAGTAAAAACTCCTGCGGGGTATCCCGGTACTTATGGGCCATATGTTGGTTTATATCATTTTATTCAATTGTATACTCCGGCAATTAGGTCTCAAGAAAGTGCGCAACTTTATTATGAATTTGGGGAAGCGTTTGATATTATAGAATCTTCAGGGAATAGATATCACGCTGGAAATCTTACAAATCAAGATAATACCCAGCCAGCTACTTATTTATTCTATGACGGTGGAAGCTATTATCACTCTAGGAATATTTATAGGAATGCTGGAGTTACGACTTCACTGATTACGTATCAGATGATGAGTACAAGTTATAATGATTTCTTCCAAAGTGGAGTCAATTCTGATTCAAGAGGATGGCCAGTTGATGAAAATGCGAGGGAAAATTATAATTCAGTTTTGGTTAGATGGGGCGGAAAGTATCAAGCGGGCACAAACATTAATGAGCTAAATATATTTCAAGCACTTTCTTTTGACGAAGTAGATAGGTCTAAGGGCGATATTCGTAGGTTTAAATCTCGAGACAGGATTTTGCGTGTGTTCCAAGACCGGGCAACTGGTCAGTACGGTGTATATATGCGTTTCATTTCAAATAACCAAGGTCAATCTGAGTTGGTTACCACAAATGAAATCATCACTACAAACAACATCCAATATTACCAAGGGGTATATGGGGTGTCAGGATATCCAACAAACTTGGTTAGTACCCAAAACGCTGACTACTTTGTAGATGTGGTGACTGGTCGTGCGATTAGATTGGGGGGAAATGGACTTATAGATTTGGGCTTGGCTTACAAAGGTCAATTCTTCTTGAGTCAGCTAGTACTTCCTTACAATAAATCTATAACACGCGCTGGAGGGTTTACATCAAAAGTGATGGGATTCTTCAACTACTTCGATAATCAGTATAATGTATTATTGCAGGGAAGTGTTAGCGAATTGATTGTTGAAAGCCAGTCACCTCTTGAACTGGCTTCCACATACGAGTTGTATTTAAATGGGACTCCGAAAACTGGCGATGTAGTAAACATTGAATTAACTGATAGTTTATCAACTACTCAAACCTATTCTTATACCGTTTTGTCGGGTGATACGGTTGAGGACATAATTGTTGGATTGGTCGCCGATATTAATGGAGGGGTGGATTTTGTGGCTACCGTTATTGCGGGTTCCCCCTATTCACATTTAGAAGTAGTTTCTGCATATCCACTGATTACTGTGGAGGGAAACGCTACTATCGCATACAATACAACTGGAGATGTAACCCCATACAACTTTAGCTTTAACGAAACTCGTAACGGATTCTGCTCATTCTACGATTTCCACCCAGAGTGGGCCACAGGGGCCAACGATATGGTCTATACTTGGAAGGATGGGGAAATCTGGAAGCACGATGACCCGACCTACTGCAACTTCTACGGGGACCAATTTGGGGCTTCTTTGACCACCGTTTTTAACAGCAACCTGCTCATCAAAAAATCTTGGCATAGTATTAACGAAATCGCTAGCGGAGTATGGGCAGTTCCCTCCATGTATACCAACGTAAAAACCTACGGAAATACCAGCCAAGAATCCAATCTAGTAGACGCAGAATTTACCATTTTGGAAGGGAATCCGTCATCCGCCATCAAGAGGGATGCCAATTCCCAAGGCGGGAAAATCAACGGTGACTTTATGAAAGGCAACTATTTAGTTGCTAAATTTGAGAAACAAAATGCTTCAAATTATATAACTTTGTCAGAGGTCTCTGTCCGAACTACGGATAGCCCATTGACAGCAAAATAATATATTATGGCTGATGGAATTGCAAGTGTAGCTAAAGCTGCTTCCGGCTCAACCCCTTGGGGGGCTATAATTCAAGGTGGTCTTGGATTAGGACAAATGATTGGTGGCGCAATCGGAGCTGCTAAAGGTCGTAAAGAATTGAGCAGTCTTCTTAAAAATGCTCCTCAATATAAGGCTGATGAGGGAATTATGGGTTATTATAACCAAGCCTTGCAACGTGCGGGCGTTTCCCCTACCCAATCAGCAATGTACAAACGTCAAATGCAAAACATTGGGCGTAACGTAGCTACTGGATTAAGCGCAGCACAAGACCGTCGTGGTGGACTCGCAGCAGCTTCAAGTCTTGCTCGGGGAGCTAGTGATGCAGCTTTGGGTGCTGAAGCCGCTGCTGAACAACAGCAAGCTCAACGATTTGGTGCACTTGGAGCCGCAGCTCAAGCAGCTTCCCGTGAACGCCAACGTGCTTTTGATATCAATGTAATGCAGCCGTGGCAGACTAAAGCTCAGATGGCTGGACAACGTGCAGCTGGTGGAGCTCAGACATTCAATATCGGTGCTGGTAATATTTTTGGTGCGGGAAGTAGTCTTGCCCAAGCTGATTTGTACAAACAACTTTATGGTAAAGGTGGAAGTCAATATGGCGCAATAGGTAGCCTATTGGGTAAAATGGGTGGTGGATTATTGGGCTCTTAATATTAATTTTATATAAAATGGCGTTGCAACTTCCCAACATATATACCCTAGGTCAAGTACAGGTTAGTACTCAACCACTAGCCCAACTACAGGGGCAATTGCTTGCTAAGAAACAAGCTAAGGAAGAAGCTTTAGATAAATATTACAATGATTTAACTGGTAAGATTACATCTGCCGGGATGCATTCAAAAGATATTCCCGGGTTCTTGAAAGAAAAGGAAGACTTAGCTAAATATTGGAATTCAAATAAAAATGAAATTAGTAAAGGTGGGTTAGCTAAGCAAGAATTTGACGCAAGGGCTAATAAAATATTTTCACATGTTGAACAATCCAAAGGCGACGTCAAGTTCCTTTATGACATGAGAGATAAGGAGATTGAAGATGAAGATATGCCAAAACTTGCAGCTAGAGGTCGTTCTATTTATGACCCAGCTTATTATAAAGACCCAAATACATTAACGCCATACGATTATTCTGATTTTACTCATTTTGTACCACTTCCCGATACTCAAAAACAAGATGCACTTTGGAGCTCAGTATCTAGAGATTATAAACCTAAAGTAATAGAATACGAAAAAGATGCAAGAGGAAATTTTATTTACACTTCAAGAGGGTTGGGTTCATTTACAAACGTATATAAATTTACTGAGCGTTATGCGGATGACCAAATTTTAGGAATGGCTGATAGAGCAGCAGAATTTGTAGCTACCGATAAGTCTTTTAGAAAACTTTATAATGGCATTTTGAATGATGCCGCAAAAGCGACTAAAGAAAATAAACCATTGGACCCTAGATTTGTAGAATTGAAGGCTGCTTATGACAAATTTTATCCCGGAGGAATAATGGATACACCAGAAGAACTGGCAAAGGCAGCCGCTATCGTCCGGTATAAAAAATTCCTAAATACAGGAGAAAAAGATGTTGTAGACGACAAAGCAAAAGAAAAATATCAAAGTGCATCGATTATTAGTCGTCAAAAAGCAGCAGGAGGCGGCCAAATTAATTTATCAGAATATCCAGAAGTACCAAGTAAGGGAAGAGATATCACAGATTTAATGCAAGGGGTAACTGTATTCCAAGCCCCAGATGGCACAAAACTAAGTGCATCTAAAGTTTATTATGACCCAAGCACTAAACAAATAAATTATGAGGCTTTGGCGGGAAGAGATGCTTCGGGCAAAATTGTTAAAGGTGAGCCAAAAGTATTATCTTTAAATACGTTTTTACAAAATATTAAAACTTTAAATCCGGGTGCAGACTTTAAATTTGTAGAAACACTTGGGTCGACTCGAGTTCCCGGTACGTCGAAACCTAAAGGCGGTAAAAAAGGAGCTAGTGGTCTTTAATAAAAAATAAAAATGGCTGACGAAAAATACACAGAAGGGGGAGACCCAATACCTTATCGGAAAAAAATTTATACATTTTTAACCGATAACTTTTCAGATTTTAAAAGGTCTGAAAGTGAATTTAATTCAAAGCTAGACTCAGACCCTGAGTATGCTGGTTCCGTGTATAATGTTATTGCTGAGAATTTTTCTGATTTTAAAAGACCCAAAGACGAATTTCTGTCTTTGATTGGTCCTCCTAAAAAAAAAGACCTTTTTGGAAGCGTTACTACTTACGCTGGCCAATTGGCAAAAGGGGCTGGTAAAGTACTTGGAACTGTAAGACAAGGATTAGAAGAAGTTGCTAAGGTCGCAGAACCAAAAGAGCCTGTTATTAGAACTGCTGGACCTGTTGAAGAAAAGATTCAAGTTACAGAAGAAGAGAAATTAGACCCAAACGATTTGGTTGGTAGTTTGCAAAAAACAATGGCTCCATTGTTTAAGCAGTCAGCTCCTGTTGCAGATGCTACTTATGTTAGACCAAGTGCTGCGAATATATTTAATGAACAAGAGCGTCAACGACCTGAAGTAGTAAAAGGTCTACAGCAAGAAAAAAAATTAAATGATTTAAAAAACGCTTTTACTAGTGATTTAAATTTATCTACTACTCAATTGATGCGTGCTACTGGTAAAAGTGCAAATGAAATACAAGGTGCTAGTCGGGAAGAGCTTGCTCAGATGGTTCGTGAAGGAAACCAATCAGACAAATTAGCAGCCCAAACCGTTGCTGATGCAAAAGATATCCGTCAGGCTTTTACTGAATCTGATAATTTAGAGCAAGCTGCTATCAAATTAGCTGCATTAAAAGACCCGCAAGTAGCCCGTCAAATAGAAATTACTGCGTCAAAACTTCCCGCACGTAATCTTGGTGAAGTAGTATCGGGAACTCGTAATGTAATGGCAGACCCTAGAACTCTTTTTGGAGAGGCTACATTGGGTCGCATGATTTATCAATTAGCTTCTAATCCTGTAGCGGTACAGGAGATTGAAAAAAATCCTGAGCTTAAAAAACAATTTCGAGAAGCCATACCATTGTTGATTAACAAATATCCTTCGTTTGGTAAAAGCTATTTGGGTAATGTTATTTCCCAAAAGATGCAAGATATGGGTATGAATAATGCCCTATTGAACATTGTGACAAAAGAAGAGACTGATAAGGTTGTAGAACAATTGGCTAGTGAAGGGAAGATGAGCCCCACAGAAATTCAGTTCTACAAAGACAATATGCGCGAAGGCGGTATTCGGAACTTCGCAAAAACAATCGTTGGAGAACAGCTTTACAAGACACCGGGATTACTAGAGCGAACAGCAGAAAGTGCAGTTTCTGCAATTAAAGCTACGGGAGCTGGAGCTGCTGAGGTAACGGGACTTCGCCCACTTTTGGTTGGTGAACGAGCAATGGTTGCTCGCGATTTGGCTGCTCGCGATGAAGCGGTAAATATTCGTCCTCGCGGAACTATATATGAAATTTCTGCATTTGGTGGTGATTTCCTAGGACAAGTATTGCCTACTGGTCTTTTGGGAAAAGGTCTTACCGCAGCGAAAGTATTCCAAAACCCGGATAACGCAATTAAAGCTTTGTTTGGTTTGCAGGCTTTTGGTAATTATATGCCGCAAGCCCGTTCTATGTTTCCGGGGGAAGGGTTAAAGCAAAGAGCTTACGCAGGTATTTTGGCTGGGTTAGAAATTGCAACAGAAAATATTTTTAGAGATAAGAAAGTAATAGATGGGTTATTGGGCAAAGTAAAGCCTGAAATCGCATCCGTAATTAATAAGTTTACTGCTAAAGAGATATCTGCTGCTGCTGCTCGGGAAGCCGTGGAAGGAACTATTGCAAAAGCAATACGGTCAGTTCCCCAATTCACAAAATACTTTGCTAAAGGCGTAGGCGAAAACACATTTGAAGAAACAGTAACACAATTAGGACAACAACTTACCGATGGAGTATTTACTGGTAAGAAGTTTAATGATTGGGTAAATGGGGAAGAGCTGTTTGAAACAGCACGTACATCTGCTCTAGGAAGCACATTTATTGCAAGTTTGTCAGCTCGCGCTGATATGATTGCTTCAAAAGGTATGACCGCTAAGATGGTGTATGATATGGCAGAAAAGCCTGAGTATTGGATTGAGAAGATTAGAGAGAATGCGGAAACAGACCCTGATTTGCAGGCTGATGCAGAAGATAAAATAGCAAACCTAGAATACGCTACCAAAGTCCGTCAAGACCTAGAAAAAACTAATCTGACCGAAAAGCAAAAGATTAAGTTTTTAATTAATGCATTGGATGCTCATGTGAAAGGGAAGACTTCCCAATCAATCACAGACCCTGTATTAAAGAAACGAGCAGAACAAGAAGCTAAAGTAGTAGAGCAGCAACAAAATGATATCCTTGATGGTGTTGACCAAGGGGAAATCGAGGGAGACCGTTCTGATGAAGTATTAGAAGGTGTTGCTCCAGAAGTTGAGGTAAAAGAAGAAGAAGTTGAAGGGCCAGCTATTGAAGGGGAAGTATCAGAAGAGACTCTAAACAAATATCTGTCTACATATAAAAGACAATTGTTTCAACGTAGAAAAAAACTAACTGAACAAGGAATAAAAGATATTGATGCTGATGAGCAATTAAAAGGTATCCAAGATAAGATTGCTAGTGTAGAAGGTAAGCTTTTTAAATTAGCTGGTTTGAAGCCCGGGGAAGTCGCACCAGAAGTTCCCCAGCCACCACAAGCAGGTAGTGTTGGTGTACGGGGAGAGGTGGAAAGTATTAAAAATAAAGATTGGTTTCATGGTTCTGAAAGCGAATTTCAAGAATTTGAAAATAAAAATCCAAACATAACAGGGTTTTGGTTTTCAGATAGCAAGGATAATGCAGCGACTTATGGGAATAAGATAAAAACAGTAAAACTTGATATTAAAACCCCTTTAATAATAGACGCAGGAGGTAAAAAATTTACAGACGATATTGAGGTTGAAGTGTTGGCAAAGTATCCAAATGAAGAACCTTATTTAACTAAAGTAGGATTGGGGGTTGATGAAATTGTTTGGATGGTAAAAAATGGCAAAAGGAAAAATTCTTTTATAGAAATACCCGACCATTCAAAATATGACGCAGTTGTATTTAAGAATATAATAGACCCATCTCTTTCGTCAAGAAGCGAAACCCCACAAACATCTATTGCGGTTTTAAGTAATAAACAAATAAAATCAAAAGCAGTAGAACAATCCATCAAAGGTGCTGCCGCCGGGGAAGTCGCACCAGAAGTTTCCGCAGCAGAAACAGTAGAAGAACTAAGAGCAGCAGAACAAGCAGAATATGCTGCTATGGCTGACCCTAATGACGAAGCAAAAAGACAAGAAATTTACGACAGGTACGATAAGCTGATTACTCCTTTATTGGAGAAAGAAAAAGAAGTTTCCCAGCCAATTAAAAAAACAAAACAGGAGTTATTGGATGAAAGGCTTAAAAAGATAGAAGAAATAAAAATTAAGGCAGAAGGAACAAAAGAAGAGCGAAAAAGGCGGTATAATGAATTAGTAAATGAATTGGGAGATGAAAGTGCTGCTTTAAAAAAGCAAATCGAAGAAATAGGTGCAAAGGCAAAAAAAGAGATTGATAAATTGCCAGAATTGCCTAAAACAGAGAATGAAATAATAAACGAAAAAGGCGAAAATGATTTTAAAAATATAAAAAAGGATTTAGGATTTAAGTCAAATGATTACAAGTGGGGCAAAACCCCTATGGATGAAGATATGGGTGATATGCTTTTAAGTGAAGACAAGGAATCTGTTATTTTCATAAAGCCAAATGAAGTTGAAGTTTACGATGAAAAAAACGACCAAACAGATAATATTACAAATGGTATAAAAATTGAATTAGTATCAACTAAAGAAAATTCAAGAGGAAAGGGGAAGGCAAAGGGGATGATTCAGAAAGTTATCGATTGGGCAGATAAAAACAATACCGATTTATATTTAGATATTGCCCCACAGGACAAATCAACTACAGAAAGTGGGCTTAAAAAATTATATGAATCATTTGGTTTTGAGTTTGATGGCATATATGGAATTAGAAAACCAAAAGCAGTAGAACAATCACTAGCCGCCCAAAAAGAAGGGTTAGGTATTAGCGTAGCGGCTCCAGTTCCCTCCATCATAGAAGTAAAATCTCCAAAAGAAGTAAAACAGGGAGATACGGTAGTATGGAGAGGGGAAGACTTCACAGTTGAAGAAGTTAACGCTAAAGGTGGATTTAATCTCCAAAATAATAAAGACCGAACTTGGACTGTAAAAGACGCAAGAATCACCGATGAAGAGTTCCAAGGTAAACGTGGGGAAGTAGTTGCAGAGGCTAAAGCAGAAGTTACCCAGCCACTTAAAGATGTAGAATCAACTACTAAGGCGTTAGAACCGATATTAAATGAAAGAAAATCATCTATTGGAGTTAAGCTTAGAAAACTTGTTGGAATAATAGCGCATAATGGCTCTGAAGCAATAAGAAAGTTTGACCCTTCTAAAATAGTAGGTCAGACAAGAGGAAGGTATGGGAAAGGATTTTACTTTAGCAGTCTTTTTAAGAACTTTGATTATGGAGATAAGTCAACATATTTAGATGCAAGTAAATTAAATTTATTAAACGGAGATATGTCCGTATCTAATGCCATTAATGCATTATCACTTCCAACAGGCATACGGCAAAGAATAAATAAGTTAAATGAACTTTTATCTAAGTCAAAAAATAATACAGAATACAATGAGATATCAAAGGAAATAAATAAGCTTGAAAAAATAAAATCTTCTTTTGATGATAACTTAAAATATGTTGAAAAAGCATTAGAGAAAGCGATAGAAGAAAATCCTAATCAAGATTTTGGTTCATTTTTAGAAAACCTAGAATCAAGAGTCATTGAAGCAAATAAATTAAATTCAACAAGAGCGGTAAAAGGTCTTAATGAATCTTTGAATAATTTGTTTTTAATGTCGGGTTTTGATGGCGTTAATGTTGGGGAAGGTCAAGAGATATTAATTATTCCTCAAGAAAAATTAAATGATTTAATTATCCCATCTCAGGAAAAAGCTATTTCCGAAGCCTACTACAAAGCAAAATCAGATGGAAGCAATCCTGAACTAGTTAAGGCAGTAGAAGATTTATTGGCTGGGCAAGTAGCGGCTGCTCCTAAAGTTGAAAAGTTTGGAGTAGGAGCAAAAACCGAACCAGTAGTTCCCTCTAAACCAACAATAGTACCTAAAGAAGTACAAGAACCTATTGTAAAAAGGATAAGCAAATCAATCCAAAGAATATTTGGTAAAAAGGAAAGCCAAATAGCTACCTTAACTGGTAAAGAATGGGAAGACGCACTAGCCGCTGCAAAAGAAGGTCAAGATGTAAATTTCCAATCTTGGGGTGCTTTTGAGAAAACTGGATTTGAAGAAACTCCAGAATATAAAAAGTTGCTTTCAGAAGGTAAGATACGGGAGGCTTTTGATATTAAGAATATTGCTGGCAAACCTGTAGTCGTTATTAATCCCGATAACATGATGACTGGAGTTATCATCTCAAAAGATGGTAAGCCTATTATCAATGGAAACGGAGGAATCAACTTTGTATCAAAGTTCGGAGATGTATGGGCTTCTTCAGACCAAGCAACAGCAACTACACTTGCTAAATATATTAATGAAGCTCGGGAATTAGACCTGAAGAATGGTGGAGATGGGGTAGTTCAAATTGTAGTTACTAAAGGTACATTAGCTAAATCCTTGACTTCCCAAACAGGAGCAAAAGGGGCTATGGCTGTTCTTGAGAACTTGGTGGACAAAGGTCTTATTGGTCTAAAGGATTTTAGAAAATCTTTGACTGATGTCGGCAAGAAATATGGTATTGATTTCGATGGACGTGCGGATGCAAAGTCAATTCATTCTGACATAGCAAGCAAATTCTTTGGGGTAGATGATTCTTCATTTAGCCGTCGTGGTACTTTTATTGAAGATGTAATCAATCATTTATCTGAAAACAGTGAATCAGTACATAACAATATTGAGGGAATTCGTGATGCTCTTAATTCAAAAGAATTAATCAGCGAAGAAACTGGTAAGCCTAGAAAAATAAATTTTGCTAAAGCTGGAGTTATTGATGCTCTTGGCTTATTGTTCTCTGACAATATGACCAAAGGAGTTCCTAGTAGCCATGCTTACGCAACAATTGAAGTATCCAAGCCAGTAAAAGTTGAAAAAGGAGAGCATGAAAGCTATCCATTCCATATTAGACAAGAGGATGGTTCTCGTCCTACTTTGAATATTCTTTCTGATAAACGTCACGTTACAGAAATCGTAAATGATAAGAATAACGCACCTGTACTCAAAAACATACCAAAAGTTGACGCTGAAGGGAATCCTATTTTGAATAAAAATGGTATCCAATTAACGGAAAGTGGTGCTGGCAAGTTGGGAAGTAATCAAATTGGGATGGCAAAAGGGTTCATTAAATCTGAATCAGAACTTCCCAAGAATGATGTTCAATACATGACCAATTCAAAAGGTGAGGTATATGGTTTTGAGAAAAACGGTAATATTTTCCTAAATGGAGATTATGTAACCCCAAATACCCCAATTCACGAAGCTGGACATATCTGGACAAATTGGGCTGAACAGAACAGAGGTGACCTATTTAATACAGGTTTGTCAAAAATAGAGGGAAGTCGATATTTAAAAGATGTCGAATCTAATCCATTTTATCAAGAACAAGCGTCAAAACTTCCCGAAGACCAAAGACAAAACTATTTTAGAAAAGAAGCTTTGGCCAAAGCAATTGGAGATAATGGTGAAAAATTTGTAACAGAATCTAAAAAGAATGATTTTAAGCAGTGGGTTTTAAACTTATGGAGAAACGTAATCCGTGAGTTTGGAATAAGAGATATGTCCGCAGAACAATTGTCTAAACTGACAATTGATGAATTTAGTAAAAAGGTAGCCGCAGATATATTCGGTGGTAAACCTGAACAACAATTAAAAACAGAAGGATATGCCGTTCAAGAGCAAGCAGCAGGTGAAGTTCCTGTACAGCCAAAAGCCGGAGTTAGCAAAAAAGTGGAGGGAGGAGTTCCCGGAGCAAAACCTAAAGAAGCTGCCAAAGAAGCTAAAGTTGAAGGTAAAGAAGAAGTAACATCGGGTAGAAGTAAAGCATTTTTAAATGCTATCATTAATGCTACAGGAACCCCAGAGGCGGCAAAAGAAGGAATGAGAAGCGAAGGTTTAAAGTACAAACCTAGTTCTCAAAAAGAAGCAAGAGAGCTTGCTAATTCTATTGTTGAAGAGATGGGAATTGATGAAGCAGTAAACATTGCCACTAAGAAAGAATTGCACGATGGCGATGTAAATGCTTTCATTATGGGACGAGCTTTGGAAAAGCTTGCTGACCTTGAAGCTGCTGCTACTTCCCCTAAAGAAAAGCAACAATACGCAGAGAGGTTTGCAGAAATAGCTATTGCACAAGACGAGATGGCTCGTTCTGGTGGTCGTTTCAATGCAGCTATTGGGGATTTTTACAAAAAGTCACCACTTGGAGTCGTAATGTACGAAAACGCAAAACGCCAAGACAACTTCACAGATTGGTCAAGAAATAAAGAAGAATCTTGGAAAGACTTTTACGCTCGCTTAATGGAAGAGCCAGAATTCTCAGAAATTGTAGGGGAAGAGGTGTCTCAAAAAGTTAAAGCAGAAAGAGCTCAAGAGCGTGTTGCAAAAAAAGAAAAAGCTTACAAAGCTATTGATGGTGGAATTGCTAAAGTTAAAGATTTCATAAAGAAAAACCTTACGGCACAACTTCCCGAAGGAACAAAGAAAGCTGGAGCAAGCATTGACATTGATAAGATATTGGATGCCGCTGGGGGAGTAATGAAGAAAGCTTACGATGCAGGAGAAACAGTAAGAGAAGCAGTTCAAAAAGCTATTGACTATATTTCAGCTCAAGTTGGTAATAAAGATTGGGGAATTGATGAGTTTCGTAAGTCTGCGGAAGAGTCTCTTGGCAAAGTTGAAGGTAAGGCCGCCATTTCTTCTGAGCAAGCAAAACAAAAAGTATTAGATAGGCTGCGTGGAAAATTAAATGGACTTAGCGATAAGGAAAAAGCTGAAGTAGTTAGAAATTCATTCTCCAAGATTGTAGAAAGTGGTGGTCTTAACTACGATGATTTTAAAGCTATCATAGCAAAAGTTACTGGTCGAGGGGAATTGACAACAGAAGAAGCTGCAAGAATTAAGGAGTTAGTAAACAAAACTAATGCGGTAGAGGCAGCGGCTCAAAGAGCTATTGAATTAAAAACGCCTCAAGCTCTTAAAGATTATAAAATAGTTCAAATTGAGGCTGCAAAAGCAGCTGCTGAACTAAATCAAATGCTTGACACCAAAGTAAACATTTCAGAAAGAATTAATGCATTAATACAGCTTAACACTCTTGGAGCTATTACATTACTTACGAACCCATTGCTAAACGCAATAAATCAGATAGGTGTTAGATTCCCTGTTTATACGTCTTTATCTTTAATTGATAAGGGAATTGGGGCTGCTGCTAAGGCAGTTGGTGGAAAATATGAAACAGACCCGGGTTTATTGTCTTTGCAAGCTCAAAAAGATTATTTTAAAAACTTAGGACTAGGTTTAAAAGAGGCTGGAGGACAATTATGGACTGGTCTAAATCGTCAAGATTATACCCAAAAGGAATTAACTACTCAAAGAATTAGACCTTTAGAAGCTTGGAAATCATTATTTAATATTACAAGGGGGAAGCAAAAAGCAAGTACGGCTCAAATAATAGATAAAACGCTACAAGCTCTTCCCGGAGTCCCTGCTGAAATAGTTGCTCGTACTCTTAATTTAGGAGATAAGCCATTTAGATTTGCAACAGAAGCTGGACTTGGTTCTGCGTTTTCTAAAAAATTGGGGTTGACCGATATTGATTATGAATTTTTCCTTGAATTCCCGAGAGAGATAGCTTATACTGAATATAAAAAACAGGGGTTAAGCGATAAGGAAGCTGCTGAAAAAGCTGAATACGTAAAAGATGTTATAATAAAAGAAGGCAAAAAAGCAACATTTACGCAGGATAATGTTTTAAATGATTTGGTTACTGCTTTGTTTGAGAATAAAGCTTTTAGTGGTACTGGTAGCATTATTAAAACACTTACTATTTCCCCGTATATCAAAGTGCCAGCTAATGCATGGTGGAGTTATTACAATATTCTAAATCCGGAAGTAGCATTGTTGCAAGCGATGTATTATGGTGGTAAATCTGCAAAACAAACAGGTTCTGCTAAAAAAATGAGTTTGCGTGATGCCAGATATTGGTTTGGCCATGCAGCTGTTGGGATTGCGACTAAAGCTGTAATTTATTCTTTGGTTCAGGCTGGCATTGTTAGCCCGGGAAGTGATGAAGAAGAGACAAAGAAAGAAAGAGAAGGTAAACGTCAATATACTCAGCCGGGTACTATTAACATAGATAAGCTGCAAGCATTTGCGAATGGTGAAAACCCAGATGATGTTAAGGGTGGCTTAGAAGTTCCTCTTAAATATTGGGGCCATTTTGGGCAGTTGTCTAATTCAATGGGGAAACAATACGAGGATATGACCCCTGAGCAACGCCAAGCTAAAAGAGAATTTTGGGATTATTTGCTTGGAAAAATGGAATTGGAGGGTCTAAAAGAATTGCAAGATGGAATTTTTGCAAATGCTTCTTCTTTGTTGGCTGGTATAAACGATGGTGCTTTGAATTTGCGTAGATATGGAGCAAATATTATTAATCTTCTTACAAATGTTGTTCAACCAGCTACGATAGCTCAAATATCTAGAGCAGAACTTCCCTATCAATCAACAGCAAAAGCAGATGACTTTTTAGGGGAGATAAAAAACAATATGCTTCAACGTTCTTCAATGTTTAGGAAGTTGGCAGGGGAAATGCCGCCAGCTAGAATTGGATTATGGGGAGATGTATTAACTAAAGAAGGTGGTACAGCTCAGAAATTACTTGGCGTATCTAAAGCTAATGATGATGCTTTTGCTGCTCCTGTTTGGAATTTGTATAAAAAGACTGGCGATATCGGTTATTTCCCTTCGGCAATACTTCCAGTTCTTGGAGATAATAAACTCAATGTAGAACAAACAACAAAACTTCAGAAATATGTAGGCGAAGCAAGAAAAGCTAGAATTGCGCCAATTGTAAATGATGAAGCAGAGTTATTTGGTTTTGGTGTTAAATTTAGTGAGCTTAATGATGAAGACAAAAAATTTGTGCTTACTTATGAGTATGAACTTGGTAAAAATGCAGGAGTTGAAAGATTTTACAAAGATTATCTAGAATTAACTCCTATAGAAAAAGACAAAGATATATTGAAGAATATACAGAATAAATTGTTTATGCGGCTAGAAAAGTACAGATAAAAAACTTAATTTTGGTACATAAAATATAGGTAAAATGCCATTAGTTCCCAATTTTACAACAAGTCAAACAGCGGGAAGTCCTTCTGTAATAAATATAGAGGATACATCCACGGGAAGTGACGTGGCTGTAACCCAACGCCGAGTCTATTTGGTAGACTGGCAGGGAAATTATGTCGTTCCTTCTGGAACCACAACCGATTATGTTCAATGGTCAATTGGTCAATCCACAATTGCGATTGATTGCCTTACGGAAGATATGGCCCTAGAAATTACCGTTGAGTGGCTAAACGTCAGCAACGTATCATTATATGATAAAACCGAATTGGTAGGATTTACTCTTTATAACGAGACCTTCTACTATTCCCTGACACAAGCTCAGGCCGCAGCATCAACCCCTACGACCATACTACAAGATACGACATTCTTGCAAAATAAATCAAATCTTCGTTTGTTTATTGATAGCGGAGACCAAGCAGTAGTACTTGGGTATGATATTGTATCTGCTCAACAATGCTACAACTTGGCCACTAATTTAAATACTAACCAAGACCTATACTACTAATGCCACTAACCGTAGCTCAGATAATTGACATCGCCAAAATCAGTCAGTATTTGGCGCAAGTGGATGTGCAGAAGGGAAGTCTCTTCTCTCCCCGTGTAGCTCCTCTTACGCCACAAATTCTTTATTTGGAGCGTAAAGCGGTGGAATGGATGTACAATCTTGACCCTGCCAATACTTCCCTTTCACAAACATCAAAATATCTATATAGCCTTTGTCGTGGATACAATCTACAGGCTCAACAAATTTCGGGAACTGCTGGGGCTATCTCACCAGTTAACCCAGCACAGATTCCCAATCCATATGATTTTATAGTTACGGGAAGTTCTCTCATAGCAGATGGACAATCAACCGTAACATTACCTGCATTCGCCGGATTTAATGTACTTTTTGTTAGAAACGGAATCCCGCAATCAACTATCAATACTGGGGCAAGCTATTTTTCTTGGGTTAAAGCCACAGGAGTTTTCACAGTTTCCCCAGCAGCGGTATTAGGAGAGCAATTCCAAATTTATCCAGTTTAATATGAAGAAAATATTCTTACTTATTCTTGGGTTCGTAATGTTTAAGGTGGGGTATTCGCAATACCCCATTCAACAATTTATTGGGGCCGATAGTGCAGTTGTAACCTCAAAAGGTGGTTTGCAGGGTCGTTTCATTAACGTAGTATTTGCTGATACGACTGCCGCGAATTCCCAACGAGTAAGACAATATCCCGGAGCTATGATTTATGCTTCAGGGAAGTTGTGGGTCAGAAACACTACAGCTACTGGATGGACTGAGCTCGCTTATGGTCCTATTACACCTGTAAATATTTACAATTCAAATGGTACGCTTACGGGAAATCGTGAGCTTGATGGGGATGGCAATAATCTTACTTTTACAGCAGTAAAGAAATTTGAGTTTTCTGGGGATAGCCTTTATTATTTACTTGACCCAGCGGGGAATCTGAGATTGAAGCTCGGGAATCAGCAGTTTACTATGCAGGGTGACACGGCTTCCCTTTCTAGAAGAATATCTTACACGGGAAATCTTGGTTCTTCATTTACTAAACTT
>Ga0181351_1000144_pt1 | contig 18858 bp, 30 predicted proteins | sample Su13VDMM15SD_FD_170485 | JGI IMG/M metagenome (GOLD analysis project Ga0181351, IMG submission 170485) | Freshwater viral communities from Lake Michigan, USA - Su13.VD.MM15.S.D | ecosystem: Environmental > Aquatic > Freshwater > Lake | place: USA: Michigan | collected 2013-07-16 | reverse complement strand
GACAAAATCAAATTAACAATCATTACTACATTTACATTTATATTAATATTGTTAATAACACTATTAAGTATAAACCATATTTAGTGTCGTTTTATTATTAAATGTAGGGGTGCTCAATTGAGCATCTCTGTTATTGAAAGTATATTATCAGATGTATTAGATGAATTAGAATCAGATTTTGAGGAGCAAAATAGAAAACGTACATTCACAACATGATAAATTTTAGAGAAGAACAAATTAATTCAACAAATGAATATTGTGTTAACCAATATTGGGAAAAAGAAATCATAAAAAATAATGTAAAACTTATTTTATATTTTTGGAGAAGAAAACAAGATTGTCCTGGATATTGGGGTGAAGAAGGTTTAATCAAAAAAGTAGAAGGAATAAAAAACAATAAAAGAAAAAGAATTACAAGTTCTTGGATATTAAATTTAGGAGAAAATTATTGTGTTGAACAAATGATAGCTAAATTTAATTAAAAACAGATTTGGAAGAACAAAACAGAAATCGTATATTCACATAATAAAAATAAATAATAAAATGACAGTACAAGAATTAATCAAAAGACTAAACAGAGTTAAAGACAAAAGTATTGAAGTAATTGTTAGAGGTACAGATCCTACAGATTGGACTTATAATAATGAAATCGATAGTTGTGGAGTAGAAAAGGTATATTTTGAAGATGAAGATGAAAAATTAACAAAAGTATTTCTAATTGACGGAGGAATGTTTTAAGAAATTTGATATGGTCCCTATTATGGATAATGATAGGGATCATATTATGGTTATTGATAAGGATCTGATACGGGTACCTATTACGGGTACCTATTACGGTTACTGATAAGGACCTGATAGAGATTTGATAAAAAAACTGGCGTAGACAGATTTGGAAATACAAGATTAATTACATACATTTAACTCATAATAATAAAAGCAATGTTTAAAAATAAAGTACAAAGAAATTCACATCATGAAATAGTTGATTACTTAAAAACAACAAGGTTTAGGTCTGAAGGTGAAATACAAGAGGATGTTTGGGGTTATAAGAGAGGCGAAACAAGAGAATCAAATAAAAAGTATGCTGAAATTTTAAGACGAGCCTTACATTCAGGAAAAATAAAGAGAGTTAGAATGAAGATCCATTCAATAGATAAAAGAATGGTTTTCAGATATTATATTAATTATATTTAGAGGGGATTATTATTATTAGATGTAAAGGGGAGTCAAGTAATTGGTTCCCTTTTTTGTAACTTTTATGTTTTAACCTTTTAACCATCTTTTATTAATATAATAACTTTATTTATGGTTTTTATATAATATATTTTTTTATTTATTAAAAATAAATTTGTTTATATAAAATATTTTTATTATATTTAAATATAAAATTAATAATAATAAAATAAATAAAATTTAAAATAATTAAAAATAAATTTGTTTATATTAAAAATTTTTATTATATTTAAATATAAAATAAATAAAAAATATATAATTAATTAAAAAATAATTAAAAATAAATTAGGTTATATAAAATATTTTTATTATATTTAAATATAATAATTAATAAAAAGATAAAAGTTAATAAATAATAAAAAAAAAAATAAATAAAATGAAAAGTAAAAAATTAAGTAGAATTGAATTAGATGTAGTAGTTAATGAAATTTTAAAGAAAGGTAAAGAAGTTAATGAAGAAATTGTAATAAAGAAATATAGTAAAGAAATTGAAATATTTGAAAAAGAAATTGATTTATTAAAAGAATTATATAATAAATTAAATGAAATATTTAAAAGTAAAAAAGAGATTTTAGATAATTTAGTAGGTAAAGAAAATAAAGAAATTAGATTAAGTATTAATAATTTAGATGATTTAAAAAATTATAAAAATGATAATTATTATAATTGTAAAAAAATAAGTTATTATATTAATAGTTTTGATTGTTATAATAAAAGAAATGAAGTTTATAAAGAATTAGTATTAGAAGGAATTGATGAAAATATTAATATTAAAGAATTAATTAGTAGATATGTAGAAAAGTTATTAGTTAATAGTTAGTAAATAATTAAAATAGTAAAGAAATATTATATTTGTAGAAAGAAATTTTTATAAGTATAATATTTTTTTATTTATTAAAAATAAATTTGTTTATATAAAAGAAAGATAGTATATTTAAATATAATAATAAAAAATAATAATAAAATGAATAATAGTAAAAAAAGTTTAGTAGTAAGAGATGAAGTAATTAATTTAATTAAAGAGAAATTTGAAGTTAAATTTAATTTTGGTTATAATGATTTATATAAAGTTAAAGATAATTTTATAGTAAGAAGATTAAAAGGTAGTTTAAGTGGTGAAAAGTTAAATAAATATTGTAGTAGTGAAGATATTATTTATAATAAAGAATTAATTAATGAAAGAAATGAATTTTTTAAAGAAATAGATAATTTTATAAGTAAATTAAATTATAAAGATTTTGAAATTAGATTAAAGAAAAAATTAGTTAGTGGTATTGATTTAGAAGGAGTAAGAAAAAGAAGTAGTTTTTTAGAATTTAGTAGTATAAAAGAAATTTTAGAATATTATAATAAAATAAATAATGAATTAATTTTAAGTATTAAATTTAAAAATAATTAAAAATAAATTTGTTTATATAAAAGAAAAATAGTATATTTAAAATAATAAAAAATAATAATAAAATGAGTAAAAGTTTAAAATTTGAAGAAATTGAAAGTATTTTAGAAGAAATAGTTGAAGATTATTTAGATGGTATTAGTGAAAATTGTGATGAAGATGGAAATGTAGATTTTGGTGATGGAGTAAATTATAAAAATAAAGAAGATTTATTAGAAGATTTTATTTTATATATTAAAAATAGTTAATAATAAATTTTGAGGATTGAAATAAAAGTTGTATATTTAAGTAATAAAAAATAATAATAAAATGAGTAAAAAAGAATTAATTTTAGAAAAAGTAAGTAATTATGAGTTAGTAAAAGAAATAATTGAAAATTATGAAGATGAAGATATTTTAAATGATTTTTTAAATGAATTTAAAGTTGAAAAAAATATAAGTAGAGTAAAATATATAGATTTTTGTATGAGGTATATTGATGATATGAGTGAATTATATTATATTAAATTAAATTGGAAATATATTAAAAGTGGAGGTGATGAAAGTGTATTTGATGAAATAAATTAAAAAATAAATTTTGAAGATTGAGTTAAGTTTAGTATATTTAAATAATAAAAAATAATAATAAAAATGAAAAAAGAAATTCAATACAGAAAAGACCATGGCAGAACTGCATGATACATTAATGGGAAGAAAGCTTATTGAGCAAGTATTTCCAGACATTGCTGACAATCTTGCTAAGATTGCAACAGCAATGGAAAAACAAACAAAAATCTTTACAGAAAGTGCTATTCAAGTATCTATTTGTTTCTATAAAGATGATAATGGCAAAAAAGTATATGACATTGATCATATGGAAGAAGAATTTTATCAAAAGCTAAAAGAACTTGAATCATGAAAAAAGTATTGATTGGACACGTTGGTGATATTATTAGAATTAAAAAAGAAGATTTGGAGACCATAAATTAAGAACGTATATTTATACTATGAAAAATATATTATCAGTTCAAGAATTAAGTGATGAGCGTTATGAAGTTATTGATGAAGTTGTAGATTATATTGATATTATTAATTTTATAAATTCAGTTGAAAAAATCCAAAAAACATTAAGTACTAATAACATTGAAGCTAAAGAAATGTACCAGTATTTACTAACATTGATGTTAAATCAGTGTTAAAATAAATTTTGAGGAGCGAAATTAAGAACGTACATTCACATCATAATAAAAAATAATAATAACATGAACAATCAAACAATCATCACATCAAAAGACAAAATCAAATTAACAATTATTACAGTATTTACATTTATACTTATTATATCTATAACCCTATTAACCACAAACCATATTTAAGACCGTTTTATTATTATTAAATCAGTTGGAGCGTTTAGAAATAAACGCTCTTTCTGTGGCGACCATAAGACCAGGTCGTACATTCACATCATAATAATAAAGCACATGAATTATAATTCAATCAAATTCCAATACGAAACTAAAATCGAAGCCAAATACATGGAGTTCAGACACATATGTGAAAACATGTTGAACATAACCATGAATTGGGATCCGGAGATACCGTCTACTAACACTTTAACTCCAGACCAGTGGGAGGCGACCGAGTTACATTTTGCCAATATGTATAACGTTATGAATACCGAAAGGGACGTATTGAGACAAGCCCGTTTGAATGAGATAAATATCATGATTGAGCAAATGGCTCAAATTATACCCAAAATGGATTACAGCGGTCGCACACCAAAAGAAGCTAAATGGGCTGTTGAGTTGAGAAACGCCACATTGAAAGCCGAACCAATATGTTTGAGCCCGTTCTGGAGAGAAATGGAAGCCGTAATTGATATTATCAACAAACATAAATTAAACATAAAAGCCCGTTGGGGTGTAACAACAACATTTAAACTGTAATTGTAGGCTACCATAAGATCAGAACGTACATTCACAATATGAAAAATAAATTAATAATATTAACAGTTCTAACCGGTTTACTATTCATCGCAATGGCTTATTACCAATCATGGGTTGGCTTAGTGTGTATGGGTGGAGCATTTGTTTGTAGCCTGATGGTTATTAAGTATGATGGGAAATAAAGATCGTCGCGAGTAGATTTGTTGGCCGCGTAAATGTGCCACTACTATAAAAGTCAAAAGGAAGGGGAGGAAGAAATTTCTCCCCTTATCCGTGCGGCGTACGGCCGTATGCCGTATGGCGTAATAATAGTGTAGGTACCCACGCGCGTTGTTGTCCATGCGGCGTACCATAATATATTAGAAAAAAGGGAGATTAATTTATAAATCGAATATAAGTACAACCAATCGACAAATATATACAAATATACTAGCCACAACCCCACAGCGACAAAACATAATCCCACTTTCCATATACCAAAAATTTATAAAAAATCGTAAAATCAGATCTCTTTTTTCTTAACAAAAATTTGGCTATATGAAGGGATATACGTATATTTATTGTATAATATAGTCAGGTGATGAAATTGGTAAACACAAAGGACGCTGCTCTAAATCTACAGGTTCGAATCCTGTCCTGACTACAAAAAATAAAAGTTATGAAATATCTAAAACCGGAGGAAATCCTAAATAATCCAGATTATATTCATATTGTTCCCAAAACGGGACAAGTAGGAGAAAGTCTAATGTCTCGTATAACACATTATACTAGAGTACCATCCCACAATGAATGGGATAACATATTATATTATCGCTATATAGGGTCTATAACGCCAAATAATTCACCAAACAATAAGGATGGCGGATACGTTTATATATTAACTAATGACGCGTATCCTGATTTAGTTAAAATAGGAATGACAACTTCTACCTCCGAACGTAGACTTAAAGGTGTGAATGGTTCTGGAGTAGTAGACGATTGGAAGGTAGAATGGGATTATAACTGTTTTAGACCTTGGGATTTAGAACAAACCATCCACTTAAAATTAGATTCATTTAGGGAAAGAAATGACCGTGAGTTTTTTAGAATGTCTGTTAAGCAAGCTATTGAAGTTATTGAGGATATTGGATCTTTATTTGGTAAAATATGATCTCGTATATATGGATTGACGGATTAAGTAGGGTTAAATGCATTTTATTAAGAGTCTTTTACTATAACTTGGATATTAAATATTTTTATAATATATTGATGTTTTAAAAGTTATGATTCAAAAATTAAACCGCACAGCAAAACAAGCGTTTTTCTCTGCCCGCCAAAGAAAAGGCGATCCTGATCGCTTATCAGAAAAAACAGGCTATTCTGTTTCTCACGTTAATAACGTGATAGCAGGTAGACGTAATGTACCACAATTACTTGCTAATGAAATGTATAACATTTCAAAACGCAGAATGAAGAACAGTGAAAAAGAAAGCACTGCCTTTGTTCTTGAGTGGTAACATTGAACTATTTTTATTTATTTTTTCTAAGCCCCTTTTTAGGGGCTTATTTTATTTTAACTTGGATATGTAAACTTCTGTTCATATATTTATCGTATGCTATTGTGGCGGAATAGGTAGACGCGTTGGACTTAAAATCCAATGATCTTAAACGATCGTGCAGGTTCGATTCCGGCCAGTAGTACAAAAACGAACACTTTCCCAGGTTCTCCCGGAACGTATGCTAGGAGTTTTGTAAGAAAGTATGCCCCCTTAGCTCAGTTGGTAGAGCCACTGATTTGTAATCAGTAGGTCGTAGGTTCGAGTCCTACAGGTGGCTCAAAATGTACTTATAAGCATACCATAAGAACTGCTTATAGGTCTTTTTCGGAAAGTTGGCAGAGCGGTTGAATGCGGCAGTCTTGAAAACTGTTTTAGTGAAAGCTAACTGGGGTTCGAATCCCTGACTTTCCGCTAATAAGGGAGTTCTTTAACATACTAAAAACAAAAAGGAGAAAAAGAACATGGAAACATTATCATTCGCTTTTGGAGTACTTTCGATGATTGGATTACTATTTGTAATTGCAATCGTTATAGGTGCTGTAAAGGTAATTAAACAAGGAAAACGGATAGAAGAATTAGAACAACAAGTTTCAGATAATATGAGAGATGTAATGGAAACAACACATCACAGATTTGAAGAAACTCACAGAAATCTCGATCAACGTATAGATGATACGCATCGTAGAATTGATGAAAACTCAAGAAACGTTCACGATCTAATTGACAAAAACTATACTGAATTAATCAGCTATACGGACTCAAGATTAGATAAGTTAGAACAAAAACTAACTAGCACTATAAACGCTAAACAAACTTTGAAAGCATAATTAAAATAGAATATTAACCCGTTAAAGAGCTCCCTTATTTATTGCCCTCTCGTCTAAAGGCAGGACAAGTGTTTTTGGTACACTGAATCGAGGTTCGAATCCTTGGGGGTAACCATATTTATTAGAGATGAAAGTCTTTAATATTTCTGGTGGTGCCACTAAAATAGGTGGTTTATTCGCTAAATCAGAGCGAATAATTAAAGAATTTGGTTATAAACCAGATATTATCTCAGGAATTTCTTCAGGCGCTTTATTAGCTTTGCCTATTGCTATGGGTAAATGGAATGAATTAAAATTACTAATTCATAATATTAAATCAGATAATATATTTGATAATAGTCCTGTTAATGAAAAAGGTAAAATTACACTAAAAGCTATATGGAGATTATTAATGGGTAAACCTTCTTTAGGTACTCAAAATAACTTACGTAAAACTTTATCTAGTCTTATTACCGAAAAAGACTTTAATGAATATATTAATGGTAAATATCCTAAAGTATTTATTGGAGTAACTAATTTTAATTCAGGTAAATTTGAACTTATAAATATTTTAGATTTAAATTATGAAGATTATTTAGATTATGTTATTGCTTCTGCATCTATTCCATTTGCAGTAGAAGGTGTGGAAATTAATGGTAAAATTTATTTTGATGGTGGTGTTTTACATCATACTTGTACTACTGAAGTAATAAGAAAGTATAAATTAAAAATTACACATTGTATTACAGTATTTTCAAGACCTAGAAATATGAATTTATCTTACGATTTATTTGATCAAATTGATATAACTCAGGTTGCTAAACAATATGAAAATATAAGTACAGCTTATGCTAGTTTAACAGATCAAATAGTAGAAAAAGAACTTTGTACTCAATATAAAATTAAAAACATACAGGTATTTTGTCCTAGTGTATTAAAATCATTATATGATGTTGATCCTGCTAGATTAAAAGAATTATACATAAGAAGTTATAATATAGAAGATAAAAAATATTACACAGAATTTATATGAAAAAATTTATAATTGATATGTTTTCCTCTAAAGAAGGAGTATCACATAAAAGAGTACTAGGTGCATTAGGATTTATATCTTTAATAGTTTATATGTTTATTTATCATGATAATATTTCAATAGAAGCTGTTGAATATGTAACGATAGCATATGGTTTAGGAACAGTAGCAGAAAAATTTATTAAAAAACCAAAATTAGAACCCGAAATTCAAGAAGATATAGAACAACAATAATATGGATCAAATTACATTAAATAGAATAGAACAATTACACCCAAATTTAAGGGATGAAGTTAAGGAAATATATCAAGAAATATGTGAAGCTTTAACTGGAAGAGCGATATGTCGTTTTGCTTATACTTTAAGAACAATTAAAGAACAAAATGACTTATATGCTCAAGGTAGAACAAAATCAGGTAAAATAGTTACTAACGCTAAAGGAGGTCAATCATATCACAATTATGGTTTAGCTATTGATATAGTATTGTTAGTAGATAAAGATAAAAACGGAACATTTGAATCAGCTTCATGGCAAACTAACGTAGATTTTGATGGAGATGGAAAATCTGATTGGATGGAAATAGTTAAAATATTTAAGATAAATGGTTGGGAATGGGGTGGTGATTGGAAATTTACTGATTTACCTCACTTCCAAAAAACATTAGGTAAATCTATTAAACAACTACAAACTATAGCTAAACAGCCAGGAACCTCATATCCTGCGTTTTAGTAATATATTTATATATAATCAATGTAATCTATCGATTTTTATAAAATAATAAGTTATATACACTATAATTATGAATATAGACAAAATTTTTAATATGTTTGAATCCGAAGCTAAACCAGCTCCTGAAAGTATAGTATTGGTAGATTTTAAAGATCATCCTTATTATTGGGTTGGTATGTTTAGAAAAATAATGTTAAATTATAATCTGTTTAGTAAAAAATTTGTTTCTTTATTTCGTGAAGATGGTTCACAAGTAGATATGGCTGATGTAGAAAGAGCAGGTGAACATTTTGTTTATGAAAGAGTCTGGGGGTATATTAGTAAACTAGATATAACTGTACCTATACATTTATCTTCATTATTACAATTCAAAGATCCTATATTAGTTAAAAACTTAGATAAAACCCTTTTACATTTCCAAAATAATGAAGAGTATGAAAAATGCGCTCATATCCTCAAACTTATAGAGGAATTAAAAAAATATTAATTTTAGCTTGGATATCTAATATTTTTCTCGTATCTTCTTAACCATATTAAAAAATATATTATGAAAAATAGAGAAATAATAATGAGGAGATTAGAACATATAGAATCAAATATGACTAAACTCGATTTTATCTTAAAAAGACAAGGTAGTAGGGAAGAATTTGAAACGGTAATATTCGATACTAAAGAATATATCAATGACGCTAAAGCGTTTGTTCAACAAGAACCACTATCACCAGGGGAAGTTAATCCACAATATTAATTATGCGATTAGAAGCTAAAGAAATTCAACAAAATTGGGTTCGACTAATAGGTTTTATTGAAGACCATATTTCAGAACCTCGTAAAAATAAATTGATTGACTTTTATAATAAATTTCAAGAACGAATTATTATGATGCCTGCCTCTCATAAAAAAGAATATCATAATGCTTTTCCAGGAGGTTATGTAGATCACGTTAATCGTGTTATTACATGTGCTCTTCATTTACATGAATTGTGGGGTCAAATGGGAGCGGATTTAAATACTTATACTAAAGAAGAATTAGTATTTTCTGCTTTAAACCACGATTTAGGTAAAATAGGAAATGATGAGAATGAATCTTATATAGAACAAGATGATAAATGGAGACGTGAAAAATTAGGTGAAGATTATAAATTTAATAATAAATTAGCATTTGCATCTGTACCTGATAGAGGATTATTCTTACTACAAGATAATGATATAAAATATACATTCAATGAAATGATTACCATCCAGACTCATGACGGTTTATATGATGAAGGTAATAAAAAATATTTAATGTCTTATACTCCAGAACAAAAACCACGTACATCATTACCATTTATTGTTCATCAGGCGGATTTAATGGCTGCTCGTATTGAATTTGAAAAAGAATGGTTACCTAAATTTAATGGTGAAACTATAGAGGCGCCTAAAAAATCATTTGTTTTAGAAACTAAAATTACAACTAAACAAAAAGCATTAGGTACAGTTAAAAGTGAAAGTTTAAAAAATTTATTAGATAGCTTATGATATATGTTTTAATTATTTCCCTAGTAGGATTATGTGCTGTACTAGGATTTACTACTTACAATCTTTTAAAGAAAAATGAGGCTCAAGAAGATATATTATCTAGCTATATGACATATCTAAATAAAATATCTGATATAATTGACTTTTCAGATAAAAAATTAAAAGAAGTTGATGAAAAAGGTTCATTTAAAAGTGATGATGAAGTAGGTTTTTTCTTTGAACAAATTAAAGCCCTTCAAGATATATTAAATTCGTTTAATGTAAAAAATATCTAATATGGAAGAAGTAATAGTAAAGAAAAAGAAAAAAGGTGTTCAATATTTTACTAAAGATACTGAAAATGCAATTGTAAAATATAATAATACTAAAGACTTTGAAGAACGATCAAATATCTATAGAGATGAAATTCATTATGCTTTTTTTAAATTAACAGAAAATATCATTCATACTTTTAAGTTTTATTATACTGAAGTAGAAAATATTGAGGATTTACAACATGAGGTAATAACATTTTTATTATCTAAAATTCATAGATTTAATCCTGAAAATGGAGCAAAAGCATATTCTTATTTTGGAACTATTACTAAACGCTGGTTAATTCTATATAACCAGAAAAACTATAAAAAAAGAGTAGATAATATTGATATAGAAGTACTAGAAGAAGATGAAAAATTTTCATATGAATTAGAAGATTCTCAACCTATAGAACGTTTATCTTATTATATAGACGAATATGTTAATCATTGTACTGAACAAATTTTTAATTTATTTCCAAAAGATGAAGATGCTAAAATAGCAGATGCTGTATTAGAATTATTTCGTAAAAGAGAACATTTAGATATATTTAATAAAAAAGCACTTTACATTTATATTCGCGAAATAGTAGATGCTAAAACACCTAAAATAACCAAAATAACCACTAAATTATATGATATTTTTAAAACTGGGTATTTATTTTATTTAGAATATGGGTATGTAAAGTTTAATTCCTAAATATTTATAATAAAATATCACATATTTATGTCACAATTCGATAATATTGTCTTTGGTAAGAAAAAATTTTCTCATTTATTAGAAGAAATTTATAATAATCAAAAGAAAAAAGATACCCAGTTAGTAGCTCTTATAAATGAGTTAAAACCTCTTATTTCTGAAATAGGAGATGCAACATTAATTGTTCCTTTAATTAAAGAATATTTAGAAATTAGTGTTAAAAATGATGATTTACTAATTAAAATGGCAGCTTTAGCACAACGTGCAATGCAAACCCAAACAGCAGATGGATCTCTAACAATTTCAGACGAAGAAAAAGAACAATTACTTTCAGCTGTTGCCGAGTTAACTCAAGGAGGTAAATAATGGCATATGGTTTTTCAGCAGTTAATAAAAATTTAAATAATGGTATAATTCCTAATGGAAATTTATCTAATAATAACATATTAACTGCTGTACGTGTTAAAAATATAATTTTAAATGAAACATCAACTAATTTTAAAGAATTAGGTGAATGGGATGCTTTAGGTGCTATAGAATTTGAAGATGTATTTAATCCTAGTGTTAAAGGTAATGCAAAACCACTATTTGGAAATATAAAAAATTTTCCATTAATAAATGAAATAGTTTATTTATTTTCACTTCCTAGTACTTTAATAGGAGAAACAACATCTGAAAATATAAAATATTATCTAACTCCTGTTGCTCTTTGGAATCATCCACATCATAATGGTTATCCAACAAATGCTAATGAAAATCCATCAACTCAACAAAAAACATACATTCAAACAGAATTAGGTAATACTAGTAAAATAACTAATCAACCATCAACAATAAATTTAGGACAAACATTCATTGAACGATCTAATATACATCCATTATTACCCTTTGAAGGAGATATAATATATGAAGGAAGATGGGGAAATAGTGTAAGAATAGGCTCGACTGTAAAAGATACTATAAATAATTGGTCTATAACAGGATCAAATGGTGATCCTATTTTAATTATTAGAAATGGACAAGGAACTCAAACTGAGGAAGGTTGGATACCTACTATAGAAAATATTAATAATGATGATTCATCTATTTATCTTACTAGTACTCAAAAAATTCCTTTAGAAGCATCAAGTATTTCATATAATAGTTACACAACCCAACCTCAATCACCTTTTGAATACTCAGGTAAACAAATATTTTTTAATTCAGGAAGATTAGTTTTAAATTCAACAAAGGATCATATATTATTAAGTTCAAATAAATCAGTAGGTTTAAATGCTATTAATAGCATAAATATTGATACACCATTAACCGTTATCCAATCTAATAAAATTTTATTAGGTTCTAAAGATGCAACTCAATCAATGATTAAAGGAGATTTATTAATAATTGAATTACAATCATTATTATCTCAATTAACTTTATTAACTACATCATTACAAGCAGTACCTCAAACATCAGCAGCAGCTACATTAATGTTATCTGAATTACCTAAAATATCAGCTAATCTTGAAAAAACAAAATCCCAAGTAAATAAATTAATATAATGGCTACTGTAGATTTAAAAACGTTTGAGAATTCATTACCTGATAGTTTAAAATCAACTGGATCAGAAAAATTAGGACAAATTATTTTAGAAAAAGGAATCCAAATAAATGATTTAATTCAACCTCAATTAATTAAACTTTTATCTAATTTAACAACACCTGATGGTTTGTGTTTACCTGAAGCTCAATTAAATTTAATTATAATTCAAAGAAATAATATAGTAGATAACTTAAATCAAATAGAAAAATATTTAAATTTAACAACAAAAGCTGTAGGAATAAATTCAATAACACTAAATACATTAATAACAACAGTAAAAGTATTAAGAGGTCTTAAACCGGCAGCAATAGCAGCAACATCTGCTAGTCCTGTACCAGGTCCATTTGCTAGTTTAGTACTTCAAATTAATGAAACATTAGATAATTTAAAATTTGATACTTTAGGAAATTCAAAATTAAATAAATTAAAAATAATAATTGATAGTACTGCTACTCCTATTTCATTAACTTCTCAATTTATAACTAAAGCTATTACTATATTAGGTCTTATAGATATTATAATAAAAAAATGTTCACCAAATTCAACATTATCTCCAATATCACAAGATTTAATAAATATTACTGAAGCACAATTAATAGCAACTCAGACACTAAATAATATTACTTATAAAGGTTTTATTATTGAAATACAAGAAGTACCTTTTAGCCCTACAGTAAATCGTAGAAAAGCAGTTGGTAAAAATGCTCAAGGTATTCCATTAATAGAAACCGAATTATCATTCACAACAATACCACAAATTCTCATCAATGAATTAAAGCTAATAATTGATAGAGATAATTTAAAAGCTTATTAATTTAATATTTATAAACAATGAAACCATCTGAATTCAAGAAAATTATCAAGGAAGCCGTAAAAGAAGCATTTCAAGAAGAATTTAAAGAAATTTTAATGGAGGCTGTTAGGTCTCCAAAAAGTACCTCTACAGGAACAGGGTACGGTACTGTTACAGAAACGTATGCACAACCAAGAATTGAAAATCCTAAAAAATTAACACCAGTAGAAAGACAAGCAATGTTTGGTGGGATTATGAATGAAATGCAAAATGGAGGAATAGCTAATACTAATAATATTCCTTTTAGACCTACAGGTCCTATAGATCCAGTTAATGGTTCTTTACCTGAAGGTGAAGTAGGATTAGATATGATAATGGGATTAATGAATAATAAATAGTGGCATTCGGAGCAAAGAAAATATTTCCTATAGATACACGTCCTGGAACGGGTGTTGGGATAGGTTTACCTTTTAATGCTCCTGCTGTTTTTTCTATTACTTATACTACAAAAGAAGCAATTAAAAACAACTTAATTAATTATTTTTTAACTAATAAAAACGAAAGATATTTAAATCCTACTTTTGGTGGTGATTTAAGAGCATTTATATTTGAACAAATAACAAGTGGAAATCTTGATTATTTAAAAGAAGATATTCAAAATCAAATAGGATTATATTTTCCTAATGTTATAGTAGCAAGTTTAAATATAAATTCATACCCAGATGTTAATCAAATAGAAGTTATATTAACATATGATATTAAAGATACAGGATTAACGGATACAATACAATTAGCATTTACATAATGGCTACTAAAAAAAGAAATATACAATATATAAATAAAGATTTTAGTGAATTAAGAGCAAGTTTAATTAACTATGCTAAAACTTATTTTCCTACAACGTACAATGATTTTACAGAAGCATCCCCTGGAATGATGTTTATGGAAATGGCTGCTTATGTAGGTGATGTTTTATCATTTTATCTTGATAACCAATTACAAGAAACTTATTTACAATATGCTCGCCAAACTAATAATTTATTTGAATTAGCTTATATGTTTGGTTATAAACCAAATGTAACCCAAGTAGCTTCAACACTAGTTGATTTTTATCAACAAGTTCCAGCTAAATTATCAGGTTCAACATATATTCCTGATTTTGATTATACTTTATTAATTAACCAAAATGCTACAGTATCAGCTCTTACAATTCAAAACACAACATTCTTAATAGAAGATCCAGTAGATTTTTCAGTTTCTAGTTCAGGAGATCCTACTGAAGTATCTATATTCTCAGTCTCAGGAGGTAACCCAACATATTTTTTATTAAAGAAAACCAGAAAAGCAATTTCTTCAGCAATTAGTACTACTACTTTTAGTTTTGGATCTCCAGCACAATTTTCAACAGTAACTATTGATACACCACGTATTGTAGGTATTTTAGATATATTTGATACTGATAGTAATCAATGGTATGAAGTAGATTATTTAGCACAAGATACTGTATATGATTCTATAAAAAACACAAATGTAAATGATCCTAATTTATCACAATATAGTGGAGATACTCCTTATATTTTAAAATTAAAACAGGTTCAAAGAAGATTTACTTCAAGATTTTTAGATTCTCAAACACTACAATTACAATTTGGAGCTGGTACAGCAACTGATACCGATGAAATGATAATACCTAATCCAAATAATGTAGGTATAGGTTTACCGTTTGAAAAATCAAAATTAAATGCAGCATATGCTCCTTCAAACTTTATGTTTACTAAAACATATGGTATTGCTCCTTCAGCTACAACATTAACAGTAAGATATTTAACAGGTGGAGGAGTAACATCTAATGTTCCTGCTAATAGTTTAACAAATTTATCTTCAAATACTACTTTTTTAAATTCAAATTTAAATAATACAACAGCAAATACTATATTTAATTCATTAGCTGTTACAAACCCAGTAGCAGCAAGTGGTGGTGGAGATGGAGATACAATAGAAGAAATTAGACAAAATTCATCTGCTAATTTTGCAACACAATTACGTAACGTAACTCAAGATGATTATTTAGTTAGAACATTATCAATGCCTGCTAAATACGGTGTTGTTTCTAAAGCATTTATCGAACCTACAAAAGCACAATCAATATCTGCTGGTGAATCTAATTCAATATTAGATTTATATATTTTATCATATGATATAAATCAAAAATTAACATTATCTTCACAAGCTATAAAACAAAATGTAATAAATTATTTATCTCAATATAGAATGGTAAATGATGCTGTTAATATTAAAGATGGTTTTATTATTAATATTGGAGTAAATTTTGATATTATAGTATTACCTAATTATAATAGTAATCAAGTTTTATCAAGTTGTATATTAGCATTACAAGATTATTTTTTAATAGATAAATGGCAAATAAATCAACCTATTTTATTAAGAGATATTTATGTATTATTAGATAGAATAGATGGTGTACAAACAGTTAAAACAGTTAATATAACTAATAAAGTTGGAGAAAATTTAGGATATTCACCTTATGCTTATGATACTCAAGCTGCAACAATTAATAATGTTGTTTATCCATCATTAGATCCTTCAATATTTGAAGTAAAATATTTAACACAAGACATTCAAGGTAGAGTAGTAAACTTATAATAAAATGGCAGTATATAAATTATTTCCGACTAAAGACGCAACAATATACTCATTGTTTCCAGCAATGAATACAGGATTAGATCCTATTATAGAGGCTACACTTACCTCATTTGCATATTCAAATCCAAACCCACAAACAAGTAGATTTTTAATTTCATTTGATGAAACAGAAATTGAAGATGTTTTAGAAAATAAAATAGGAATTAGTAGTTCGGCTCAACTTTTAAATACTTCAAGTTGGAAAACTACATTAAATTGTTTTATAGCTACAGCAACAGGTTTAGAAATATCTCCTACAGGTACATTATTAGAATGCTACCCTATTTCAGGGGCTTGGGCTATGGGAACAGGTCAATATTTAGATGAACCTATCTCTACTGATGGTACTAGCTGGGTTTGGCAAACATATTCTGGTTCACAAGCTTGGGGAACTTCAAATTTTGGTCCTTCAGCAACTGGTTCTTATAACACTGTTTATGCACCAGCTGGTGGTGGTACTTGGTATACAGGATCTATTAGTTCTTCTAGATTAAATTCAAATATATATCCAATAACAGCATCCCAAACATTTAATTATAAACAGACAAAAGATACTAATTTTGATGTATCTAATATAATAAGAGCATGGTATACTGGAGCTATTCCTAATAATACATTTGATGGATTTATAATAAAACAAGATCCTGAATTTGTTGACAGTAAAGACTATCAACCAGAATTAAAATATTATTCCGTTGATACTAACACAATATATCCTCCACAATTACAATTTAGTTGGAGAGATTATTCTTTTAATACAGGTTCATCAACTCAAACAATTCTAAATATATTACCAGCAACTATAACAATAGAGGAAAATCCTGGTATTTTTTATAATGAAAGTATAAATAGATTTAGAGTAAATGCTCGCCCAGAATTTCCAATTCAATTATGGCAAACATCATCAGTTTATACTAATAATTACTATTTACCTACATCCTCTTATTATGCTATAAAAGATTTATACACTAATGAATTTATAATTGATTTCGATCCTTTATATACGCAACTAAGTGTTGACTCAGTATCAAGTTATTTTGATATATACATGAACGGTTTAGAACCTGAAAGATATTATACTATTTTAATTAAAACAACTATTAATGGATCAACTATAGTATTTAATAATCAATATTCATTTAAAGTTAATAATGGATAATGGAAAATATAACACCAAATAAATTAGTATATGATAAAAGTCAATACGAAAGAGTAATAGATACTTCTTTTACTCAATTAGTCCAACCACAAGTAACAAGTTCTTTACCAACAATTACTGTTGCTGAATTTTTTCAAAATTATCAAGAATTATTTTTTTCTATACCTAAATTTGGAGATACAAACTCTCATGAGTATCTTGTTAAAACGAGTGGTGAATATATTGGATCTACTAATGTAAATAATGATTTAATTCAAGCATTATTAGAAGAAACAAATCAATTAAGACAAGAAAATCTTGACTTACAACAACAAATTACATCAGGGAGTATAATATAATAAATGGCAGAAATAATTAACCTACAAAATATAAATCCAAATACTTTTGAGATTCAAACGTATTCTCTGGAAGATAATGCTCTTATTTCTTCAACATCAGCTGATAGTACATTTAGTTCTTCTATAGATATTGTAGAATATTTTATATATGATTTAAATAAAAACATATTATTTGAAAATGTAAATGGATATCCTAGCTATTACATTAATAATAACATAATAACTTTAACACCAGAAGAAAATTTAAAAGATGCTGGTTTTACTGAGGGTAATTACAATACTTTATATAATTTTTTACGCCCAAAATTAGGTTCAAATTCACTTAATCGTTATTTCATTTCAGAAATAAGTTCTGATAGAACAGAAATTAGATTAGATACAACTGTTATTCCTAATAGTGTTGTTGTATCCTCAACAAATGAATTATCTAATGAAATTAGTACAACAGTAGGTAGTTATTACGATTTTTATTTAGATTTTGGAAATAATCAATTAATAATAGCAAATAATGTTTTACTAGATAATTCTAATTCTGATAATCCTACAGTATTAATAAAGTTATATGAGGCTTTACCTCAACAATTTACATTAAAAAATGAATTATGGGCAGTTATTAAAGTACTAGAATCGGTAGCTTATAATATTAGTATTATAAATACATTTGATGTATTAGATAATAATATATATTTAAAAGGTCCTAATACTAATTTGAATATTAAAGACCAAATAAATAACTCAACAGATTATATTAATTCGGCTAATTTAACTACTACAAATTCATCACAAGGATCAGGTAGTTTTCAATATCAATTAAATAGTTTACTAGTAGAAACAGGAATTGAAATTAATATAGATTACTCAGACTATTCTAATTTTATACATTTTTCATCAGCACAAACAAGATTAGAAAATTTTTACTATAAATTATCACTAATAGAACAATATAATTATAGTGCTAGTTTATCAAGTGGAACATCAACTAATTATTATGTTTCTTCAAGTAATGTAGTTTATCAAAATAAAATAGATGATATTATAACTAATTTTGATGGATATGAATATTTTCTATATTACGAATCTGGTTCAACATGTTGGCCTAAAACAGGA
>Ga0181351_1000143_pt1 | contig 18859 bp, 21 predicted proteins | sample Su13VDMM15SD_FD_170485 | JGI IMG/M metagenome (GOLD analysis project Ga0181351, IMG submission 170485) | Freshwater viral communities from Lake Michigan, USA - Su13.VD.MM15.S.D | ecosystem: Environmental > Aquatic > Freshwater > Lake | place: USA: Michigan | collected 2013-07-16 | reverse complement strand
AGGCTGATGTCAAGCTTTACCACACCTACGATGTGCTGCTGCAAGGTACAGCCGATGTACTTGGGTTCTCAAACATCACAAAGAAACTCACCATCGCAGACTTGAAAACTGGACGCGGCTATGTGGATGCAGATAGTGAGCAATTAAAAATATACGCATTGGCTGCCATGGCCTCGAAGATATTGCAGCCCAAAGAAATAGAGTTTCAGATCATCCAGCCGCACCATGGTGAGAGGCGCGTACACCGCATGACTGCTGATGAGTTGGGTGTTTGGGAGACACAAGTGCTTCTTCCCGCCATTGATGACGCTATTAGCGATAAGCCCACATTTAATCCATCAGAGTCAGCCTGCCAGTGGTGTCCCGCCAAGCACATATGTCCTGCACAAAAGGAGCAGTTCGACATCGTGGCGGCGCAGCCTGACATCACCACCATGTCTAAGGATGACATCTTTCAGGTGATGTTGTCTCTCTCGCCCGAACAGATCAGCGCCATATTGGATCGCGCACCCATGGTGGAGAAGTTCATTGATGCAGTCAAAGAACACGCCACCAAGCAGATGGAAGGTGGCGCAGTCGTACCAGGCTGGCAGCTACAACCCAAACGCGCTTCCCGCAAATGGATTGACTCAACAGCAGCGCGTCAGGCATTAACTGACGCTGGACTTACAGACTCACAAATATTTGAAACTGAATTGATTTCTCCTACGGCGGCTGAAAAGCTATTGCTAAAGGAACAAAGAGTTATCTTGGACGCATTGACGGCTAAGGTATCAAGTGGACTTACGCTTGCGAGAGATCGTGGCTTAAGTCAATAATGTTCTCCCTTAACTCAAGAAAGCGAAACGCAAAATGTTAAATCTCTCATCTGGCGGCGGTAATGGTAACTACATCCGATTTAGCCCACAAGCAAATTCTTGGACAAATAACCTCGGCGAGGAAATCCAGCTAAAAAAAATAGTCTTTGACATCGATGGTGTGCAGACAGGCTGGCTCCAATTAGGTGTCGGCATACGCGACTGGCAACCCGATTCTGAGTTGGGTAAGAAAGGCGCACAGCCTACACCCGACCACAAACGCGGTTTTATCGTCACGTTCTACAACAAAGAGATCGGGACTTGCGAGTGGAGTTCATCAGGCGTAGGACCGAACATGGGACTTCAAAAGCTCTACACCGAGTGTGCTGGACAACGTGCCGCCAATGCAGGCAAGATGCCTGTACTTGAGTACACCGGCAGCAGGCTAGAGAAGATCGGCAAAGGCACAACACGCATCCCCAACTTCACCATTGTGTCGTGGATTGACAAGCCTGCCGGTATGGGGCAAAGCGATGAGGAGTATGTGGCACAGGCAGTGGTGGCTCCAGCGCCAGCACCAAAGGCTGTTGCTGCACCAGCTCCCGCGCCTGCAAAGACAGTGATGGCTGCCGCCGTTGAAGATGACGAAATGTTTTAAGTAGTAGCAAGTAAGTGCCGAGGTGTAACAGCCTCGGCTTTTTTTTCCTCTAAAAAAATACAACATGAAATATCTCTCACTATGCAGTGGTATTGAGGCGGCAACAGTAGCATGGCATCCCCTTGGATGGGAGGCAGTAGCGTATTCGGAAATCGAAAAATTCCCTTCAGAAGTGCTTGCACATCATTACCCACACACGCCAAACCTTGGCGACATGACCAAATTTAAGGAATGGACAAATGTCTCAGATGTCGATGTTCTCGTTGGAGGAACTCCCTGCCAGTCATTCTCAATCGCAGGACTCAGAAAAGGATTGGATGACCCTCGTGGCAACCTCATGCTTACCTATCTTGCCATTGCTAAACGATATCGCCCCAACTGGTTGGTCTGGGAGAACGTCCCCGGCGTTTTGTCCTCCAATGGAGGACGGGACTTTGGCAGCTTCCTCGGAGGGTTGGCAGAATGCGGGTATGGGTTCGCATACAGGGTGCTTGACGCTCAGTATTTTGGAGTGGCACAGCGCCGCCGCCGTGTGTTCGTTGTCGGATACCTTGGAGATTGGCGACTTGCCGCAGCGGTTCTTTTTGAGCGCCACAGCCTGCAAGGGCATCCTGCGCCGAGCAGAGAAAAGAGGCAAGGTGCTTCCATCCATGCTGGAAAAGGCATTGCAGAATGTAGCCCAACAATTGGATGCGAATTAGCCAAACAAGTAAATAATCAAATGATTGGTAATGCAGAGGCATTTTTTATACCTGATGCACCAATGCAACCTATTGCCATTGCAGAAAACACCATTGGACGGCAACCGCAGAATGGCGGTAACGGCGATGGGTTTACTGATGGCGGTCCGATGTACACGCTCAACGCCACAGGTGTGCATGGTGTGGCTCAAGCAATCCCCATAGACACCATGAATCATGTTGGCAGAGGCGACAAGCACAGTATGGGTGACTTTGTACCCGGAGCACCTAGTTACACACTGACCAAGGGGCATAGCCACGCGGTGGCGCAACCCACCATAGTTCACGGCATACAAGACCCATGCGTTTCGGACATTGCATTTGCACAAGGCAGGAACAATGGTGGTGAGAATGTCATGGTGCAATCCATGGCCGTCAGAAGATTAACCCCTGTTGAATGCGAGAGACTCCAAGGCTTTGGCGATAACTACACCGACATCAAAAGCAAAAACAAACCTACGCCTGATGGTCCGCGCTACAAAGCATTGGGCAATAGCATGGCAGTACCTGTCATGGCGTGGATTGGGCAACGCATAGAACAAGTAGAGGCAATATGCAAGCAGAACAGATAGCCAAGAGCTTGGGCAACGCCAAGAGAGCCAATGGCCAATGGGTAGCGTCATGCCCAGTACCATCACATGGCAAAGGCAACGGCGACAAGAATCCATCACTGTCAGTACATATAGACGATGAGGGCAAGCCACTATTCCACTGTCATGGTGGCTGTACTCAAGAATCGGTATTCCAAACGATCAGGGATCGCAACCTCTTACCCGAATTAGAAGAACGCCCCGACCCTTTAGCCAACATCAAGCCTCTTCCAAAGATCGAATTCCAACAAGAATGGCAGTATCAGGACGAAGACCGTGTCACAGTATTCGTTAAGCACAGGCTACGCGTAGGGGAGTCTGGAAAGACTTATAGGCTCTACAAGGTAGACAGTGACGGCAAGCGCTACCCTACGCTGGGTGACGCACGCATAGTCCCATATAAGCTACCCGACTTGCTGGACGCTAAAACCGCAGGACGCATCATCTACCTCGCCGAAGGCGAGAAAGCCGTAGACGCGCTGATGAGTCTTGGAGTCGCCGCCACAACAGCTCACAGTGGCGCAGGACATTGGCCGGAGGCCATCACAGAATACTTTGCTGGCGCTAATGTAGTCATCCTGCCAGACAACGATCTTTCGGGCTGGTCATACGCACGCAAGGCAGCCGAAGCTATATTGCCAATTGCCAAGGCGGTCAAGGTCGTTGACCTCGGACTGCAAGGGCAAGGAGATGACGCCTACGAGTTCATTGAGGCAGGCGGCGGCAGAGCAGAGCTGGCAGCCTTAGTCAAGGCAGCGCCAAAGATCACTAGTGTCGATGATGTAACGATACCCGAAAGATTGCAGGGGATGCAACAAATACCGCCAAGTGTAGACATGGTGGCGACAGTTGCGCCAGCAGAGGACATCGCCAAGGAGTTTGCACCTGACCCGCCAAAGCAGGCAGACAAACCCAAACCCGTTAAGACGATAAAGATTGAGCATTGGGACTCCATACAGGATGAGCCGGTTGAGTGGCTGATTGAGGGGGTGCTAGTGGCGGGTTCGTTCTCGGCGCTGTATGGGCCGCCAGGCTCATTCAAGAGCTTTGTGGCCTTGGATATTGCCGAGGCGATAGCGACAGGCAGATCATGGATGGGGAGGGAGGTGACTAAGTCAGGCGCTGTGCTGATGCTGTGCGGCGAGGGCTTTGGGGGAGTCGGCGCAAGGATCAAGGCAATCAAGATTCACCACCAAACCGAGGACGGCGCACCCATCTATGTGGTCAGACACCAATTAAACCTACGATCCAGCGCCGAAGACTTCAACGCGCTGATGCTGGCAGTGGTGCAGTTAGTAGAGGAGACAGGCGTGCAGTTTAGGTTAGCCATCGTAGATACATTGGCTCGCGCCTTTGGCGGCGGCAATGAGAACGACAGCGGCGAAATGATGGGCTTTGTAGTGTCGATGGGCAAAATTCAAGAGTTCCTTAACTGCGCCTTGATGGTGCTGCATCACTCAGGGAAGAACGTACAGCTAGGTATGAGGGGCAGTTCAAGCCTGTTAGGAGCCGTGGATACAGAGCTGGAGCTGCTGCGCTTTGAGGATCAACTTAAAGGTGTACTCACCATCACCAAAATGAAAGATGGAGAGCAGGGGACTAGATTTGGCTTTGAGATGGTGGAGGTGGATATCAAGCCGGCGGGCTTGGGACTTAGCGAGCCAGTCATCAGCTTGGCAGTACAGGCCAGCGACTCAGCCGTCAACGAACAACCCAAAAAGGCAGGCAAGAGTAATGCAGGCAGTGGCAAGAATCAGCGACTGGCGATGCAGTGCTTGGAGAAGATGGTTAAAGAGCAAGGGTCAGCAAAGTACATAGAAGGTTTACAACGTCACGCTATCAAGCTGGAGGTGTGGAGACAGGAATTGTGGTCAAAAATGGGTTGCACTGATGAGGATAAAGCCTCATTCAAGATGGCATGGAAGCGCGCAAGGAATGACCTGCAGAAGTCAGGTGAGGGAGATATTAGGGACGATTACGTTTGGTTGCAACACAAATCAACGAATTTTGATGCTGTATGAATAGACATGTAACAGGTAACAAACAGGTAACAAACGTAACTTGTTTGTTCCGTACAGGTAACAAGTAACAAACCGAGAGTCTAAGACTCGGAGGTTTGTTACCACTGTATGTTACCAAGTGGCACTAAAACAGGGAGAAAAGAAATGGCGACAAAGAAGACAGCAAGACAGCATCCAGTGGTGGAGACACCAAGTCCAAAGGCAGACGCTTGGACAATTCACGTTCAATCAAAGCTGGTGGAATTAGAGTCAGTCAAAGCTGCCAGCGATAGGAAATGGGGAGAAAACCGACTGACTACTTTAGTAAGCAGTGAGGTGAGGGAGAAATTCTGGCTGCAAAACACCAGACTGCACCAAGCGATGGCAGCTAAAGATCAGGCGAAGTTCGATTCCAGCGTGGCGGGGATGATCAGGGCGTATGCAGTGCTGGATCAACTGGCAACCGAAGATGAGTGCGAGGTAGCGGATGTCGGCATACCGAGAATCGAGTGGGAAATGCAAAATGGTCAGACCATGGTCATTGTGCGAACAGTCAACGAGGCCGTGGCCATACAGAAGTCACGACAAGAAATATACAACCACCACATCTGGGCGATGCAGGAAATCGAAGCACTGTTAGCCGATCCAAGGATGCAGGAAGTCATCAAGATTAAGGCGCTATGTCCAACGGCGCAGCTCACCAGTTTCAAACCGACTTCAGAATTTAAGCTTGGCGGTGCAACCGGCTTTGATGACTTTGTCGATGACCTTACTTTCAGCGACAATGACACCATGGAATATAAATTTGACTCCAAACAAGCAGAGAGGTTCAAAAATGGATGAAATCAGGCGATTTGCGGCACTTATCCGCGACAAGGTACTGGACATAGTCCAGCGCGTTAAAACAGCTTTAAAGAGGGATTAATCGTGGCAGGGACACCAAAGCGAAGAGGCGATGTCGCATTTCTCAACGAGATGCCAGAGGAGATGATCTTCAGCATGGTTGAGTCAGGGAAAAGCATTGGCGACATCTGCATCGAACTGGGCATCAGCAAGCGTGCGCTAGACGATTGGATTGAGGAAAACGATCACAGTGCTATGATTACCCGCGCGCGTGTGCGCGCCGCCGATCTGATGGCTTGTGACACGATAAAGATCGCAGACGGCATGGAGGACAGCACGCAGCGCGATGTCCAGCGCATCCGCACGCGGCAGTGGCTGGCCGAGCGATGGGATCAGAAAACTTATGGCTTACAAAAAGCGCAACAGATCAACATCAACGTGCAAGACCTACGCATGGCGGCACTGCGCCATGTCGAGATCGTTGACGACTTATCCACAGAAAAAAGCCAATGATGTACACGCTGGCCTGTGGACAACTGCAAGTTGCCTACGCATTAGGCAAAAACAGCGGAGTTATCCACATCTGGGTTAACATAATGGACATCGTGTTAAACCGATATTGTAAGCGATCTGTAAGGAAGTATATAAATCAATGACTTACGCTTATAAGTTATCCACAGGCCACCAGCAGGCGGCGCTGGCTGGCGCTGGCGCGGTTAGCCCCCCCTTGCTGCTGGCGGCGGTGGCGGCTGATGCAGCACCCAAACGCGCATCGCCATGAGCATTCCTAACCCCTCCCCCCTACCCCTTACTGCGCCACCCGCCGTCCCAAAAAAAATTTCTGATGACTTGGTGGCGAATAACCCATTTGTGGAATTCGTCACGTTGTACAAAAACAACCCTGTGAAGTTTGTCAGAGAGGTGCTCAACACGCAGCCTGATCCATGGCAGATAGAGTTCCTCAATCACATCGCAAAGGGCAACCGCCGCATAAGTGTGAGAAGTGGACATGGTGTGGGCAAGTCTACGGCCAGTGCCTGGGCGATGATCTGGTATTTGTTTCTGAGGTTTCCTGTCAAGGTGGTGGTGACTGCGCCCACTAGCAGCCAGTTGTATGACGCGTTGTTTGCTGAAGTTAAGCGTTGGGTAAAGGTATTGCCGCCGATGTTGGCTGACCAGCTGGAGGTGAAGCAGGACAGGATTGAGGTCAAGGATGCAAATAACGAGGCGTTTATCTCTGCTAGGACTTCCCGCGCCGAGCAGCCCGAGGCGTTGCAAGGGGTTCACTCAGACAATGTGATGTTGGTGGGAGATGAGGCTAGCGGCATACCGGAACAGGTGTTTGAGGCCGCCTCTGGCTCAATGTCCGGCCACAACGCTGTGACGTTACTGCTGGGTAATCCGGTGAGGAGTAGCGGATTCTTCTTTGATACGCATAACAGACTCGCTAGCGACTGGATCACGATGCGGGTGAGTTGCGTTGACTCGCCAAGGGTATCTGAGGCGTATATAGAGGAGATGAAGGCGCGGTATGGCGAGGAGAGCAACGCTTATCGCATCCGCGTACTAGGGGAATTCCCTAGAAGTGATGACGATACTGTTATTCCTATGGAGTTGTTGGAGTTGGCGATGAGTCGGGACGTTGCGCCGAGCCAGCACGCGCCATTGGTGTGGGGGTTGGATGTTGCGCGTTTTGGCTCGGACCGGTCTGCACTTTGCAAACGCAAAGGGAATGCTGTCTTGGAGTCTATTAAGACTTGGAAGAATTTGGACTTGATGCAGTTGACTGGTGCTGTTGTTGCTGAGTATGAGATATTGATGCCATCTGAGCGCCCACAGGAGATACTGGTTGATTCAATTGGTTTGGGTGCTGGCGTGGTAGACAGGTTGAAAGAGTTGAATCTGCCTGCTCGCGGGATTAATGTGTCTGAGAGTCCGGCCATGGGGAATACTTACAGGAATTTGAAGGCTGAGTTATGGCATAAGGCCAAGGCTTGGCTGGAGTCGCGGGACTGTACGATGCCCAAAGATGAGGCGTTAGTGGCTGAGTTGGCGACTTGCCGTTACTCTTTTACGAGTTCGGGCAAGATTCAGATTGAGGGCAAGGATGAGATTCGTAAGCGTGGGTTGGCTAGTCCTGACCGCGCCGATGCGTTTTGTTTGACGTTTGCGTCTGATGCGGTGGTGGGTATGTATGGCTCTGCTTCTTCTACTAAGTGGAATCAGCCGTTGCGTAGGAAGCTCTCAAGGGTTGCATAATTCGTTAATTCTTTAAAGGAGTGAAATCATGATGATGAAAAAGACGGGCAAGACTGGTGGTAAGGCGATGGGCGGCAAGATGGCAAAGGGTTCAAAGCAGGCTATGCCTATGGCTTTGGTCATGCCGATGTCCAAGATGCCGGTTAAGGGCAGCCGTACTGCTAAGAATATGAAGTCCAAGGGGATGAAGTAATGGCAACTATTAAGCAAACCATTGACCAGTTGATGGGTGACGAGGAGGGCGATGAGAGTTGCCCGCCTGCCACTCAGGACATTACTATTAACCTGAAGAATCGCGGCAAGGCGATTGACTCTGCCGACTATGGTCCTGAGAATCCTGATTTGCCCAATACTGCTTTTTGGAAGGCCAAGGCAGACGAGTGGGAGGTGAGTATTGAAGAGGCCAAGACTAGCCGGTGCGGTAACTGCGCGGCTTTTAATCAGGACGAGTCGATGCTTGAGTGTATAGAGAAGGGCATTGGGGATGAGGGCGATGCCGAGGAGTTTATTGAGAAGGCTGACTTAGGTTACTGCGAGATATTTGACTTTAAGTGTGCTGCTAGTCGCACCTGTGATGCTTGGGTGGCCGAGGGCGATGAGGGCGAAGATTACGAGGCTGGCGAGAATAGTGCCATGGAAGGCGAAGAGATGCCCATGCTGGTTATTAAGATTGGGAAGAGAAAATGAAAACTAAACCTGGACTCTACTCAAATATTAATGCAAAACAGGCGCGTATCGCGGCTGGCTCTGGCGAGAAGATGAACAAGGTCGGCTCCAAGGCCGCGCCGTCTGCTGCTGACTTCAAGCTGGCGGCCAAGACTGCAAAGAAGCCAAAGCCAAAGAAGTGATCTCACCGATTTGCATCAGCACATTACAGGGCAAAGGTTTGCGGGTGATGCTCACAAGCATTGCCGAGTATTGTCCCGAAGTGCCTGTCTATTTGCGCGGTCCAGAGTCCATTATTGGCGGTTTTGACGCTGACTTGAAAGTCTTTAATAAGTCCAGTAATTTTGGCGATGCCTACAACGAGATCATGGACAAGGCATTTGCTGATGGGTTTGAGTCTGTGATCTGCGCCAATGACGACATTGTCTTGACCCCCACCAGCTATCAATACTTGATGGAGGATGTGCAGCAGTTGAAAGAGGAAACTGGCGAGCCAGTGGGCTGGGTGTCTGCGCGGTGCGATGCGGCGCGAGCTGTGCAGAACATTCGCAGCAATCCCTTTGATCAGCAGTTGCATTACTTCAGGTATCCATATGAAGACGCTATTGTGCCGATGGAGGTGCTTAGTCCCATATTTGGTTGGATTGGTAGGGATGCGTGGGAGTGCTTTAAGTTCCCACCACTTAACTGGTACTCTGATGATGTGCATTGTGAGGATTTGAGGGCGGCGGGTTTCCACCATTACTTGTCAAGATCGTATGTCCACCACATTGGTAGCCAGACTATTGGTTTGGATGGAAATCAGTTGACTCGGGCGGCAGTGCCTTGGATATTGAAGAACAGGCCACACTATGCCAAACAATGGTTTAACACTTAAGCGAGCACTACATGAAAACACCGGCATGGCAGCGTAAAGAGGGTAAAAGCGCATCTGGCGGCTTGAATGCCAAGGGACGCGCCAGCGCCAAGGCCGAGGGCATGGATCTCAAAGCGCCTGTCAAGAGTGGTGACAATCCGCGCAGGGCATCATTCCTTGCGAGAATGGGCAATATGCCAGGCCCAGAGATGAAAGACGGCGAGCCAACGCGCTTGCTGTTGAGTTTGAAGGCTTGGGGTGCTTCAAGTAAGGCAGACGCCAAGGCGAAGGCAAAAAGTATTTCAGCACGAAACAAGGCGAAAAAATGATTAACGATATGAATATGCCAATTGACATGATGGACACGATTAAGCCAATGGACGACACCGAATTGCAAGGCATTATTGCCGCCGAGCTGGAGGACGCTGTCAGTTATATTGATTCTGATGTTTCACCCATCCGCGCCAAGGGTACTGAGTATTACCGCGGTGACCCTTTTGGTAACGAGGAAGATGGCCGCAGCCAGGTGGTGGCGATGGAGGTGCGCGACACTGTCAGCGCCATGTTGCCAAGCCTGATGAAAGTATTCTTCAGTTCTGAGAATGTGGTTGAGTATGTGCCGCGTGGACCCGAGGATGTAGCTGGCGCACAGCAGGCAACTGACTACGCTAACTACATATTCAGCAACGACAACAATGGTTTTATGACCACTTATGCGTTGTTTAAGGACTCCTTGGTGCGTAAGTGCGGCATTGCCAAGTACTACTGGGAGGATGTCGAAGAGGTCAAGATTGACCAATATTCGGGGTTAGATGACCAGACTATCCAAATTTTGATGCAAGAGGATGCCGAGGTCAAGATTGTGACCAGCTACCCTGACCCATCTATGCCGATGCAGATGATGCAACCACAGGTAGACCCTGCCACCGGACTGCCGATGCAGATGCCGCAACCGATGTTGCATGACGTACAGGTCAAGCGTAATACCAAGGATGGCCGTATCCGCATCATGGCCGTACCCCCCGAAGAATTGTTGTTAGATCGCAGGGCGAGATCGTTTGATGATGCTGGCATCATTGCCCACCGACAGATGGCGACAGTCTCTGACTTGATTGGCATGGGTTATGACCAAGACGAGATCGAAGAGAACATCTCCAGCACCGACCTAGACAGCAATGACGAGTATTTAGCGCGTCAGCCTTTAAGCACCAGCATGGGCGCTGGTGACAGTATGAATCCTATGCAACAGCGGGTTCTGTACGTTGAAGCGTATATGCGGATTGACTTTGATGGTGACGGCATACCTGAGTTACGCAAGATTTGTTGCATGGGTTCGGGCTACACAATGGTGCGTAATCTGCCAGCCAGCTACATCCCATTTGTGGACTTCCCTTGCGATCCAGAGCCACACACATCACCACTAGAGGCGATGTCGATCTTTGACATAACGCGGGACATTCAAGAGATCAAGTCCGAAATCATGCGAAATACGCTGGATTCGCTGGCGCAGTCAATACACCCGCGTACCGCAATTGTCGAAGGTCAGGTCAATATTGACGATGTGCTGAACAACGAGACTGGGGCGATTATCCGCATGAGAGCGCCAGGCATGGTGCAGGCGTTCAGTTCCCCATTCGTTGGACAAGCCGCATTCCCCATGCTCGAATACATGGATCAGATGCGTGAAGACCGCACCGGCATGAGCAAGGCAGCCATGGGATTAGACCCTGATGCGTTGCAGTCCACTACCAAAGCGGCGGTTGCCGCCACTGTCAGCGCCAGCCAGTCTCGACTTGAGCTGCAAGCACGCATATTGGCTGAGGGCATGAAGAAGCTCTTTAAGGGTATTTTGTATTTGATGACCACTCATCAAGACAAGCCCCGAATGGTGCGTTTGCGTAACGAGTGGGTGCAGATCGACCCCCGCGTTTGGGATGCCAGCATGGATGTCAACGTCAATATTGGTTTGGGTAATGGCGACACTAACGAGAAGTTGGCGGCACTTAATATCATTATGCAAAAGCAAGAGCAACTCATGGCGCAGTTTGGACCCATGAATCAGATTGCCTCATTGCCGATGTACATCCGAACACTGCAAAAAGCTATTGAGTTGTCTGGCTACAAGGACGCATCCAGCTACTTCAATACGTTGCCTGCTGACTTTCAGATGCCGCAAGAGCAACCCAAGCCGACACCCGAAGAGGTGCTGGCGCAAGTGCAGGCGCAGTCTATCCAAGCCGACATCCAAAAGAAAGCGGCAGAGCTGGAATTGCAACGCGAGAAGATGCTCAGGGATGATGATTACCGAAGAGATCAACTGGCGCAGGACTTACTGCTCAAGAAGTACGAATTAGAGTTAAAGTACGGCACACAGATTAGCACTGCTGAGATTGACGCTCGGCAGGCTATGGACAGAGAGGCAATGCGCCAGCAGACGGCGCTTGTACAGAATGCGGTGCAAGCCGCAAGTCAAGTGCAAGCACCGCCAGTAGCGCAAGTGCCACCCACCATCAACCCTAATGGAATGGTTCAATGAACGAAGAACAGGTAAAAAAAGGTCGTAGGTCCGAGCAGTTTATGCAGGACGAGGTATTTTCAACGGCCTTGGAAAAGATGCGTGGAGATTTGCACTGGGAGTTTGAGAACAGCAAACCCGAAGAGGCTGCCAAGCGTGAAATTATTTGGGCGCAGTTGCGTGCCATAGAAAATTTCAGAAATGAGATGGCAAAAATGATTGACAACGGCAAGGTAGCGCAACGCGCCATTGAGCGCGCATCCAAGAATCTTGTTTAAATAGGAAAATAGACCATGCAGACAGTAGCACCAACGCCATCAGGCAGTGCAGTACAAGGTCCAATGAATATGGCTGAAGCAGCCAATGTGCTTGAGGGATTGCTGCCCGATGAGGGACAACAGCAAGATCGCGAGGCGCAGTTGCCCGACGAGGGCGCGGCGGTAGATGAGGAGTTATTAGCAGACGCAGACGCGGCTGATAACGAAACAGATACCGAACAATCCGAGTTGGATGAAGAAACCGAGGAGCAAGAACAGTCACAAGTCTTCACCGTCCGAGTTGACGGCAAAGAGGTCGATGTGACGCTGGAGGAGCTTCAAAAGGGATATTCAAGGACTCAGGATTACACACGCAAAACGCAGCAAATTTCCGAGGTGCGAAAGCAGACCGAGGGTGAGTTGCAGGCAGTGCGTGCCGAGCGAGAACAGTACGCTCAGTTGTTGAGTGCGTTGGAAGCACAGGTTCAGCAAGCGGCGCAGCCAAACATCGACTGGGATCGTCTTTATAACGAAGACCCCCTCGAATGGGTACGGCAGCGCGAGGTTATGCGAGACAACCAAGATAAGGCGGCGGCTATTCAAAGCGAACAGCAGCGGCTAAGTCAGTTGTCTCAGCAGGAGCAAGCACAGTTCATGCAGCAGAAATTGCAGCATGAGCAGGAGGCTTTGTTGGCGGCCATTCCGGACTGGAAAGACGCTAAAAAGGCTCAAGCTGAAAAGGCTTTGCTTCTTGAATTTGGTCAAAAGATCGGATTCACGCCAGACGAGCTGAAGAATGTGGTGGATCACAGGGCGGTTTTGATGTTGCGTAAAGCGGCACTCTACGATCAGATGATGTCCAAGAGGGGCAACATTAAGCCAGTGACAAACAACGGCCCTCGACCTGCCAAGCCTGGTGCAGCGGGAAGAGTCTCAAATTCAACTGAAGTGGTTCGAGCACAACAGCGCGTCGCTAAAACTGGCCGTGTCGATGACGCGGCTAATGCAATCTTTCAACTTTTGAAATAAGGAATAAATCATGACTATCGTAAGTAACACGTTCACCACATACTCTGCAAAGGGTATTCGGGAAGATTTGAGTAATGTTATATATAACATAGCACCGGAAGAAACGCCGTACCAATCCAACATTGGCCGCGAAACCATCAGCAATACTTTGTTTGAATGGCAGACCGACACATTGGCAGATGCAGCCGCAAATGCTCAGTTGGAAGGTGATGATGTCGGTTCTTTTGACGCTGTTGTCGCAACTGTTCGTTTGACTAACTACGCTCAGATTTCACGCAAGACTATTGTCTTGTCGAACACTGAAGAAGTTGTTAACAAGGCTGGTCGCCGTTCTGAGTTGGCCTATCAGATCGCCAAGCGCGGCTCTGAGTTGAAGCGCGATCAAGAATTCATTTTCTTGAATGGCGGTATTGCTGTTGCAGGTAACACCACAACTGCTCGCGTGACTGCCTCTTTGCAGGCTTTTGTTAAGACAAACACCGACAAGCAAACCAACGGCACTGACCCTAGCTACAGCACACTGCCAAACAGTGCGCGTACTGACGGCAACGTGCGTACTTTCACTGAAACCATTCTCAAGAGTGTGATTCAAAAAGTATGGTCGTCTGGCGGCAATCCTAAGATTCTGATGGTTGGTCCTGTCAATAAGCAACGTGTTTCCGGCTTTTCTGGCATTGCATCTTCACGTTTCAACATCAACGGCGGCGAAAAGCCTGCCGTGTTGATCGGTGCAGTTGACATCTACGTCAGCGACTTTGGCAACGTGGCCGTAATTGCGAACAGATTTCAACGCGAGCGTGATGGCTGGGTGCTTGATCCTGAGTACGCAAAGATGGTTGTCCTGCGTCCTTACCAGCAAGTCGAGTTGGCAAAGACCGGTGATGCCGAAAAGCGTATGCTGCTCATCGAGTACGGCCATAAAGTCACGGCTGAAAACGCTCATGGTCTGTGTGCAGACTTGATCACTTCTTAATCAACTGAGAGGAAAAAGGGGAGGAGAAATCCTCCCCTTACTTATATGGAAAAACGATTTTTTGATGCAAGCCCCGACAAAGGGATCACCCGCACTTGGCACTACAACGAGGGCACTGATGAGGCAACGATTCAGACAACGCAGGACATGACTGCTGTCATTGAGGCCAACAAGCGAGACTTTGCCGCCACTGATAACAAGGCGAACTGGAAGGGCGAATGGCATCACGTTGCCAGCATTCCTGAGTCTGTTTACTTTCAGTTGAAAGCAGAGGGAAAGTTGGATGATCAGGCTTACATGAAAAAATGGTTAAACGATTTTGACAACAGATTTTTTAGAGTAAGGCCAGGTCAGGTATGAACTATGTAGCAGTCTGCACCCCAGCGCGGGACATGGTTCACACCAACTACACCTATTGCATGGTCAATTTGGTGGCGTACCACACACTCAACACCACTGACGCTGTCAGCCTCAAGATACTTCAAGGCACACTGATTCAGAATCAACGTGCTGACCTATGCCTTGATGCGATGCGTGAGGGATGTAGCCATATTCTTTTTATTGACTCCGATATGACATTTCCACAAGACATGATCCAGCGTTTGCTGGCGCATGATGTGGACATTGTGGCGGCTAACTGCGCTCGGCGCAGAATGCCCACAGGACCCACAGCGCAGAACTATGATGAGAATGACAAGCGCCAGCCTGTCTACACCATGCCCGAATCAACCGGACTTGAAGAGATCGGCTCGGTTGGCACTGGCATCATGATGATCAAGCGCAACGTCTTTGAGGGCATGACAGAGCCTTGGTTTGATATGCCTTGGCAGACAGGTACTCGCGGCTACATGGGCGAGGATGTGTTCTTTTGTAAGAAGGCTCAAGAGCTTGGTTTTAAGGTGTATATTGACCATGATGTGTCCAAAGAAATCGGACACATTGGCACGTTTGAATTCAAACATGACCACACTTGGGTGATGAAAGAAGAGCTTGAAAAAGAGGCAGTCTAAATGGCACTTACTACATACACTGAGCTGAAGGCATCTATTGCAGACTGGCTTAACAGGACTGATCTAACGACTCAAATTCCTGACTTCATCTCTTTGAGCGAAGCTCAAATTGAGCGACAGTTGCGTACACGCCAAATGCTCACGCGAACTACTTTGACGATTGATGCAGAGTTTGAGTCAACGCCTGCTGACTTCTTGGAAGTTAGGACTCTGAAGCTGACTGGTACAAATCCAATCACACCTTTGACGTTTATGACAATGGACTCTTTGGATGAGCAGTCAACCATAGACATTGGCAGTGGTCGGCCTAAGTATTTTACTGTCATTGGCACTGAGTTTCGTTTTGTGCCGACACCAGACGCATCTTACGCATCAGAGATTGTGTATTTTGCAAAGCTCAACAAGCTATCTACAAGCGTAGCCACCAATTTTCTTTTAACATCAAGTCCTGATGTTTACCTCTATGGCTCGCTTTTGCAAGCAGCGCCATATTTGCTAGACGATGCAAGAATTCCAGTGTGGTCATCTCTCTATGAGCGTGCGTTAAGTGATTTGCAGTTGGCCGATGACCGAGGCGCAACCTCTGGCGGCAAGCTCTTAACCCGCGCAAAAACTTTTGGTTAAGGATTAAAAATGGCAGATACCACCACCACCAACCTACTGCTGACAAAGCCAGAGGTAGGTGCAAGCTCAAACACTTGGGGTACTAAGGTCAACAATGACCTAGATTTAATCGATGCACTGTTTGATGCGGGTCCACTGTTAAAGGTGACCAAGGGTGGCACTGGTGTCGGTACAAGTACAGGCTCTGGCAACAATGTATTGTCTACCAGCCCCACACTTGTAACACCTGTGCTTGGCACACCGACATCAGCTACATTGACAAATGCCACAGGCTTGCCAATTGCAACAGGTGTCAGCGGTCTTGGTGCTGGCGTGGCTACCTTTTTGGCTACGCCATCAAGTGCAAACTTAGCCGCCGCTGTAACCGATGAAACCGGCACAGGCAATTTGGTGTTTACCAATTCACCTACATTGGTGACTCCTGCCTTGGGTACACCCTCTGTCGCTGTGCTGACCAACGCCACAGGACTTCCCTTAACCACCGGCGTTACTGGTATTCTGCCAGTAGCTAACGGCGGCACAGGATCGGCATCAGGAGTGGCATTAGCTACTGGCGTTACTGGAACATTGGCAGTTGCCAACGGCGGCACTGGACAGACTAGCTACACCGATGGTCAATTGCTGATTGGTAACAGCACAGGCAACACGCTGACTAAGGCATCTTTGACGGCAGGCTCTGGTGTGACCATTACGCCAGGCGCTGGATCGATTCAAATTGCGTTCACAGGACCAGGGGCTGGCTCTGTCACTAGCGTTGATGTATCAGGCGGCACAACTGGACTGACCGCAAGCGGTGGACCAGTTACAAGTGCTGGCACTATTACCCTTGCGGGAACATTGGCAGCAGCCAACGGTGGTACAGGCGTAGCAAACAATGCGGCTATGACTGTGACAGGCTCTGGTAACTTTGCCTATACAAGAACTCTGACAGGAACCACTAACGCTACTTATCCTTCTGGCACTTTCTCCCTTGGCTACCTAAACATTCCTCAGTCTGGTGCTGCTAAAACAGCTAGTTACACATTACTAACTGGCGATGTTGGTGAACTCATTGAAGTTGGTTCGGGCGGTTCTATTATTGTTCCTAACTCCACCTTTGCCACAGGTGATGCCATCATTATCTTCAACAATACGAGTGGCGCTATCACAATGACCATGACGATCACTACTGCTTATATTGCTGGTACAGATACAGATAAGGCCACAATCAGCATTGCCACAAGAGGCATGGCTAACATCCTGTTTGTTACTGGCACGACCTGTGTAGTTACTGGAAACGTGAGCTAAACAATGGCATTAGTTCTCAAAGACCGAGTTAAGACCACGACCACGACAACTGGTACGGGTACGATTACGCTTGGCTCCGCAGCAACTACTTTTCAGAGTTTCTCGGTCATTGGCGACGGTCAGCAGACTTACTATGTGATCTCTGACGCAACGGACTTTGAAGTGGGTCAGGGGACGTTTACCTTATCTGGCACGACTCTCTCACGTACACAGGTCTTTGAATCCAGTAACAGTGATGCGCTAGTAAACTTTGCTGCGGGCACTAAGGATGTGATCGTAGGTTATCCATCAACGGCTACAGCGGGTGGTGTGCCTAACTGTGATAACTCGTCTATAGGTACTGATCTATCAGGGTTCTCAGCGTTTCAGGCTGCGCTACAGAGTGGTGTAACAGGCGGTGCGTTGTTTGGGAATAATAGTACTAATGGAGTTGTTAGTACCTACTCACTGGTTTATACGGCAGCCCAAGCATATCAAGGCGGCGTTTTAGCGCCTAATGGTGATGTTCACTTTATTCCAAATAATGCAGTAAGAGGCCAAAAAATATCTGCTGCTGGCGTTGTCTCTACGTACTCATTAATTTATACAACAGCATCTGCTTATTGGGGCGGGGTATTGGCCTCTAATGGAGACATTCATTTTGTTCCTAATCAAGCAGTAAGAGGTCAGAAAATAAATGCGTCAGGCGTAGTTTCTACTTATTCTTTAATTTATACAAATGCTGGTGGCGCTTATGCTGGTGGCGTATTAGCGCCTAATGGAGATATTCACTTTGTTCCTTATGAAGCGCCTGTAGGTCAAAAAGTATCTTCATTAGGTGTAGTTAGTACGTACTCATTGGTTTATACTGCTTCTCCTGCTTATTCAGGTGGTGTACTTGCTGCTAACGGAGACATTCATTTTGTTCCTAATCAAGCAGAAAGAGGACAAAAAATATCTGCCGCTGAAGTGGTTTCAACTTATTCTTTAGTTTATACAACAATCACTGCTTATCTTGGCGGCGTTTTAGCTCCTAACGGGGATATTCATTTTGTTCCTCGAAGGGCAGCAGTAGGCCAAAAAATATCTTCCGCAGGTGTTGTTTCTACGTACTCTTTAGCTTACACATTATTAGATGGGGCTTACTCTGGTGGTGTGTTAGCTCCTAACGGTGACATTCACTTTGTACCGTACAGTGCTTTTGTTGGTCAAAAAGTATCATCCGCTGGAGTAGTGTCTACGTATAGCCTAGTTTATACAATTAATAACGCATATTCTGGTGGCGTATTAACTCCTAATGGTGAAATTAACTTTATGCCGGGTAGAAGTTTAGGCCAAAAAATCTCCACGAATCCCGGTCAGCCATTAGGTCTCGGCGTATGTCTGAGTTCATTCCTTAATAAATTCTAATTATGACATTCGTTCTTCGTGATCGCGTATTAGTAACCAGCACCACTACAGGCACAGGTACATTTACACTGGGCGCGGCTGTTGCTGGCTATCAGGACTTTACCGGCATAGGTAACGGTAACACCACGTACTACACGATCACAGACGGAACGAATTTTGAGGTGGGCATTGGCACGTATGCTACTAGCGGCACAACCCTAGCCCGTACACAGGTCTTATCCTCAAGTAACAGCAATGCATTGGTCAACTGGTCAGCAGGGTCTAAGAACGTCTTTGTGCCACAGCCAGCTATCAATACACAAGGATCAGCGCCTACAGGTGATAACTCGTCTATCGGTACAGATCAGGTAGCGTTTAACAACTTCC
>Ga0181351_1000142_pt1 | contig 18881 bp, 56 predicted proteins | sample Su13VDMM15SD_FD_170485 | JGI IMG/M metagenome (GOLD analysis project Ga0181351, IMG submission 170485) | Freshwater viral communities from Lake Michigan, USA - Su13.VD.MM15.S.D | ecosystem: Environmental > Aquatic > Freshwater > Lake | place: USA: Michigan | collected 2013-07-16 | reverse complement strand
CTTCTGTCTCTAATCAACCCCCTGGTTCAAGAAGGATTGCTCCAGGTTGAGACGACGGGTCACCTTAACCACGGTGCTCGAGTCTTTGCTCAAGCCAGGATCAACCAAGAGTTCCAGGTCATCGGCGAAAGTTACAAAGCCTATGTCACCCTTCTGAACGGCCACGTCGGTAACGCTAGCGTTGCAATCGGTCCGACGACGACTCGCGTCATCTGCGGCAACTCGTTCACCATGGCGTACGCAGACCTGTCCGAGCGTTTCCGCCACTCCGAGGGGGTGACTGCCCGGGTGCTTGACAGCAAGGCAGTGCTTAACTACGTCAACGGCGCCATGAAAACTTACTCGGAGAAAGTCGAGGTGCTCGCCTCTTCGCCTTGCTCCGCAGGCCAGTTTCAGAAAGCTGTTGAGAAAATCTACCAGAAAGACGCAAAGAACCTACGCAACATCGAAACCCTAAACCACCTGTTTTACAACGGCGCTGGTAACGAAGGTCGTACACTGTACGATGCGTTCAACAGCGTTACGGACTTTGGTTCAAACCGCTCGCGCAAGACCGAGGCTGGCAAGTTCAACTACGTGCAGTTTGGCCAGGGTTCGCGCATCAACCAGCGGGCCATGCGCGTGCTGACCGAGATGGCCACCGCCTAACTCGAAGGGGGGCAACTCCCCCCCCTTTACCTTTTCCTTTCACCGCTAACATACAGTTACGCCCCTCCGCCTTTCTAGCCAAAACCAATGGAAATCACCTTCGAAGGCCACGCTGCCCAATCCCGCGCCATTGAACCAGGTCCCCTCGACCTCCTCAACTTCAAAAACGCAGTCAAATCACTCGCACTCGCTGCCATTGAGCACCAAACCTGGGACGGCCCGTATCACAATCCGTCGCAGAGAGCGTTTGTTGACCTCTGTGAAAAGTTTGGTGTGGACTACACTTACAAGAAGGACCGGATTGCGTTCGCCACTGCGCTCATTGAGTTTATCTGAGGATTGAACAATGACTCCCTCCGAAGCGAATTTTGACGGTGCCCGTGGAGTTAATCTGAACGATTCCTCTATGCCCAAGGGGGGCACATACCAGCTACGTCGTGGCAAAAAAGCTCCCGTTGGCAACCCCGACTTCGGAAACCAAATTGTTTGGTGGTATCCCGACGAACACCCTGCTCAACTCCTTTATTGCAACGACGAAGGAACCTGGTTTAATCTAACATTTTCCCCTACAAAACCACCTTGGCAATGATTGATACCAACCGTAGAACCATCACTGGCTACGTCTACATCTGTGCAGATGACTTCATTAGGCCCACTGTGAAGCAAATGATCGAGTATCTTGAAACTCTAGAGGGAGAGGGGTGGGACGTAATTAAATACGACAATGAAGACAATGACATCACTCTGACTCAGCGACGTCTTGAGACTGACGAAGAGTACAATCTTCGCATCGCGATGGAAAAAGATTCGAAGGATCGCGCCAAAGTGAACAAAGCACGAGATCGAGAGCGTCGCTACCAGAACTACCTGAAACTGAAAGAGGAGTTTGGCAATGATTGACTGGAAAGAACAGACGGCGGAAGAACTCATGTCTGATGTGGAGAATGAAATACTGCGGAGGCGAAACTCAAAGATGCCCCGCACTCTTCCCCCTTTAATTATTACAAAAGACCTTTACGATATACTCAACGCCCAAGAAGAGAATGATTGACCAAGAGAGGGATCTGCTGGCGGAGTACTGCAAAGAGACGAACTACCCTTGGACGCTGATGACCTTGATTGATGACCACCGATATCTAGCTAACGAGCGGGTTGAGGTTGAGGTTTCGATCAAAAAAGCCGAGGCAAGGGGGTTTCGTGAAGGTATGGCCCATGCATTTAGAAGTACCAAGCTTTTGAATGAACTAGTTCGGAGGGAAGAATGACAGTTAAAAGTGCTTACAGGGGTTGGTGCCGGAATCTTCACGTTCGGCGAGTTGCCCTAATCGGGGTCTGGACATTTCTTATTCCTCTCTCCGCAAGTTTCTACGCGGTTGTTAGCGCAAAGGAAGGTGCAGTCCACGCTATTGACTCATTGAAAAAACACTGGGAGCCTGAGCGATGACCGTAACAATCACACATCTCAGCTGGCGCGAGACGGTGACACCGCCTGTTGGTCATTGGCCTGCGGTGCCCTACATCATTGCCAACATTTGTTGGCGGGTCGAACCAGGTGGAGACGACGATATCTACACTCACAAGATGTTTCTTAATGCAGCCGAGCGCTATAGTGAGGTCCAAACCATCGACGACCCTTGTAAGTTTGAGAAGTTTATTGAGAGCGAAAACGGGTTCGACATCTTTAAGACGTACCCGGGGATAGAGAAGCGATCCATCTTCAGTGACCCGAAGTGGCACTACCTTGAGAAGTTCGATACGTTCCGGCTTAACGAGTACGTCTGTGATTGCACCGTGACTCGCGCTGTTCTCAAGGAGTTGGAGGTGTTCCGGAAAACGGGCGAGTTGGAATCGGTTTACCGTGGGGTTGACTCGCATATAATATACCGGCATCTCGATACCTTGAATAAATACTGGGACTGATGACACTACTCGAACGTTACAACCAGGCATACAACACCGAGTGCTCAGGACTTGCCCACGGCGGTCCGATCTCAATGGAGCATCTTCAGGCAATGACGTTGGAGTCACTGCTGATGGCAACTGAGGCAACTAATGTTGTCTTTGTCGACGACGTGCAGAATCTAATCGAAGCACTTTACAAACAGGGCAAGAGCAATGGTTGAGAAGGTGCGATTTCGCGTGGTGCGTAGTGACCACCAGGAGGTTACTTTGGATTGGAATGAAACGGTGAGAGTGATCGAATCTGGCGATTGGTCGAGTATACAGGTCCTAGAAGACGAATCCTATGCTTTTGTGAAAAATGACTGATTCCCCGGATTGCTGTAAAAGAAACTTCGGAGCATCCCTCCGCGACTCTGCTGCCGAAGTCCTAAAGAACCCGAAGCTCGTTCCACGCAAAGTGCGTAAAGAGCGTCTTGACATTTGCCACAGCTGCGAGTTTTATCTACCGGATACAGACCAATGCGGTCAGTGTCAGTGCATACTTGGCATTAAAGCGTCATTTGAAGCTATGGATTGTCCTCTCGATAAATGGGAGAAAATTAATGCAGATTGAGTTGCTAAAGTTCAGGGTCATCCCCGGGGATCGAGTCGAGGATTTTATTTACACGGATGAGGCTGTGTGGGATCCCTGGTTGCGGCAGCAGCGAGGGTACCTAAGGAAGAGCTACCAACGATATCCTGGCGGAATCGTGCACCTGAGACTCTTCTGGGCCACTAAGCGGGATTTGGATGTTGCTAGCAAGAGTCCGGAGATTCCGGTGCTGGATGTACGGCATCAAAGCAGTTTCTTAGGGGTTTACCAGCGGTTGCCGTGAGTGTGATAGTTTTGAACGCTCGTTTAGCCATCCGGTTGATAGCACTCTGCTCATAACAGAAGATAGACTGGTTCAACTCCAGTAACGAGCACCTTGGATAGGGTCCGGCTGGCCGAGGAAGCAATCTTGAAAATTGTCGGGGATAAAACCCTCAGGGGATCGTGGCCCCTCCTACCCGCTAAGTGAGTTTACTCTCTCTTAACTTGGCTAAATTGAAGTTAGCGAGGCGCAGAGAGATGCTCGCTCAAAGTTTTTTGTCTCTTATTCACATTCTAACAACTTAAAACATGTCTGATTACACACTCGAGAACCGCGAAGAAGTGGTCAACGTTCTGACTTCTCGCGTCATCGAAAATGCCCCCACCCGTGAGCTCCTTCGCGTCTACAGCGAAGCAGTTCAATCTGCCATTGCCAACCTTTCGGATGCCGACCTTGTGCGCTCTATCGCTGGCGCTGGCTATACCGACATCCTGGAGCATTTCTCTCTGGGAGTCCCCCCCGAAGCCGAAGAGACTCCCGTATCCCCCACGGAAGTGGTTGCCTGAATAGTTCGGTAAACCGAACCAAGCTCGACGGTCTCCACCCTTTCGGTGGGGGCCGTTTTGCGCTATAGTAGGTACATGGAACGAATCTCGAACTGGAGGCACAACTCCGGCAAACCCAAGCGCACCAAGGGCACCTGCAAGGGACGCGTCCGTGCGAACAAACAACGTCTCCAAACTCTCAAAAAACAACTGAACGTCAAATGAGCAAAATACTCTGCCACCTGGGCGACCCTCGCACCGCCAAGCCAGCTTCGCTGGCAGAATATGGAAAACTAAGGGAGCGCATGATTCAGCGACCCTGGGAGTCGCTTCACGAGCACGAGTTTGTGCGCCTTGTGACTGAGCAAGGTTGTCCGTTTTACGGGGCCATCCTAAATGGACGCGACCTCATGGACCTTCAGTTCGAGAAACTCTGCTGGCGCACGCAATCTCTGGTCGGCCTCGACTTCGACGCTTGCGAAATCAGTGGCGACAACATGGTGAAGCACTTCCAGTACCTGGGCCTGAAGCCATGGCTCGGTTACTATACTTTTTCCAATGGTGAAGTTCCCCGCCGACAGTCGTATCGTTTGCTGTGGCGTGTCGAAACCGACCTGAACCTTTCGTACGACGAGTGTGCCCGTGCACTGAAGAAAATGCGGGCCAGATCTAATAATATGTCCGACCCTCACGCTAACAATCCAACGCGATTATGGCAAGGATCTAACAGCGGTTTCTTCCACTACGCTCACGACGGTGCTCGCTTGAACCTAAAAGAGTTGGCCACCTGACCGATGGGGCGGTTAACCCCCCACCGGAGGGCGGTTTACCCCCTTGAGCTTAAGCCGAAAACGCGCTATATTTAATACATGGAAAACACCGCTGCCTCCGCTCCCCCCCAACTCGGCGAGAAGCGGGTAACCGTACGCCGCCAGAACAATGGCCTCTGGGAGGTAGACGTCCGGGTTTTCAAGGCCAACACCCTTCGCGGAGACGCCTACTGGGTCACCTTGGCCTACCGCACCTACCGGAAAAAAGCCGACGCCGAACTCTTCGCTGCTCGTTTCCTCAACTGAACCAATCATGATTATCAATCTAACCCAGCACCCAGCCACTCAAGAGCAGAAGGAGGCTGGCGTTCGTGATGTCGCCCCAGAACTGAGAGAAAGGCTTCACCAGCTCCTCACTTTTGAGGAGGCCCCTAATGTTCATGAATTGCGCGGCAGGGCTGCCCAATTGTTCCGCATATTTGAGGACGAAGCCGATTGGGGCAAAGAGCAATTTTGGCCTTGCGCCATGATTGGTGGTGCTCCTTATTTAATGAGTCACCTTGAGGAATGCTTTCTTTCTGAAAGTATCACTGTTGTCTATGCTTTCTCTCAACGGAAAAGCGTTGAAGAGCAACAAGCTGATGGATCAATAGTAAAGCGCACAGTCTTTGTTCATGAGGGTTTTGTCGTTATCGAGCCCCAGTAAACCAACCTCACAGAAAACAACCCTAATGCTAACTGGAAACGACCTACTTAAAGCAGTTCAAAAGCTTAACCCCATGGCTGAAACAACCTTGAAACCCCATCCCCCCTTCACCAGCGTCACTTTTCACAAGGCCTATAATGCAGAGACACACAAGGGCGAACGCTACTACGCTCCAACTATGATCGCATTGGACAGACGCGGGCAAGTGTGGCGAAACCATCAACGCCTCGATGAGACGTGGGCCGGTTGGGTCCTTATTCCTTGATTACAAACCAACTCAAATCCGATGGCTTACAAAACCAACCGCACCCTTAAAGAAATTGCCGCTTACGCCCTTGCAATAGGTGTAATCCTACTACTCTCTGCTGGCGTAGTCCTGTTAATCAACCAGAGCAACGTCCGTATTGAGGCGAAGTGCCAAGATGCCGGCGGCCAAGTGTTAAGAACCCCCGGCGAAGTCAGCCGGTGCCTGTTACCCACTCGCTAAACCGGCCATGGAAAACCTCACCGACAGAGAAAAGCAGGCTCTCACCGAGATCCTAGAAGACTACATCGACAACCTCCGCAGGCTCAACTGCAACGAAGCCGCCATCAATCTTCACACCGGAATAGCCACCAAACTCGGCCTTAAGCTCTTTGACTATGGTAACTGAACCAGTCATGGAAAACCTCACCGACTCCGAAAAGGAGGATCTCGCCCAGCTCCTAGAAGACTATGTCTGTAACCTTCACGAGTATAATCACCCCGAAGCCTCAATCAAGTATTACTCCGACCTCCGCGACAAACTCGACCTCATACTCTTTCCGCAACTCAGAGAGTACGAATGACTGACTTCTCTACCGATTACGCGAAGGTGAGAAACCTTCTCCCCGGTGAAACCTGCCTCATCAACTGGTCCGAAGAAGGTGGAGCAGAAATTTTCAGCGATGGCGACTACTTCTATCTCTATCACGTACCTCAGTATGGTGGCGAATCTCGCTTGGTGCGCAAGTGTCGCTTTGTAATTGACGAAATTGGAATTAAAACTTTGATTGCCGAGGCACACTCATGGACCTAGATACCGAAACACGGTTTACGGGGGCTTCGGGCCCCTAAAATACTCTTGATCACCCTAACACACACACAACTCTTACCGACATGACTTCTTTCGCTAAATCCCTGCTACTCAAGCGGCTTTCCAACCGCAAAGGCCCCGTTAAAAACGGCTTCAACCTGATCGAACTAATGATCGTGGTTGCGATCCTCGGTATGCTCTCAGCGGTGGCCATTCCCCAGTATCAGAACGTCAAGAACAAGGCCGATGCCAACATCAAAGTTTCAGAGGCAATCGGACTCGCCAGGGAATGTGCAGTTTTTCAAATTGACGCTGATCCCGTAGGGACGACTGTTGAAAATCCAGGGGGGGACGCAGTTACCTGCGGAGGGACTACTTTAGACCAGCAAGCCATTCTCTCCAGGGAATTTACTCTAGCCCCTGGACAGACGATTAGTTGCCTAAAGGAATCTCGTCTCGGAATCAATTCTGAAATAGACCTCCGGGCAAAACTCACTGTGTATAGGTCTGGAGCGCTTTCTTGCGCATTCCGAATTGAGAATTCAGGAACGCTCCCCCCGAATGCCTGATAGCGATTTCGTCCCGGTTTCATACTGACAGAACCCTGAAAGTTTCCCCGCCTCACGCGGGGATTTTCCAGGTGCGACGATTTAGGCTCCAAAATAGCAACCCTGCGCGAACAATGACTGACTTCCCTCTTTCCGACCACGACTCTGTTTATAGCCGCATCTGGAAAACGATCGGTGAAGAAGTTGGCTACGGTTCCACCTGTGACGTTCTCACTGACAAAGTCATTGACATCGTCGACAAGTGCACACCGAAAAAGGGCGACCTCTGGTTGAATGAGGATGATGGTATGCTTTACATTAACAAAGGATGGGAAGTTGTCACTGTGGAGGCGCCAGAATGATTGTTGCTGAATTGATTGAGAAATTCAAAGAGTTTCCGCAAGATAAAGAAGTAAAAATTACTGATGGGTATAAGGATCACTTTTACGAAGGTGATTTTCCATTACAACTCTTTAAGGGTGTAAATGGTTCCACCTGTGTAAATATCTGTATTGGCGGATTTGAGGTAGAAGAATGACCGAAAACCTCATCAAAGCCATCGAGAAGATTGCTTATCAGAAAACCTGCTATGACCGGGAGGAGGACTCGTACGACTACCCCGACCACCCTTGGGATATTTTCGAGGATGGGGAAGAATACGGCGAAACTCGCTTCGCTCGCACTTTGCTAGAGATGGGGGGTTTAATGGATTATAGTCGGATTGGCGAGTCAGATGATGCCGGATGACCACGGTAAGATCGAAGAACGCCTCCTAAAAAAACTGTGTTCCTTTAATGGTTTCATCCCCTCTGAGGAGTTATCGACTGAAGGTTTCATGCTGTGGTTAGAACATGCCAGCCCAGCAGAGCTGGAGAAAGACGTTCTTAGCGAGAGAACTTCAAACTGCATGCAAGAGGAGACCCTGGCCGAGTACAACAAGCTTATTGAACAGGCCCCGCTAGAGCCTGATTGTGAACCCAAGGTTGAGTTTCAATTCCTTGGTCCTTTGAAACTCAAAGTCAAACTCTGAACAAACTTCTAAACATGTCTTACAACAGAGGAACCAAACCATTACGATCAAATGACTAACCAACAACTTGACGAGCTTCGGGATCTAATTCGAAGCCAGGTTATCGCCGAGATACTCCGGTATTACCAGGGCGGGGTTAACGGATGTGTGTTCGCACAGGAGTGTGAGAATGATGCACGTTGGGAGAACTTCAAAAGAAAGATCGCGGAGACAAACACAGGTCCTCGCATTGACGATCTTGAGGTAGAAATGTGCGAATTACGTTATCGGGTCAACAATGTTGAAGATTCGATTGATAACTTGAAGTGAAGAATTGACCATGACTGACCAACGCACCGTCACCGTCAAACCCCTTTCGTCAAAGGCAAAGAATCGCCTTGCCAACTCGATGGATAGCAACCCCGTTTGCTTCGTTGAGATAGATGCGGGGGGCGAACTGTTTCTAGTGTCTGCCAATCGCAAATACTTCTTCTGGGTTGCAACCCGAGAAGGGGTGAGTCGCTTCGGCAATAAGGTTGACATACACTGGAGCGTCACTGAGGACAGTAAGCCATGAGGGCGGTAAACCGCCCTTTCGCCTGCGGCGAAAACGCGCTATATTTAACTCATGGAAACCACCTCTGACCCTGAATGAAACTCTTCCAATTTGACCGCAAAATCTGGAACCCCGACGAGATAGACTACATTTGGCAGTTTGGTATTTTCGGGAATCACTCACTGCTATGGGTGAGTTATGAAAATCCTACCAATCATCATTGGTCTTCCGGTGGATTTCATATCGTGTTTTCTTTTCTTTCCAGTTCTCTTTTTGGTGTAGAATTGAATAATGACAAACAGTGTCTTGCTTTTGAATTTTTTACCGAAAACTCCGAGGGTTGGGATTGAGAATGATTAAGTATCGCATCCGAAAGGAAACTTCCTATGGACATTCCACCTATCATCCTCAGAAGGGATTCTTGGGAATTTGGTGGGACATGTGTGAAGAGTGGTGGACTGGGTTTGGTTCCTATGAAGCAGCAAAGAGGGCAATTTGCGACTACAGACAACGCAGAAAAGTCGAGTATCTTGAAGTCAGTTGCGATGAGGACAAAGAATGAAACCCGATAGTCCTGACTTTCTCGAATTGTGCGCTGAGCTTGTAGATGAGCTGAGCTATCACGCCGACGAACATAGCGTGGACGAACTGATTGCTCGCGCCCGCGCCGCCCTAGCCACCCACCCGCCTGGACCGGTGGCGCCCATTCCGGTGAGTGAGCGATTGCCGGGGCCGGAGGATTGCAATGCGGAGGGAAAGTGTTGGATGTTCGGGAATGTCGAAGGTGACTGGAGACTAATCAGCATGATAAATCCAGGGGTCCCCAAGCTCAAATACTGCTTCTCCCATTGGCTCCCCGCCAACGCTCTCCCCTTTCCAGAAAACAATGATTGAACCGGATCACATGAAACTCTGCAAGGACTGCAAACACTCCCGCCCTGATCTCTGGGGAAGGGTTTTCACACTGGTTCTTTCACTCAGGTTTTCTAATCTTGAGTCAGGGTATGGGCGTATTTGCAAAAGACGCTCCAACAGAAGACAAGAAACAGGTTGCGTTAATGAAAGAATGAACTATGAGGACCGGGTTGACATTTGTGGGCCAGACGCAAAGTATTGGGAGGCACGGAAATGAAACCGCTGCCGGACAAAGAGCGATTGCGGATCTTTTGGCAAGTTGCTGTCACTTCTGCACTTGAGGGGCAAGGCGAGTCCCACGAAATCTTCGCCGGCATGCTCTACCGCTACATTACTGAAACCGAATACCCCGTCACCCTGAAAACCCCATGAAACTCTGTAAAGACTGCAAATGGCACCGTCGAAATTTACTAGGACGCCTTATTGCCAATGAAGCGCAACAATGCGTGCGTCCGGGGCTAAGCAAGGACATGGTTACCGGGAAAGTAGGGTACAAACCCTGCTCTCTTGAAAGAGACTACATCCCCGCCTATGGTTGTGGCAACGACGCTAAATATTGGGAGGCAAAATGAAAGCCAAGACTCGCGTAATCCTGGAGAAGGCCCTCGAACAAGGTGCTGAACGCGGTTACCGTCGTTCGTTTAAGCACACTGATTCACCCGGTGAAGACGCCATTTTGAACAACATTCATGATTGCATCATGCTTGAGATCGACACGTACTTTAACTTTGAGGAAAGTGAATGAAGATCGTTAGTGCATTCTGCTGCTTTGTTTTTGCCCTGCTTGTGTTCGCTGCCATTCGCGATAGCAACGCCAACCCTGACTTTGCCTGCTATGGCGAAGTAAGCTGCCTGCCGGCGGGGCGGTAAACCGCCCTAGACAGACGGTAAACACCCTTTTACAAGACGGGCGAAACCACGCTATGATTAAAACATGAAAAACATCAAGTACTCGCGCACCGTCACTTTTGGAAGATTTAATGTAGGACATGGTGGGCACGTCAAGCTGATCCAGCTGATGCTTCAGTATGGCGAAGTCGCCAACGTGAACGTTTCAACAGGCCGAAACAACAACGATTGGGGCTTTCGCGTGCTGCTCCTGAAGCATCTTTGCCGGGAGCAAGGTGTGCCAATGGAACGGGTAAACTTTATCAAGTGTGCCAACCCTTTCGACGCAGTTGGTTTTTCTGTCAGCACCGCTGAGTTCGGCGAGGTCGCAGTTGTTGTCGGCAGCGACCAGCAAGACATGGCTCGGAAACTTGCCAAAGTCTACGACACTGCCACGATTATTAATCGCCGCACCAACTCTTCCACGCAGATGCGTTTCTTCCTCGATGCCGAAGATTTTATCGAGGATCTGCGCCACCTCTACGGAGGGGATGAGTACGCGATCTCGCTTGCCAAGATCCTCCGCAAAGAAGAACTCCATCGTGAAAAGTCTTGACTCTATAATTGCTCGCACCCGAGTAATACTGAAAGATCACCCGCTGCCAATGTTGTTTCCGCAAGAACCGTGGAGCGAGGGGGATCTTGAGGTGATCGCGGATATATTCAAAGCTCACGTGTGGCTTAAGAACGAAGTGGTTACGGACGGAGACCCGTATAGCGACTGGCTCGACCGGTGGGCGTTCCACCAAAAGGTTCGGTAAACCGCCCTTTACGCCGCAGGGTGAAAGGGCTATAGTTAGTTTATGGGGAAACCACTTTCAACCCCCGACAAACCGATGTCCTCGGCACAGCTGGCCGCCCGCTTCGAGCGTGGCGCACGTCTTTCCGCACCTTTCCTGGCTTTTGCTGTAACCGTGGTTCTGCTACTGGTTGAGCTAGCTTACGAGGTCGGGTTTCAGCTCGGCCAAGCCGTTCATGCCCGCTCAGCTCAGCTCGCCGATCTTCACCGCCGGGCTCTCGGCCTGACCGCCCCGGTCACTCCAGCCCTCCCGATAACCCACCCTTTGGCGGATTTGGCGGTTTCCCTCGAACTGCTACCTGTTCGCATGCTACGCCCCATGGCAGGGAGCATCCCTAAAAAGACTAGGAAATCTGATCTGATTATGAGTATAGTTGCTTGCTGATTTTTCAGGCCCCCGACGGGGGCCCTATAAACAACCCCCCCCCGTAAGCGAAATGAATCTCTACATTGTCAACAAAGTCTTATACGACTACACCGGTGGAATGGCCGTCATAGCTGCTGAAAACTTGGAGCGAATGCGAGAAATCTACCTTGAACATTTTGGCTACAACGAAAATTTCGTTGCCGAATTGGACTTTTCAGTCGCAAACGAAAATTATACAGTTTTAGAGGTCGCGGGTACAGAAGAAGGAATCGTCTCTTACGTCTTAGGTGGTACTTGAGATGGGTGTCGAAAGCCGAGCTCCCCTCCCCCCTCCCCCTCCCCCTCCCGAAGTAGAGCTCTCGTGCAAACGCTGTCGGCTAGCTGAGCTCGTGGTTGAGTCTGACGGTACAGTTAAGAAAGTTCGTTGCCACGCCAAGGCACCTAGCCCGGAGCTTGTTCTTAGTGGCGGGACCGGTAACGACCTTGATGTGGTCTTCCCCACTCTTTACCTACCTAACTTCTGCGGCGAAATCGTCTTGATTCACAGCTGAGGCCAGTTGGGCGGTTACCCGCCCTTTCGCCTGCGGCGAAAACGCGCTATATTAGAGTCATGGAAAACACCGAACTCCCCCCTCCAGTGATTAACAATCAACACCTTGTTACTATCGGTGAGATGATTTCAGAGTCTTTAGACACTGCCCTCACTGCCGAGAATATCGTCAAGATGCACCAAACTCCCGAAGGTGCTGAGATTTTGCGTTTGATTGTTCGTGACGATTTAGGCGGTGCTGCTTCGATTATAGCCAACGCACTTTGGAACAATGACTAAGACTACATGGGCGCGTTACGTCCGCTAACTCACGAGTCAAGATAAGACTAACACCGCACACACTCTCGCCACTCAAACAATGCTAATCACCATCTACGCGCTCCTAGCCGTTTCCACGTCCCTCTCGGTAATGGAAACATACAGGCCCAACGAGATCGTCGCCGCGATTATAATCGGGGCGTTTTGGCCCGTCTTCATCACCACCAAGGTCATCCAGAAACTTGTCCGATGAGGTTGCCCCTTTTTATCCGGAGTATCTTAGACTCATGAACACGAACGACTCACTGACTGACGATGAAATTCTTGATTTTGTAAAAGAACATTTCATAGAGGAGGAGGTTGATGAGTATGGTGATTGCTGGATTGAATTTGCCGGAAAACCAGATGCCTTCTTAAAGTTTGCCAAAGCAATGTACGAGAAAGGCAATCGAGAAGGATATTCAAACAGAAACGAAATGACTGCTTTACCCGCCCGCGAAGAACTCGAGATCGGTGTCATGGTTGCCTCATCCGACCCAATCGTCGACTACCTCCATGACGGCCACCTCGCCCCTAGCAATGTCCGCGAAGCTCTTCGCGATGTAGTGCGCGAGATCGGCATTGGCCACACAGACGAGCACCTGGCCGAGATGACCATCGTCCGGCTCCGCCATGACCTAGCAGGTCGCATCTGATGAGCAGCTTCAACCCACGCATTGCCACCGATTCAATACTGACCGAGGTGCGCGAGCAGGTTACTGCGGAATGCGACATGGAACAAATCGTCGCTGCCACCATCTCCGCGATCGCGATGCAGATGGTACCCCGTAAACAATCAGCCCGCCCCTGGGCACGTTATGGCCAGGAGGTACAGAACCATGTGCTCAGCTACCATCACAAGCTCAGGAACAGGCTCCTTGCAATTGCTGACGTACTAACTCATTCACCCACCGACTCCTGAACCTCCAATGACTGACCTATCCCCCGCTGCTCAGGAAGTGTTTAAAGCTGCCCTGTTTGAAGTCAATGCCGAGTGCGATGCACGGTGGATTGCTGCTGCTGCTCTTCGTGCTGCTATCAATCAAGTGGTGCCACCCGATCCCTGTGGTCATGATTGCTGTATCACGGTGTGCGAACAGATTCGTTCTGACTTCCTCGCCATTGCTAACGAACTGGAAGGAACCAACTAAAGACCAATGTGTATAACGGTTGAGGGTGGGCCAGTTGGGCGGTTATCCGCCCTTTCGCCGGATCCGAAAACGCACTATAATAAGCGTATACTGAATTTCAACCCATGTTTGTTTCCAAACTTGTGTCCGGACTCAACTATATCGCTGGCTACAAGCGTGGCAAGCACGAGTCCCTCGACCTCAACAACTTCAAGGGCTTCAAGGTTGGCGAGTGCGTGTATAGCGACCTAAAGTCCCTTAAAGCCTCTTTCGGCGTCAACAACCTACGCGACTTGGAGTCCGAGGTTGACCGTTTTGATGTTGGCTCGGTGACTGCTGAGTGGTTCAGCTACGACGGGGACTATCACTGGAGCGCCTACCTCTGGAATGGTGCGTTCCGCGTCGGTACCTCCGGTGACCGTCTTGTTTGCGACGTCGTTGAAGAGGGGGCCTGAGCAAGGGGCGGTTACCCGCCCTTTCGTCGGAGCCGAAAACACGCTATATTTAATACATGGAAAGCACAGTCTACACCCCCCTCCCCACCAAGTTGCACCTCTTAAAAGTTCCCGAGTACCGGGTTGAGTTGGCGCACTACTGGTTCACCCACACCAGTAAACCCGAACACCCCCACAACTTCCTTTCTTTCTACTACTGGATTGACCGCTGCGAAAACGATGGGAGTGACTACTGAAATGAGAGCATACGTAATGGTTGGTGCCCCCGGATCAGGTAAGTCTACAAAGGCCGGGGAGATCGTTCTGCGTGAGAACGCCAACATTGTTTCTGGTGATTCAATCCGTGAAGAGCTGTACGGTGATTCAAGCATTCAAGGCAACTGGGCAGAGATCCACGACAAGATCGAGGAATACGTTGCAGAGTGTGCCGGTCGCGGCATCCCGGTAATCCTGGATGGCACGCACTACCGGTCGTCCTACCGAAAAGAAGCGGTAACGCTGCTACGTTCCTACGGCTACGACAAGATCGAAGCGGTGGTTATCAACCCGTCTCTTGCAACTTGCCTGGCAAGAAACTTCAAACGAGCTCGTCAAGTTCCGGACTACGTAATCAAGGGCATTCATGATAAGTTGCAGCAGTCGCTCAAGCGCATTGACTCCGAGGATTTTGATTTTATTAACTACGTTTTTTAACCCTAATGACATACGCACCGGTCTACAATAGAGATATATCACCCGGTGACGTGATTGCCGTCGGTGACATACACGGCAGATCCGACCTTCTTGTCGAATTTCTCAACTACGTTAAAGACACCCAGGCAACCGTTATTCTACTCGGCGACCTAATCGACCGTGGCCCGGACGATGCCGGTGTCCTTGACCGTGTTAAGCAGTTGCTCAACGACCCTGAATCGTGGGGGTTGGCAGGGTTTCATTGTCTGATGGGCAACCATGAGCGCATGATGTTGGATGCTTCGGAAGGTCGTGCAGGTGACATACATCTGTGGCTCAAAAACGGAGGCCACGGCTTCACCTCTAGCATCATGAAACATGCCGATTGGGTTGCCGAGTTACCACTTTACATGGTGGTTGGGGACACCCTATTTTGCCATGCGGGCATCCACCCTGGCAAAGACCCTGCTCCCTACACACAAACCCGCACTTTGCGCGAGCAGTTGCTGTGGATGCGCCAACCTTTCCTTCAGAAAGGACCAATGTTCTCGCTGTGGAATCCACGCTTGCGTAGGTGCGTACATGGACATACCCCGTACTTGACTGATGAACTTATTGGAACAGTGAATGTCTCAAACACCGGCGATCGCATCGGTATTGACACTGCTGCTTGCTACAGTGGAATTCTCACCAGTTATAATGCTTCCAAGAACACCTTCGCCAAACACACGGTTAATGACCAAGAAACTACTACTGGTTGATAGCAACGCTTTGTTTCACCGTTCCCGCTCTGCGCTCACCCGCAGTATGGGCGAGATGGTTACTTCGTACGGGGCACCGGTGACGGGAACTTTCGGTTTCCTGAATGCTTTGTTCTCGCTAATGGAGCAGTACCAGTTTGACTGCGTGGTACCGGTCTACGATCGCGGCGGAAACTGGAGGAAGAAAGAATCAACCGAGTACAAGGCAGACCGAGAGGGTCCCAGTGACGCCCACCGCTCGGACATGGGGTTGCTTATCGAAGACGTTTTGCCGTCTCTCGGTTTCACTCCCGTTGGCGTTGAGGGTGTTGAAGCTGACGACGTCATCGCCACTCTCAGCCGCAATGCCTCCGCATTTGACGAAATCTACATCTTCACCTGTGATAAAGACCTACTCCAGCTAGTGTCTAACAAAGTCAAAGTGATTTTGTTTAGCTCTGCGAAGAAAGTTAAAGTTGTGGACATTGACGGTGTACTGGAAATCTTTGGAGTGTACCCCTCTGAAGTGAAGTATCACAAGGCTCTTGCTGGGGACAGCAGCGATAATATCGCAGGCATTAAGGGAATTGGCCCCAAGACAGCCGTCAAAATTATTGAAGAGTGCCGGCCCATCGGAGAAAACATGGGAGAGAAAGCCGTGTTCTCAGCCGCCGACCGCATCGCCCTTTACCCAAAAGTCCGCGAAGATGCCGCAACTTTTCTGGCAAACTTGCGCATCATCACTCTTGAGAATGACCTCCCCGGTGTCGTTTGGTTCGCGTCGTCTCCCCCGCCACCCGAAGCAGTACAGGGCATTCTGACGGCACTGGAGTTCAAGTCGATGTTGAAGCGATTGGAAAAGATTCAGAGAACATTGAGATGTTCTGTATGACTCTTTCCACTCTTCGAAAGATTGGCAACTATGGCCTCGTGGTCAACACTGTTTTCGGACAGTTTTTCAATATGCAACTGGCTCTGTTCATCGGGTTAGTCTTAAGTTTAATATCGATACCCTATTACGCGAAAGAAAAGCTCTGGGACACGGTAATCTTCATCGCGTTCATGATGGCGTTAAACCTGGCCAGTGCTCTCTCGGGTGTACCCGGCTGCAAAACCTAGGGCGGTTACCCGAACTGCCTGGTTCGGTTCCCCCCCCCTTTCGCCTTCCTTAAAAACGGGCTATATTAGGTACATGGAAAACAGCAACCTCTCCAAGATCAAGCCGAAACTCCGCACCGAGGGTGTCGTGTCTGGCAACTTTGGTCGCCCGAGAGTTCAAGCTCGCCCGGGCACCCTGGACCTGACTCCGCAGATCCTTACCAGAGACAACCTGCGCATCCCCGACCGCGACGCTGCTTATGCACGATTGGTCGAAGCATACAACACGACCACCGACGCTCGCCTCAAGCGTGGCCTCTGGGACATGCTGAAGCAGCGCAAAGCAACCCTCACTGCGCACTGCCCTGCACCGACCCCCGGGGTCGAGACGGTCTGGGACGAAATCAAAAACACTCGCTGACTCGACAATGAACTTTCACGAACCCCAAGAAAACCCGGCAACGAAAATCATCCTAGGCGACCCCCAGTGGTTTGATCCGGAGGCTACCCCCTCAGACGACCTTATCGTTCGAAACGTCTCTATGACGAACGACGAATGGCTGGTTTTGTCACAATGCGTCGAATCCTTTGCAGATACCTACAGGAAGAACCAGTCTCAGGTGGTTGCCACCTACGTAACCAGGGGGCAGATTTCTGAGGCAGTAAATGAGGCACTCAAAATGAACCAGATGCTTCAACGTCTAGACCAGATCCAAGCGAGGGTGGTCTGATGGTACCTCCCGTCGTTTTTGATATTGATGGAACACTCACAACGGAGTGGTACCGCGACAGCAACGTGCTTGACGTGGCGCCCAACGTGCTCATGGTGACGTTGGCGCGGAGTTTATACAAGTCCGGGGTTCCTCTTGTGATCTCCACAGCGAGAGCGGAATGGATGCGGACCGACACCGAAACCTGGTTGGAGTTGAACGACATAAAGTATGACGCCCTGATCATGAGGGCCAACGACGATGGCAGGCTTGACTGCGAAGTTAAAGCAAATCAGCTGGGCCTCATCAGAGAAATGTTTGGCAAGCCCATGCTGTGGTATGACGATAACTTCGACAACATTGCTATGTTGAAACGTTGCGATATCTCCACAATTCAGGTCTCCCCTGCGGGATTACCGTACCTGCGGTGAGGGCGGTTACCCGCCCCAGCTGGGGCGGTTTACCCCCCTTTCGTCGGAGCCGAAAACACGCTATATTTAATTCGTTCGCCACCTGGCCCATGGAAAACGCCATCTACATCATCCGCGTCGCCGAGGAAGAGTGCGACATTCTTTGTAATCATTCTGCCTACTTAGACAGAGATCGCGCTGAGAAAGCTGCCGCCAATTTGCGCTTGATCATGGTCACAGATTATGATTTTCTCTATGCTGCTGTGAAAGTCCAGTCTGTTCCCCTTCGCTGAGACAACCATGCAAAACACCATCTACACCGTCCAAGTCCGCGATGCCTTCACCGAACGCAATCACTTAAAGGTCCACTCAGTCTATTCCGATAAAGCGAAGGCTGAAGCCGCTGTCGAGTATCTGCGCACCCTCGCAATTCTCGAAGGCGAGACGGATCCGCGCTACAGCAGCGTCATCGTTGTCCCTTACACCGTTCACTGAGACAACCATGGAAACTGCCACAGCCACACTGCCCCAGGAAGATTGGGGCCTCATCCTTGCCCTTCTCAAAGATCACTCTGAAGGCTTCCATAGCCAACTTGACCTGGGCATGCCCTCAACGTTCTACAACGAGTTGCTTACCAACGCAATCGCAGAAACCGAAGACCTTTACTCCCGCATTCAACAACAGGTGAGCAATGACTGACCCATCCCCCTTTGCAAAAGAACTTTTAAGAGACTGTAAAGACATCGAAACCCTTACGAACATCCTTTACACCGTTGCAACATATTCGTACGACGGGTTCAATACAATTATGACGGTTGTTTCTGAACTAGAGGACTTGCCCAATGACTGATTACGGAACCGCCCTCTGGACCCTTGCTGGCATTTTTTCGTGCTTGATTTTCACACTCAGCTCGAGTGAGTGGGTAAGAGGAATGGATCTTATAAACGGAATGATGCTGTTGATGTTATACTTCTGCTTTGTAGCTATGGGTCCAATAGGCTTGATTATGCTTTTGATTGCACGATTCCTTGCTTTTCTATCAAATCTAGGACGATGAGTAAAATGACTAAATGCAAATACTGGGATTGTGGATGGTGCTATGCTCCCGAGAATGAAAAAACTAATGCTGCTCAAGGCGGATGTTTTGAACCTGAATACTGTCCTTATCTAAAATCACAAATAACCCCCGCCCCCAATTTCCGCCCCAAGTCCCTGTCTCCAGAAGCCTTAGAGGCATGGGATGCAGCAGAGGCAA
>Ga0181351_1000141_pt1 | contig 18883 bp, 23 predicted proteins | sample Su13VDMM15SD_FD_170485 | JGI IMG/M metagenome (GOLD analysis project Ga0181351, IMG submission 170485) | Freshwater viral communities from Lake Michigan, USA - Su13.VD.MM15.S.D | ecosystem: Environmental > Aquatic > Freshwater > Lake | place: USA: Michigan | collected 2013-07-16 | reverse complement strand
AGTATTTTCAATAAATCTCGTTGTATTACTTATACTTGCTGATGCTATAGAATTTGCTGGAAAAACTAAATTATTAATAAATGTAGTAGTTGAATTTACTGGATTATATGATATAGCACTGATTCGTAATTGAATAGAACCAATATTTGTTTCATTTGAATTAAAACGAGTATTGATATTTGTTGATGTTCCTGATAGAAAATTTATTAACGCCAAATTAGAGTTCAAAATTGTAGTTCCACCACCATCCACTATTAAATTATCGTTCAATTGTATACTACTAAAAATTTGAGTTCCTGAAAATTGTTTTGCTCCTGTTATTACTTGAGAGGTTGCTTTTGTCACGAAATCGCTATTATCTATACAAGAACTTAATATAGAATTTGATGGAAACGACAAATTACCACTGAAAGAAGTTAAATTTAATGATGAGTCATACGTAATTGATGGATAAAGATTACCACCACCACCACCACCACCTGATATAAGTAATTGACCTACATTTAAAGTTTCGTTGTTATATTCCAAATATAGATTTTTATATATGTGTACGTTTTCTAAAAAATTTGTATAATTTGTTATTGGTGTAAAGGTTATAGAATTTCCACCATTATATATTCCTCCTGTTAAATTTATTTGGTTTGTATTCACTACTTGAGCGTTTACATCAGTCGCATGTATTGTTGTTAAATCATTCATATTGGTATAAAACGAATTCAAAAAATTACTCATTTACTATATATGAAGATTTAATTATAAATCATCTATAGCATCTCTAATCATTTCCGCATTTTTTGCTTTTAAAATAATTGAATTATTGCCTCCTTTTGATTTGTATATTGGTAGCAATAATTTAATTATTTCTTTCTCTATTTCAGATTTTTTTTTTGATTCTAAAATTCTATTATCCGCATCTTCTCCTGTTAAAGACTCATACCATGCTTGATAATACAATATATCTTCTTTTGATGGTCTACCTTTTAAAATACTTCTTGGCGATGCTTTTGGTGGTTGTTGTAAAATAACTTCAGGTAATCTTAACCCTTGAACGTTTCTTAAAACTGGGTCAGGTAATTCTCCTCCTGCTTGTTTTGCTGGTTTTAATTCTTGTTTTGGAATACGTGTTATTTCCATATCTTGTATTTCTTGAGGTGCTATACCAAAAGGTTCTTCATCTATATCCGCAAATCTTACCTCTGCTTGTTGTTGAGGTATTAATTGAGGTTGTTGTTCTTGTCTATTTATTTGAGGTACAAATTGTTCGTCTGTCGCACTTTTTCCCATTATACCTACTCCATCATCTTCCGCAAATCCTCTTTGTTGTCTTGGTTCTTCTCTTTGTCTATTTCTTAAATTTTGATAATATTGATTTAAAAAAGCATTCGCATCATCTTCAAATGCTATTTGTTTATCAAATCTTTCTTGTGCGATATTTTTAAATTCTAATTGTTTAATTCTCAAATCTTCCTGTGCATCTCTTAATCTCAAAGCATCTGAATTTGGATTAAATGATTTTGAAGCATCTGTAAGTTGAGTAGAATAACCTTGCATTCCTGAACTATCACTTCTTATTCCATCAACAAAATATTTTTTTGGTCTTTTACCTTTGCGTTTTCGTTTGCGTTTTTTTAAATTTATAATTCCTAAATCTATCAACTGCTTTAATGTTAATTCAATAGTACTTTTTCCCATGTATTAATCACAGAAATAATTTATTTGTTGTTGAGGTTGTTGTACTGGTGTTTGTTGATGAACTTTTATTAAACTTTTTTTATTTTGTTGAGTCTTAAAATGCTTTGATTTTCTAATGTGTATCTCTTGTTCTTCTTCACTTGATGATTCTTCACTTGAACTATCTTGATATACAATAATCTTTTTCTTTTTTGGTTTTGATTTTGATTTTGGTTTTTTCATATAGACAATTTCTTGTTCTTCATCAGATTCTTCTTCTTCTTTTTTGGAGGGTAGTTCAATTTTTTTTTCTTGTTTTAGTGATGGTAATTCAATACCTTTCTCAAGTAGTAATTTAGCACTTTCAATTTTTTTTTCTTCTGCTCGCTTTGCTCTATTCTCTATAATTTTTGCTTGTGCTCTTTTGAATACTTCCTTTTGTGCTTCTGTTCTTTCTTTCTTCTCTTTGATTTTTGGAGGGTTTTTTGGTCTGCCTTTTTTTGGTTTGACAAGTGGAGTACTGGATTCATCATCAGATAGTATATTTTCGTTTTTTTCGGTTTCTTCAATCATTTAATTTAACTAAAGATAAAAAAATTCCAAAGAAAATTATATATAACAATAATATAATGCCTATTACTGATATTGTTGAGATACCAAATCCTACAGCAAGTAAATTTAGACCAATCAAAGAGAAACAAGATGAATACATACCTGATATAGTTGATAAAAATATTAGTAGACGAAACGGCATGATATATGCTTTAAATGGTTCGGGTGGGTCTGGGAAGACTAATCTATTATTGAATTTATTTAGAAGTAAAAAATGTTATAGAGGCAAGTTCAATCATATTTATTATTTTTGTCCTGAGGCATCTTTTAGTTCATTAAAAAATCATCCATTCCAAGATCACGAGAATGTTTATCACGAGTTATCAGTTCAGAATTTAGAAAATGTATTTAATGAATTGGTATCTATAAAAAATAAGAATGTCAAACAAAAAAAAACTGAAAAGGATATTGCTTTTGATGGTGAGGAAGAAGTTGAATCAGAAGAAGATGAAGAAGATGATGAAGATGTGGAATATTCGGTCGTTATATTGGACGACTGGGCCGATTTATTGAAACAGGACGATATACAAAAACAATTAAATAAAATGTTGATAAAGGCAAGGCATCTTTGCTGTGGATTTATTTTTACATTACAAAGTTTTTTGTACTTTCCGAAAATTCTGAGGAAACAACTAACTTATACAAGTATATTTAAACCATCAAATATTGAGGAATGGTATTCTATAGCAAAAGAATTATTACATTTGAGACCTGATGATGCTTTGAAAGTATATGATTTTGTATTTGATAAAAAATATAACCATCTTGATTTGGATAACAGAGAAAACAAAATATACAAAAATTTTAATTTGTTAAAGTTTAAATTTTGATTTTATTTTAGAATGTTATATATATATGAATTTGAATAGATTAATTAAAAGTTTAGAGCAAGGAATTTGTCCTCCTGAGTTATCTTATACTGGAGAAAGGGAAGATGTTATCGACTGGGATAAGGTAAGATACAATACTTTTTTCAAATCGAATGAATACTTTGAAAATAAATTTCCTCAAGAAGTTCATTCTTTACCTGCTTTTGATAAGATAATTGATTTAATAGTTGAGAAAAATAAAGACAATAGTCCTTTAAAAGAAATGGAAGAAAAACAAAATATATCAAAAGAAGAATAAATATTTGTATTATATATGGTTTGGATGAATTTTAATAAGCCTTTATCTACAAAAAATATACAATACGACCCAAAATATATTCCAAAGGTTAAATCAAGCGAATTAAAAGATTTAATACAAGCATCTTATAGCAGAAATAATCCTGCTCGTGATATTGGAAAAAAGTATGGTTATACTCTTGATGATTCTTTATCAAATGCGGAACAAAAAGTATTTTTGGATAAAGACAAGAATCCAAAAATAGTTTTCACTGGTTCACGAAAAGGTGCTGATGTATTAACAGATATTGCTTTAGGTGCTGGTCTTGCTGGTTTTACTCCAAGATTTCAACGGTCTTCTGCTTTAGTTGATAAAGTGAAAGAAAAATATAAAAATAGACCCATTACTGCTCTTGGTGACTCGTTGGGCGGTTCGCTTGCAGAGTCTGTTGGTGGTAAGGTTGATAAAGTTATTACTACAAGTAAAGGCGTAGGTTTATTTGGAATTGGAAAACAAATTAGACCCAATCAAACAGATATAAGGGCAAGTAATGACGCAATTTCAGTTTTACGAAATACTCAATCAGGTGGGAAAAAAGTAACGATAAAAGGTACAAAAGGAATATTTAATCCATTTATTTCCCATGATTATAGAAATCTTGACAAGATTGACAAGACTTTTTAATTTGTTGTAATAATATAAATGTCAACTGAATCTATACAAATACATTTAAATAGTAAATATGCGACCTCATATAACAATGGAAATACAAATGATTGTAATTTTCAATTACCTGTAATAGAAGTTGCCAGTCAACACACTATAATGCTTTCAGTTCAACACGCAATAATTCCTTATTCATTTTACAATATTAATTCTAACAATAACAAAATAACAATCCAAGAAATAGTTGTTAATGGTAGTGGTACACCTATTGATACAATAAATAATACATTGTATATTTCAAATGGCAATTATAATGCTTATCAGTTAGCGTCTTATTTAGGAACTTTATTTGTAGGTGGTCGTATGACTGTAACGTATGATAGTATTACAAATAAATTTAGATTTACAAATACAACTTACAATTTCAAATTTATTTCGGCATCTTCTACTTGTCAGGAATTATTAGGATTGTCTACAAATGATTTATACAATACATCGGCATTGTTCTATTATATTTCTCAGAATGTAATTAATTTAGCATCTGTCAGATGTATTTGTTTAGCAACTAATTTACAAACTGGTTGTATAAATAACAACGCTCAACAAGAACAAAATATACTGTGTAGTATTCCTGTAGACGGCCAACCTTATTCAACTATTGTATTTAAAAATTCTTCCAATTTCAAAGTAAATATATATGATAATGTATTTAACAATATTTCGATTAAATTAGTTGATGATACAGGAAAAGATGTAGATTTACAAAATCAAACATTTTCATTAACTATACAACTTGATATAATTAATTTCGTAGAATAATATATGTATCTCGGACAAAAGAGTAAAGGAAAACCTCGAACTTTAGGACAAAAACTTGCTGGGGGTGTTGTTGGTTTAGGAACTAAAATCGGTTCAAATGTTTTAACTGGTGTTGCTTTAAAAACACTTCCAAAATTATTGCCAAAATTGATTCTATAATTTAATCTGTTATATTTATATGAAGAGCAAGACTTTAGAAAGTAAAAAAATTGGTATTCAAAATATCTTTAACCCAAAAATACCTATTAGAAATATGATAACTTTAGGATTGAGTTATACAAATAATTCCAACAATGGAACTATTCAATATTTACCCATGGGTATGAATAAAAAGAAATAGAATCAATACAAATATATTTTTTATTTTTTATCTAACTATAAAATATATGCTTCCCAAAAACTTAAAGTATGGAACGAAAATCGAATCTGCTGTTGCTCGTTCTTCTCGAGTAAATATTCAGCCTCAATCAGGAACTACGTATGGACCTAATGATACAATTACGATAAATATTCCTACTCGTAATAATTTGGTTCTTGTTCCAACTGAATCTTATTTAAAGTTTGATACAGTTTTTACTTCAGGTGCTGATAACAATGCTTTTAGGTTTGATTCGTGCGGTGCGCACGGAATTTTGCAAAGAATTCGTATCTTCCACGGGTCAAATTTATTGCAAGACATTGATAACTACGGAATGTTGGCAAAAATGCTCTTTGATTTACAACAATCCTCTGATGGAGTTTACGGAAAACAAAATATCCTCTGTGGAACGAGGAATGATATGGTTGCTACTACACCAACAGTTGGTGCCGTTGCTGATATTTCAGCTAAAAATATTTCTGTTATAAATGTTAACTCAGGTGAAAGAATTTTAGCGTCCGCAGGTACACTTGCTTTGATTGCCAATGCTGGTACAACTGTTAAAAATACTTACTGTTTAAATCTTATTTCTTTAGTAGGTTCTCTTTGTTCTGCGTCTTATATTCCTCTTTTTGCTCTAACTTCCGCGCCTTTAAGAGTTGAAATCCAATTAGTTCCAAATGTTATCAATGCCTGTGCGGCTTTAACTGGTGCTTTAGCAAATACTTTTTCGATTACCAATTGCGAATATGTCGCCAATATGATTGAACTTGGAGATAGTGCGATGTCAACAATTTATTCAAGTTTAGGAGGTGAACCATTACAACTTGTTTTCCCTGATTTCAAGAATTTTGCTTTTAGTCAACAGGTAGGAACAACGGCAACTCAGGTTACATTTCCAATTCCGGCAAAATATTCAAGTCTCAAAGCACTACTTATATCGATTCGTGATAAGGGCACAGGTGCTATCACATTTTTCCCTTATTCATCTGTTTCATTAGGTATTAGTGAATATCAATTTAGAGTTGGTGCTACAACGATGCCAGCAAAGCCACCAAATACACTTACGGAATGCTTTGCTGAAGTCTGTAAAGCAATTGGTTCTATTGGAGATATTCATTATACGCCTTCTATTGATAAATTAACCTATAATGTGGCGACTTCTACTGCTAATGCTGAAGTTGCCACGACTGGTATTGTTAGCAGTATTTCATCAGGTTCTTTTTATCTAGGTTTAGATTTAGAAAACTATGCTGGAGCATCAAAGGATACTCTATTTTCTGGTTATAATTCTAATACGGATGATATATATGCACTGATTACGCTTGTAAATACTGCTGGAGCAGTTCAAACAAGATTTGATGCTTTTGCTAATTTTGATTCTGTTTTTGTTTGCGAAAATGGTACAGGGTATGTAAAATTTTAGCGACCAAAAACGACTTAAAGAGTGTAGCGTGTATATAGAATAATTCAATCAATAGTTTGTATATAAATAATTAATTTCTATTTATATATAAAATGAGTTCAACCGCTTGTGCGACTTTATATTTAAAAGGCAGTGAAATTGGAGATGATGAAACAATACACGGAAGGTCTATAACGGCAAGTAGAAGTCAATGTGTTTGGTACAATATAAATCTTAGACTTCTTTTAGGCGACTTGTATGATAAATATGATACATTCAATCTTTGTTTAACATCTATTTCTTGCGGAGCACCTTCAGAAGCAATTGGTGGTAATTATTTGAATTCTGATATTGATAACGGACATTTATCAGTGTATATATCAGGATTACCATTTATCAACAATACCTATTCAGTTTATAATTGTAGAAATACTCAAGAAGCACCAATTGGAGTTTTTACTTATCCTACTACTACAACAACTATTGGTTATAGAGTTTTTAATGATTCAGGAATTGTTACTTTTGGAAAATCTCAAGAACAATGTAATATTCAAATATCATTAAGACGTGTATATGATGATGAAGAACCTGACACTATTAATTTTTTACCAATTACAAACTATATGTTTTCTATTGTTGGAGTAGAGGAAAAAGGTATGAATGGTTCAAGAATATAATGTGAAAATAAATATATAAAAGGGTTTTTTCTATTAAATTAATGTATAACAAAGAACGCAAACATCAGTATTATTTAGACAATAAAGATAGGATATTAGCATTAGCCAAGCAAAAAATTAAATGTGAATGTGGTATTGTAGTTTGTAAATATATAATAAATCGACATCGTAAATCTTGGACTCATTCATATTTTTTAAATACATTAGACAAAAAATAATATTCTGTTATCTATATGCCAAACGCATGGGTTTTATTTGTTAAGGAGTACGCCAAGAAAAATAATATATCATATGGATGTGCTATTTCAAAAGCAGGGGAAGAATATAGAGCATTAAAGAGTGAGAAAAAAATTGAACCTGCTAAAAAAATTGAAATGCTAAAAGTTGAACCTGAAGTAAAAAAAATTGAAACAACCCAAGAAATTCCACTAACATACGATGAACGAGTTAGAAGACGTTTTAAAATAACTCAAGCAAGTAGTTTAAAAGATTTGAAAATAAGGCAAGAAGAAGATAGACAAGCCGAATTAATAAAAGCAAAAATTCAACAAGAAATGAAAAATATAAGTAAGAAAAAAGCAATTAATAAATTTAAAGAATATGAAAAAGTACAATTAAAAAAAATTGAAACTCCAAAACCAATTGTAAAAGTAATTGAAAAAGTAAAAATTATTAAAACACCAAAAATTATTCAGAATGCTGTTATTTCCAAAAAAGAGAAAAAAGCTATATTAGCTGAATTAAGTGCTAATTTAACTGCTTTGAAAAAACAACAGAGTAGGATGCCTTCTCAATCTCGTTTAATGGATATTTCTGATCTTGAAAAGAGAATACTTGAAGTTGGTAGTCTTTAACTCGTTTTTGTATTGTATTTTTATTATTTATCAATGTTAATGAATAATAAAAATTGTATTTATTGTAGTAAGAGATTAAGAGGTAAACAATTAATTTTTCATCTTAAGTGTGATAATGAAATGAAACAAAAACAATATGAGATGAAAATAGCAGAATTTAAAGAATTCTTTTATAGTAAAGGTATTCATGTTATTATTTGAGATTTTTTAATAATTTGTTTAATGTATTAGTATTTTCTTGTATAGACCTACTATTTCCCCAAGTGATATAATATGATAACAATGAAGGACTCATTATTAAATTATCAATTAAATGTTTTTCTGTTTTGTTTGCTAAATGTCTCTTGAGATAATTTTCCCTTGTTTCTCTTGTTGCTGAATCTGTATAAGTATTTGAACCTTCTAATCCGAAATGAATTTGTTTATTGTTATTGAGCGTTGCTACGTATTTCTTATTTTTGTTTGTTGATTTACTTATTTTTGTTATCTGTATCATTATATATTTATTCTATTTTATATTTTTAAAATAGAATAAATAGAAGGTCGGTGGTCGGCGGTCGGTCTTTACTTTTCAGCCTATTCTGTATAATACAGATAAAATACAATAAAAGTATAAATATACAATATATACATCTTTTTTTTCTTCTATAGCGCCCACTGAAAACCAATGTCCGACCGCCGACCTCCGACCTCCTACTATTATTTATTTATATAGAATAATAAATAATAGAAGACCGACCTTAAATACTGTATATATATACTATTATTCTTCATCTTGTATTTCTTCAATTTGTTTGATACCGAACCATGCTTGAGAACATTTTCCGTTAATTTTTTTATCTTTTGAAACAATATTATTCAATTTTTTTAATAGACATTCTTTTTTCATTAACATTCCGAATTTTTTCATTGATGTATCCAATTTTGATTTTTTAATCCATTCTTGAATTACAGAACTTTTTACAAAATCATTAATATCATTTGTTAGTTCAAAATCTTGTTTAAATTTGACAAGAACATTATTTTCTTCATCTACCCAATCTGATTTTGATTGAATAAGTTCAGAAGGTTCTTCTAGCATACCATCATCCAAATAATTAAAATAATCGTTAATCATTAAATTAACAAATGCTTTTTTAAATTTAATAGTTTCTACTTCTTTATCAATATTAACATCCATTTCTAATTCTAATTCATTTGTAGGACTTTCAACAAACTCTTTTTTAAAACCAAATACTTTTAAACGTTTTTCTACAGCATCATCAAAGGGTTTAATAGCAGGCATATCATTAGCAAAACAAAGACCTAAAAAATGAGGATTAAAAGCCTCTTCATTTTTACCATGACCTCGTCCTATTAATTCATCAGAACCAGCAGAAATTTTTTTCATCATATTCCCATTTAATTCAATTTGTTGTTTCATTTCTGATGAAATAATTAATCTTTTATATCTCAATAACAAAGCCCATCTTAATGCTTGAGCTTCATCGCCAGTTGAATTTTTCAATGCTAAATTTTCACCATTAAAAGTTCCTACGTATCCGCCAAATGCTTCACGAAATGCTTTTGAAATTATACTTTTTCCGCAGTTAGTACCACCAAGACCAAAACAGATATTTTTCATCACATCACCAGCCAAAGCACGAGCACACATCATTATTAAATAATTACCCATTTTTGAACCTAATGTAATATGAAATAATCTTTCTCTAATAGATTCCATATATTCAATTTCTTCATCAGAAGATTCAACCCAATCAAATGATATTTTTTCGTGAAATACAATTGACGGATTAAATTCTGTATAAAATATTTTTTCTTTCAAATCGTAGTATCCATTATTAAATAATAATTTTCCCAATGATGATGAATTAGTTTCATTTATCCAATTATTATTAATACATTTTGTTTTAATTAATTTTGGAATATTTTCCATCAATGATAATGTATTTCCATATGATTTTTTAGTTCGTTTATCATTACTATCTAATAGATACAATTCATTTGTAAATTGTTCTATTATTTTAAAATAACTTGTTTTGTTATTCTCCCACATACCAGTAAATCTATTAAATACATATAGTTCATTATTACAACAAACCCAATCAGGATATAATTGAAAAACTTTTTCTGTTGCTTCCATATCAGTATAAACACCAGTTTGAGCTTCTTCTGCTTTAATAGGTTTAATTTCGTAATTAGTTAAATCTATAGTTGTATCATGCTCTTTGTAATCAAAACACATATTTAAACCTTCAAATTCAGATTCAACAATTTTTTCAATTTCAACTAATAATTCTCTATTATTGTAAAAGTCTCCCCATACTATTAAACCATCAAACATTAAAACATTAATTTCAATTTGGTTTGATTTTAAATATTTAATTACCACTTGAAGAATTTTATTTTCAAAATAACAAAGAACTCTATTTATTGATGAACCTTCAAAATTATCGTTATTACTATCAGCTGTATTTATTATTTGTTCGTAATCTTTTATTTTAATAATTTGAGATTGTATTTCTTTCATTTCAGCATCAAATTTTTTAAATGTATTATTTTTTTCTTTTTTACATATTTTATTATTATTAACTGAATTTAAATATAATGATTTACCTTGCTCTCTATTAGCAAACTCAGATAATATTTTATCTCTATTAGTATTATAATATGCTAAATTAGGGCAATCAATATTATTTAACTTACAAATATATTCTAATATTACAGGGTGCGCGTTTTTCATATCGACGTCAGTTGTAAGACCCTTTAACAAACAACCACGAAATATTTTTTTTAAAAATTGAATACTTTTCCCACTTGTCAATCTTCCATTATATCCACTTGGATATTTATATTTTCTTGTCATTCTATAATCATTTTTGATAAAATCTAATGCTAAATAATGAATCAAATCAAATTGTTTTTTTCTATCTGATTCATTTTTTAATGAAGTATTACCTTTAACAAGTTCTTTAAATTCATTATATTTCATTTCATATAGATAATGACAAGCAATCGGATTGACTTTTTCAAGATATTCAAATTCGCCTAAAGGATTCGACATTTCTTAATATAGGTTGAGAAAATAATTTTAAGTTATTTCAAATTAATTAATATATTGGAAATTAAATAAACTTCCAATATATTCCTAAATAAATTCAAAGTAGAATATTAAAAAATTCTTTTCTGATTTGAATCCAAATATATCTTTTTTTCATTGTTATTTTCATATACTCATTGTATCTTGTAGTATTCTTTTTTCTATAATTGTAAATAGATTTTTTATTATTAATATAAGATCCACTCATCCTATATATACTAAATAAATTATTTTTAAATTAAATATTTAATGTTTAACATACATCTCAAGTGCCGTTGAATGCTTTAATGTTTTTTCGTGTCTTGGTTTTTCATCACGACGAATTGTAATATTACAACACTCGCAAGTATATTTTGTTTCTTTTCGTTTGATATTTATTTCATCTTTATTTTGTTGATAACGTTGTTTAGATTTTAAAGCAAATGTTTCTTTATTTATTAACTGATAATGTTTCATTTCTTCTTGATGTTCGTCTCTATATTCCTTTCTACTTCTATTTGGTGTTTGAACGTTTAATTTAGGTGTTAATAATTCATACCAATAACGCTCTCGTGCTCTTGCTTCATTTCCATCATTACAAGCAAATTTTTCAATTTCTACCATATCCCAATTATCCCAACCTCCATTTGCTCTAATAAATTGATATTTTAAACAATTATATTCTCTGTGAGTAATCTTATTACATTTTGATTTGTGCTCGTTTTTCCTTTGTCTAAAGTTAGTTGTATGACCGATGTAGAAGTCAGTTATATTTAAATCTTTACAAACTAATTTATACAAAATAGTATTTGAATAATTTATTGGTTTCATTATTATATTATATGAAATTGTCTTTAAATGTTTATTATTGTTTTACATACATACTTAATGCCACATCTACCGAATGCCCCATTTTTTTCGCTGTGTCTTCCATCTCAAGCAACGCTGGAATATCTTTGTATTTATTTGATAAAAAGAAATGTCTTAACATATTAGTGGAAATTTTCTTCCCAAATATGCTGTTAATCATTAATGTAATATTTGGCGATGTTAATTTATTCTGAGTCTTGGGATTGAAAAAGAAATATTCATTATCAATCTTTTTAATATATTTCTTTACTTGCTTATCAATGTCAGAAGGCAATTCAATTTTTTGTTCGCCAAATGATTTAGCCGTCTTATAGATATTAAAATAAAAACATCCTTTATAATAGAAATTATCCTTTTCCTTATCAAAGTTTTTTAATTTTAATTCTGTAAAATCTTGAGACCTACGAGGAGGAAAGAAATAACCACCAAGAAATACAAGTAAAAAATATTTTTGTAGTTCAGTAATATCAGAGTTAGTCCATTCTTTTTTCTTAAAAATATCTGATGCTATTTTGAAATATGTATTATAGAAAGCTTGAAGATCTTCTTGGCTTAGCCAATTTTCAGATTCTTTTTTATTCTTAGTTTGCTCTTTGTATTGAGTATTAACTAATTTAATATCTTCAAGCATGGGTTTTTGATAATCTTCATTTTTGGTTAAAATAAATAAAGCAGATAAACAAGTCTTTCTTTGAACTGGAGTCTTATCATCTAAATATGCTAATATTTTTTTTGTATTATCAAAAAATTTAACATCTAATTCACCATCCATTTTTTTAATCAAATTTGAAAGACAAGAAATATATGTTTTGACGGAAGATGCTTTTATATTTTCTCTATTTTTAATTATTTGCTTTTCAAGTTCTTGTTTTAATTCATTCATATATTATAGGTTTAGATTTTATTTTTTCCTAAATAAACTTATTAATTAGTTTAGGAAGATTATTTATTTTCTCAAGATATAATATAATGGTTCATTATCAAGATTCTTATATTTACGGCACTAAAAAAGAAATTATTATTCTTCCAATATTGAAAGCACATTTCAAGTCAGACATTCAAATGAATCCTCCAAATAGTAAATACGATTATCAAGATGAAAAATATAATTACGAATTGAAAAGTAGAACTTGTAAAAGCACTACATATAAGACTACCATGATATCAGCAAATAAATGTAATTCGACAGAAAAAGAAATAAGGCTTGTATTCAATTTTGTTGATGCTTTATATTATATTGAATATAATAAAAGATTATTTGATACTTATCAAAACGAAATGTTTTCAAGAGCAGATATAGTTGAAGACCTTAAACTGCATTATTATATTCCGATAGAACATTTGACTTTGATTGAGAAATATTAGTTTAAATTTAGATTATTTTTTTCTTTAGGAATATATATGGAAAAGGCAATAAAACAATTTAAGAGATTAGAAAAAATATTAATACCATATGGTTTTTCTCCAGATGAAAAAATGATAGCCCACAGCATTTTTGAAATAAAATATAATGACGATATGGACGATTATTTAAAATTAGAATTTATTAACGATTTAAAATCAATGTACGATGATAAATTTAGAGAAAAAATAAATCAATTAGAAATTGATTATTCAAGCAAAATAAATAAAAATAGAAAAATAAATATTGTTCCTTGTTAAAATATTGATTTAAAAGTTTGATTAAAATTTGATTTAAAATTGTATGGCGGGCTACGCCCGCGGGCGAAGCCCCCCCTTAATAATCTAATAATAAACTAAAACTATATAGAAATAGTTTATTATATGTTGGTTTATTGCGAAAAATACAATAAACTATATATAAAAACGACTTAGAACTATAATAAAATCGATTTTATTATAGAAATAGACCTATTTTTGCCTTAGTTTATTGTATTTTGCCCTTAGTTTATTATTATTTAGATTATTCATTATATTATAATAATCTAAATATTTCTTAAGGGTATACCCTTACTCAAAATTTTCTTTAAGGGTAGTCCCTTAGATTATTATAGAGGATCGCCTTCGTGGGCGTAGCCCACAATACAAATTTAAAAACTAATCCAACAATATATATATGGAAATTTGTTGTATATGTTTTAGTGAAACTTCTCACACTTTACCTTGTAGTCATCATCATTGTTTTGATTGCTTAAAGCGTCTCATTAAAAAATCTAATCTTTGTTGTATTTGTAGAAAAGAATTTGATACTTCTGAATACAAATATATTCCACCTACTCATATCCCTAATTTGAAATTAGGTAAGAAAACTATTCAATTTTTTAATAAATTCTTATCGTCAAGATATTTACTAAAGAAAAATAAACACCAAAAATATTACGCTTCTTTGATGTCTGCTTATCATTCATTTATTTTTGTAGATGGTAAATATATTAATTCTGATATTATACCAAGCATGAATAAATATGATATTCTACAACTATATTTATATTTCAAAGGTAAGAATAATATTTTTCATTATTCAGTTAAACAAGAAATTATATATGCTATAGAAATGTATCTTTGTTGTCCTCAATATCACGAATCATATTCTTTTTTAAATCAGATGTCGTCTTTGCTTTCATCATCTCCATGAACTTGTAAATCTATTTCATCTATTTTTTCCTCGGCATCTATATCTCTTACAATATGTAAACCAAAACAATCAATTGTTTTACATTTTGACTTATAACACATGCGCGCAGTTAAGCCACAGAATCCAATTATAACACCACTTAATGTCAACCAAAAAGTAGCATTAAATTCATCATACCACATTATATATAGTTTAGGTTTTAATATAGTAGTAAATTCCAAAATTTGCTGGATAAGTGTTTGTTGCTGTTCTACCGGTATTCATTCCACCAGTAGAAGCAAATGAATAACTATTTGGGGCATTACCACTAACAAATGTATATCCATTATTTTGAGGCGAAACATTAGTTCCCAAATATTGTCCTGATTGACCTGAATGTGTATGGTCTTGTATTGCGTCTGCTTGAAAATCGTAAGCATTAGTTGCTGATGAATAAGTGACACCATTATTTCGTGTAACTGACCCCATACCACGAAGAAAAACACCCCTGAAATCAGGAAGACGAAATTGAGTAGCGTTATTATTCCAACCATACTGAATACCTATAGTATTAAAAAGTGCTGGATATGTTGCTCTACTAACATCTCTACCATCACACAATAAATAGTTAGGTTCATACCCATTTGTTGCGATATTACCATTTACAGATTGAATAATTGTTCCAGTTGGGTTTAATGCTGTTTCTGCTGTTGTCATTCTTGTTTTCAAAGAATTTATCGCCGATTGTAAATTTTCACTAGCACCTGACAAATAGCCAAATACAACTGTAGAAATATTGTTGAGTGTTGATGTAAATTCTAAATTATTTGAAAATGATGTTGTTAATGTTGATGAATTGTATGATTGCTTTTGAGTCTTATTTTCTACTGATGCTACACGAGTATTAGTTTCACCTAAGTCTAAATTTACATCATTTATTTGGTTTTGCACATCACTTGTTAAGTTAAGTAATCCCCAATTAAATTTAGTAGTGCTTATATTATTGATTGTTCCAGTAAAAGAAAAAGTTTGACTAATCAGGCCGTCTGAAATGGTTGTTGTATTTAAACCTAAAACGCTCATATAACTTATTTTGGTACATTTTGTATTCAAAGTTGAAACAGATGTATTTAAATTAGATAATGAAGTGCTTACACTAGAAGACACACCTGATAAATATTGAATACGATTTAAATTATCATTTGTTAATATAGTCCCATTATTATTTACTATCAATGAATTATCTAAACGAATATTAGTAAATTGATTTAATGATGTAAAAACATTAGACGCTGACAAACTAACTCCATTTATTGCTGTAATTTGTGATTGTAATGAAGTTAAAGTATCTTGACAATTTACAGATAATGAATTTGTCCTATTTATTGCGTTGTCAAATTGTGCTTTTGTAAAAGTGTTGATATTTCCTGTAAAACTAACATTTGCTAATGTTGTATTGTTGGAAATATTTGTTGTTGTCGTTCCTGATGAATACGTAAGGTCAGTTAATTTTGTATTCAGTGTTCCTATATTTGGGATTAACGCCAATTGTGCATTAGTAATTGTTACTGTATTATTACTCACTACCATCGCTGCGTCGATTCTAATATTTGATGTAAATCGCTTAATACCGCCCACGTTTTGGTTGCCTGTGCCTTCTATAAACCGAGTCGAATTTGCTATGGCCGTAGATGCTATTGAAGAAATAGGACATGTAAGTAATCCACTCCATACTGTACTATTTGATGCTTGGTCGTAATAAAAATTAGTGCATTTAAAAGCAGTATCATATACGATTGGTGAAATAACTCCTAAATCTGTAACTAATGTATCAACTTTTTCACATTGCAAACCTACATCATATTCTACAGAATCGTAATTTGCTTTCAATTGTGTTAAGACGTTAAGCGAGTTAGGTATATTAATAAAGGAAAAAGTATCATCGAATTCTATAGTATTTGCAGGACTTTTTATTGTTCCGTTTCTAATAATTAAATTACCTGATAAATCAATTAGGTCTTTGAAATAAGAAGAAGTTATTTTATTAAAACTTGCATCGCTATTCCAATTTGGAAAACTCATTCTATATATTTTAAAGACTTTAAATTTTCATTAATTTTTTTATCATACTTATTCTATCATTTTTGTTGAATTTTGTTATACCATTATCTATACAATCCTGTATTAACTCGTTTTTTTGTTTGTATTTGTAATCAAACGCTTTAAATCCTACTCTTTGTAAATAAGATTTTCTTATTGTTCTATATTCATCACCTAATCCATTTTCATTTGTTCTAATTGTTCTAACACATATAATACTTCCATATATATTTGAATCATTAATATATCTATTGAGAATATTTGTTTTAAAAAATGTATTCTTATACTCCTTTTTCCAATCTATATTTCTAATTAAGTCTGCTTCTATTTGAATACAATAATAAAAAATTAAATTTTGTATTTCATTCGGTAATGTATTTATTTTTGTAAGAATATCCATTGAATATATATTCTAAAGACTTTAAATTTTAAATTAAAATTGTTGAAAAACTTGACCTGCCATACCTAAAACACCAGTTGCCGAATATAAATTAGTAGCGTATATTGCTCCTGCATATGTAGTTCCATATAAATAGTTTGTTCCTAATAGTCGTCCTATATACACACCTGAACTATTTAAAGTTATAGTTGTTGCGTCTGCTTGACCTATAGTTACTAATGGACTCGTTATTCCAATTGTAGGAGTAGTTAGAGTCATGCCTGTGTTAGCATCAAGAATAGTAGTGGTTGTATAAGAAGTTAATGTATTTCTACTAACGGTTGTTCCAATTTGACAAGTATTATTTATTTGTAATGGTTGGTTTGCTGTTATTTTCATATTAAATATAACATCATCAGTTGTATGAACTCCTCCATTTCCGCCAAATACAATATCTTCAAGTAAAATAGGAACTATATTTTGTAATCGTAAATTTTTATTAACAGCCATGGTAACATCACCTCCAAAAGTTGCGGTGGAATTACAATTAAAATTAGAAACCGAATTTGTTCCAATATTAGTGGTTGTTGCGTTTATAGTTGTTGATGTATTAGAAATAGTCACATTTCCATTAAAATTTGTTGGTGCTAAAAATTGATTTACTCCAGCATTAGGAGGATTTGCGTTGTCTTGATTTATAATACCTTCTACAATGATGTTATTGTTATTTATTAATTCAAGAGTGTTATTCACTTCTACTCTGTTATTACATCTTAAAAGTCCGGCAAATGTTATTTGGTCTTGAGTTGTTTGATTTATTCCTGAAATTAATTCTCCTATTTCTAGTTGCATTATATTTGTAGTTTGGCCTATCGTCGATCTCAAAGTTGTTGGGCTATAACTTATTTGAGATGTCTTAACTTGTAATGTTATTACATCTCCTTGTAAATCATCTATTTCAGTTTGCTGTGTGGTATTCACTGACACGGCCCCTGCGGCTGTGGCTGCAGCTCCTGTCGCTATTGCTGCTGCTCCTGCTGCTGCTCCATTTGCTACACCTGCTAATGCTAAAGCACTGTTAGCGGTATTCTGAGCGTTTACTGCTTTATCATCTGCTGAGTTTGCTTTATTCTGTGCTGAATTTATTTGGTTTTGACAATTTGCGTTTAAACTTGCACATTGAGTAATAACATTATTAAAATCACCTTTAGAAAATCCGTTTATAGTTGCTGAAATTAATAAATTTGATACATTAGTTGTATTTGCGATAGTTGTATTTGATGATGAATAAGTAATATCTGTAGTTTTTGTATTGAGTGTATTGATAGAATTTGTATTAGTTGTTATATCATTTGTATTTGTTTGAATGTTATTTGTATTTGTTTGAATGTTATTAGTGTTATTAGTTGTTTGAGTTTGAATATCACTTGAAATTGTAGAGCAAAATTGTAATTTTTGGAGTGTAGTATTTGGGATTGTAAGCGTATTATTATTTAAAATAAGACCACCTGTATCCATGCGAATACTATTATTCATTATCAATTGAGAATTAAAAGTTTTTTGACCGCCGATTGTTTGATTCCCAGTATTTTCAATAAATCTCGTTGTATTACTTATACTTGCTGATGCTATAGAATTTGCTGGAAAAACTAAATTATTAATAAATGTAGTAGTTGAATTTACTGGATTATATGATATAGCACTGATTCGT
>Ga0181351_1000139_pt1 | contig 19081 bp, 3 predicted proteins | sample Su13VDMM15SD_FD_170485 | JGI IMG/M metagenome (GOLD analysis project Ga0181351, IMG submission 170485) | Freshwater viral communities from Lake Michigan, USA - Su13.VD.MM15.S.D | ecosystem: Environmental > Aquatic > Freshwater > Lake | place: USA: Michigan | collected 2013-07-16 | reverse complement strand
GAAATGAATGTTTTACCATCACCGTATACTAACTTTTTAGAGTTAAGCATACTTCCCATATCAACATAACCATCTTGACCAAATAACTCTTCAGAAGAAATATCCTCACCAGCTTCAATCTTATCAATAAGTTTTGCTTGAGCAGGAGTAAGTTTACCAAATCCAAACCACATATATCTAAATGCTTTTGTAGTCATCCACATTTGAGCATCTGATCTATCAATATTATTTCCTGTTAAAGCAGATACGCCTGTAGGTTCCTCTAAAGAAACTAAACTAATATCATCAACAGTATGCATTACACCCAACTCTTTTGCAGATATAGAAGTATAAGCACTATAATATGCAGCATTCTGCATCTTAGCTCTTTTAACAGCATCAACTCCATCTTTTAATGTAATAGCTTGGTCACCTAAAAGAACATCATTTATAGACGTTGTATTGATCCAGTCATTAAAGAATATTTGTTTTAAGTTATATTCTTTATCATAAGTAAGATTAAGCAATTCAGCTGACTCAATTAAATTTTGATTTGCTTTTGTTGTAGCTGCTAAACCTTCTGTTATACTTTTACCTAATTGGTCTTCAATTTGTAATTCAGCTAAACCTTCAGCAAATTTAGTATACTGACTTTCTAATTGTGTATTAACAATAGTTTTAAAAGCATTATCAGTTACATTTAATTCTTTTAAAGCTTCTTTTAATGTAGGGGCATCTTCACGTTTTGCAATTTCTTCTAAAGAAATTTTTAATTCAGGAGTAAGTAATAAACCAGAATTTATTAATTGAAATGCTCTACCTTTTTCATTATTATTATATCCAAGTTGAACTTCTTCAGTTTTAGTTAAAGGGTTTGACTCTCTTCTAATTCTATCATATTCACTTTCAATTCTATTTATAAACGCATCTGTTATTTCATCTGTCAATACAACTTTACCACCCCCTGGTTTTTCAAACTTAACAGCTTTGACTACAGGTAGATACATTAAGTCTCCAGTATTAGATGCTTCTAAAACTCTAATAAGAATTGGAGCTAATGCAGCTTTTACATTTTTATTTAATGCATCATCAAAGTATTCAACTGTATCTACTTTATTACTTTTAGTATTTAATAATGCAGTATATGTATTAAGTATACTTAATGCAAATTCTTGCGGTGTATAATTACCATAAGATGATTTATTAGATACACCTGATATCTTATCATTAAGTTCTTCTTCAGTACTATTAATTTTACCAACACTACTTCCAGCTATTCTTAAAACTCTTTGTCTATTTTCTGCAGACATTTGTATAAAGGCCTCACTATTCAATAAAAAGTTGTTAGCCAAATATGGATCAGACTCTTTAAGACGTTCTAATTCTGCTACATCATTCAACTCTTGTATTCTTTTTAAATGAAATGTAGGTAATTGATGCGCATATACTAAGTTACCTTCAGGGTTTTTAAATACAGACGCTCCAATTGTTTCATCAAATGGTGCATTTTGAATTGCTAATGTTCTAAGTCTAGAACTAGCTCCTGTTTCTCCTTCACTAAAGATGTCATTACCCTGTTGAATTAATTTATTTATTTCAAGAATATCACTATAGCTTATTGGCGTTTGTTCAGAATTAGCATTTACTAATGCTGCCTGTGCAACTGTAGGATTATTTCTTGATGATGCAATACTAAATGCAATAAACTGCTTACTTAATTTAATACCAGTAAGTCTAAAAATATCTTGTGAATACTTAGAAGATAATTCAGATAATTTTGGACCAGTAAGTTTTGTATCACTAGGTTTTAAATAACTTGCAAAATCTTCTAATGTTTTGATAGTTTCATTTTTAACTTTTACATCAGATTTAATTTTCTTTTCAGCTTGTCCCCAAGCTTGAGACCATGATTCTAATTGTGAATTAATATCATCTCTTTGTGCAGCAGAATAAATTAATACTGCTCCAGCATTATCTCTTTGTACAAATAAATAGTCTACTCTAAATGTTGTAAATCCTTTTACAACAGATGTAAATAAAGCACTATTTTTAATCTCAGTAGGTAATGGACCTGACTCTAACAATGTTTCTACAGATATACCAAAGTCTTGTAATAATCTTGTAACAACTGCTCCAGTCTGAGGATTATCTAATCCAAAGAAGTACATGTTCTGCAACATCTTTTTAGAATCATCAACATTTTTAACAGCTTTTAATAATCCATTATAAGCAGATGTAAAGTTGATAGGAACAATTAGTTTTACTCCTGGCTTTAATTCTTTGTTACCAAAATAATCTGTTTCTTCTATAGTTGTTGTAGCTAAGTAACTTCTTAATCCTTCAGATAAAGAACCAAAACCACCAATCATAGAAGCATCCATGCTGTACTGTTCTACATTTCTTAAACCAACTTCTTCTTCAAAATATTCATTATTATATTCTTCTTCTTGAGTTTGTTTAGTAATAATGTTTAATACTTTATATACTTCAGATTTTAATTCATCAGAGAAATTATAAAACACCTCACTAATCTGAGGTAAGAATTTCTTTTGTTCATCAGAAAGTTTTTGATTTGCTTCAGTTTCTTCATCATATAAAGCAGCAAAATCATTTATAACATTATCAAGTATGTCCCCGCGTTTAACATTTGGATCTCTTACTTTTGAAATTTCTTGTATGTACATAGCAGCTATACTTGAAACCAAAGGTTCAGCAATAGCACTATCTAAGAAATAGTATCCAACTTTGTTGTTAGCATTCTGTTCTGTATCATATGGCAGTAATGCATTAGCTTCTAATGTTACACCAGTCATTAAACTGGTAACAAATTGATTTTGACTTACTCCCGCGTTTTTAAACTTACCTGCATCAATGTTTTCATATAAAGTAAGTAATTGATTCTTAGTAAAGGATTTAAACACAGACTGTATCCACTCCATAATTCTAGTGAATAAAGACTTAACAGAAGAATCTGTTTGAGTTGATTTTGCATTTGCTTTAAATTTTTCAAATTCATCAGCCAGGTATTCTTCATAATATTCTTGTTCTAATCTTTCACGGCTCATGTCAGAGTAAGTATTAGCTGAATTTCTGAATTTTTCTAATTCAGCTTCAAAACTTTTACCTTCTGCTCTTAACTTAGCTCTTACTTCTTTTCTAGCAATTGCTAAATATTTTTTAATTTCTGCATCAGTTAATAGCATTCTGAATACACCATGGAATGCTTCATGATATTTAAATGGAGATTTAGCTCCAGTAAATAATGTTCCATTAACAGTTAACCCTCCGCCAATATTATTAAGACTTAATACAAATGCACCAACACGTACACCTCCTGCTTTGAGATTATCACCTAATGTTTCAATATCTTCCATTGAAATAAAATCAGGTAAAGTCATTGCAGCCCATGCTGTAAATGCATCAATGTCTTCAACATCCTCAGTAACTGTATTTAAATCAATAATCTTATTAGCTTCACTTTCTAATTTCTTTCTTTCAGCTAAAAGATCAGCATACTCTTGACTATCTTTAACAGCTTTAATTTTAGCTGCTCCAACCAATCCTTCAGTAAGTTGTGCTTTAAGTAATTCAAGTTGTTGTTTAACAGCTTCTAATTTATTTAATCTAACACCATTTCTTGTTAAGCTGGCATCATCTATAATGATATCTTCAGGATTGATATTATCTACATTAACTTCTTCAGGATTTAGCTCATTAGCTATTTGAATATTTTCTTCCTCTGTATTAAAAGGATTATCATAAGAAGCTAAAGTATCAGCTTCTAAAGCAGCTAATTCTGCATCATATCTGGCATTAATAGGATCAGTATTCTTTTTATCAAACTGTCTTTTTCTTTTTAATTCATCAAGTTCTGCTTGTCTTCTTTTTTCTATATCTATTCTTTTTCCTGCTGTATCTAAATCTAAAACTATTTCATCAACTTCTGTTGAAACTTCCTCTGATGCAACAAAAGTACTTTGTTGAACTACAGGAATATTTCTAGCAGCTTGTATAGCTGAAGAATCTGCAGATAATTGAATTGCATTAGGAGACACTACTTGTGGAGCAACTTGCGTAGTTGTCTTATCAAGTATCTCTTGAACACCAGCTTCTCTTGAATATGATGCTCTAAAGTTTGCAGCTGTAAGATTTACATCAGCAGCAACTACAGCAGGTAGTTCATTAAATTTATCTAATAGTAATTTAAGTTTATCTTCAGTTGACAGATCTTTATTTGAAATCTCAGATTTATTTAATCTAACTATACCTATTTGCTTATTGTTTGAGTCAGAAATTTCTAATTCAATTTTACCCCATGGACTTACTTGTAAAGAAAGTCTATAGCCAGGTTTAGCACTAATAAATAATTCACTTCTTACTCCTTTGTTATAGTCAACATTAAATCTTTTATCAAATTTTTCAGGATTTGATTCTGGATTATCAGCTAAAGTTGTTTCAGCTCTATTTAATAGTTCAAGAAACTTTGTATTTAAATCAATAGATTTAGCTTTTAAATTTACTAAAGCATATGTCCCATCAGGTAATAATACTGCAGCAACATAAGCATCAGTTAAATTTGTAATGCTATCTAATAATCCTTGTTTAGTAAGGCTTTCTTCAACCTTATCTATAAGTTGTCTTCTTTCATCACCTTCAAGATTAGATATGGCAACTTTAGTTCTTGCACCTCCTTTGTTATTTTCTAATTGATAAATTAAATAATTACCTTCTCTATCAGCAGCACTAAATTCTAAATCTACCAATGGTTTTGGTGACTTATCATACATTGTTACACCAGGCTTAGAAATAAAAGATAATCCATTTGGTAATTTTGAAAGTGCAATAACTCCATCAGGATTAAGTGCTACTAACCCAGGTAATACAGAACTCAATAAATTATTTAATGCAAAATTATCTTGAGCACGTTTTAAATCTTCTTCAAGATTTACATCCATACCCTCTGGTGTATATATTATGTTTTTATATTCCTCTGCTGTCATGGTAGCTGGATTGATAACAGTACCTTGAGAGTTAGTAATTATAAAATTAGTATTTTGCATATAACCAAAAATACCATTTTCAGAATTGTTTTTATTTAAACCTTTTTCTGCTATAGCTTTATCAACTTTGGCTTGTACATCTGAGTTAGAAATTCTTATACCTACAGAATATTTTGCTCTTACTGTTTGAATATATGGATTTGCTTCTTTAAAACCAGGAATAATTAAATTACCATTATCTAATCCACCTTGTGGATCAAATATAATTACCAATTCTAATTCAGCTAATTCTTCAGGTGTTAGTATAGATAAAATTAAGTTATATCTTGCTACTGCTTGCTCTGGACTTTCTGTCCATTGATCAGTTGTTGTATCTTTATTTCTGTAGGCGTAAGGTTGGATAGGTTCATTTATATTTAACCTACTAACACTTTGCGGTAGTACTTTAAGATCTAAATCTTGAATACTAAATGATGCTTTAAATTCACCCGGTTTAACAGGAATTGTAGCTCTTTTAGTATCTTCTACTGAAGGACTAATTTCATCAGATGCAATTAATAATAACTTACGTTCAGATCCTACTTGTTTAGGTTGGCTTAATACAATAAATTCTTTACCTGTTTGATCATAAACAAGTTGTCCATAATTTAATTCAACATCATCAAATGTAAATACTGTAGTATCTGGTGCTGCATTATCAAGAGTTTTTTGCATAGCCAATGCTTTAGCTTTATCACCTTCAACATAAATACCAAATGAAGCAATACCATATCTGGTTAAAGTCTCTTCATCTAAAGGTTGTTTATATTGATCAACCAATTGATATGATGTAATTATATTACCTTGTGAATCAACATTTTTTAACTCAATTAAAGAAACAACATTTCCTTTCTTAACTATTGTTACATTTTTATTTCCTTCTATAGTTTCACCTTCACTAGGTAACAATTCTGTTTGACCCGTAACATCATCAATAGTTAATCCCAATGCATTAACAACATTCTGAACTAAATCATTTGTTTTACCTTCTTGACTTTGCAACCAAGTTATTAATCCAATTTCATTATTAATATCTACTTCTTTAAGTGGATTATTTGGATTAATCAATTTATCATTATCAATCCAGATTTTTTTAACAGCAATAAAAGCCACTCTAAGATTTTTACCATCTTCACTATTTACCCATTTATCAAATGCTATAGGCTTCTTACCAGTTGCAGTTTGTTTAGCTGCATATTTAGCATAGGCTTTTTGCATTGAGTTATCTAATACAGCTGAATCACTAACTGTAACTTCTATATCTATACCATTATTTTCTAGTATATCATCTACTTCAGTTCTGCTTTCTTCAGCTACAACCTCATCTGTTTTAACTTCTTCTACTTTTTTATCAGGTCTTGTTTGTTCATAGTCATTTAGTAATGCTTGAATATCTTCTAGATCTTGTTTATCATAAGCACCTAATTGCTCACCTTTTTGATTGTAGAATGTTTTTAAATATTTACTGTCTCCAGTTTCTAAAAACATTTTCATTTCATCAACAGCAGGAATAAATCCGGCTTTTGCAATTTGATTAGCTAATTCAGTTCTTTCAACTACACCAATATAATCATTTACCTGTTGTTCAAATATTGTTTTTCTATTTTTGTATTGTTCTTGTAATACCTCAGCAGTTCTTTGAAATACAAGATCAAACTTTTGAGGATCATTTAAATACTCAATTGTTTTATCATATACTTTAGCTCTACCTTTTAATGCAGTATAATCAATTATCTGTTTTAATGCAGCATCAACATTTTGTTTATTAACAAAAGAACCTGTTTGTTTAGCCATGTATTGAACATAGTTTTCAAATTCTTTTCTAAGTAATCCTATTTTTCTTTTATCAAAAGAACCATCTTTAGCTTGATTTTCTTCATTCATTAAAATACTTTGGAATGCTTGTAATCTTGCTATCTTTTCTGTTTTTTCTTTTACTTTAGTTTCATTAGCTTTATCTCCTGATAAAACAATAGCTTCTTGCATCAACATTTGTATTTCTTTATCAATAGAATCTTGATCCAATAATACAGTTAAATCATTAGCTGCCATTTTATCAAACAAAGGTTCAGATGCTAAATTCTGATAAATACTATTTGATCTTTCTAATGCTCTAGTAAATCCATCTTGTGTAAACATATAAAGATATCTTGCATGTTCAAATGCAATTTTCTTTATTGTCTCTTCTGTCCATTGTCTTGAACCTTTTTCATAAGCTTCAGGCATAAATGGATTTGGGTTTCTATCTTTTGATTGTTCATATACTTCTTCAGTACTATCAATTTGATTAACTAAACTTTGAAGACGTTCTCTAACCTTTCCATTTTTAATATCTTTTTTACTAGAAGGAAAAGCTGTAGCTAAATCTTCATCAGACATTTTCATATAATCAAGTAATTGATCTTGAAATAAATGTGCACCACCTGTACTTAATACAGTATGTATTTGTTGGAACTTAGCAAAATCTGTTTCATCAATAAAATCAAATTTATCATTAGCAATAGATGCTAATGTTTTTCCTTGAGCTGCTGCTTTTTGTTGTAAAAAATTATATTTCTTAGGATCAAATATTGCATTTGGATCTTCTGCTTGTGCATTCCAAACAGCATTGTATGTGTCAACTACAGATTTAATATAGTTTTCTTTGTTTTGTTTATACTCATTATATTTTTCTGGATTAGACACTCTTTGATATAAAGCAGGCACGCCTTGGAAAAATAATTTTTGAGGTCCAGAAACTACACCACCCATTAAAAATCCTGACATAAATACATCAAAACCTTGAGCTGAGAACTGTTCCCCTATTCCAGCATTAACTGAAGCATTAAATAATTCAGTACCACCATTCATAGGATCTTTTAATGTAGCAGTATAATAATTTTTAGTACCTGCAGAAATAGCTTCTTGAGAAAGTTCTTGAATACCTTCACCTAAATTAGCTGCAAAATATCTTAATGAACCTTGGCCTAATTTTGTTAGATTACCTTTAACTCCTGCATTAGCAATTGTTGTAGCCAATCCTTTAAGTCCTGTACCAGCATCTTTAAATGGATTTAATGTCTTTATACCATCCTTACCAACTGTTCCTGCAGTTTTAATAATTCTACTACCAATACCTTTTGCTTGTTCATTAAATATTCTACCTAATGATTTATTAAATCCACCTAATGAATTACCTAATACTAATTTATTAGTTAAATATATAACAGGCATATTTGTCATTGTAGTTGCAAATGCTGATTTATGTGCATTATTTTGAATGTCTGCAACTTGTTCTGAAGTAACAGGACCACCACCATTTTCAGTAAGCTTGATAGCCATGCCATCTTTAAGCATTTGATTATAAACCATACCACCTTCAAGTTTACTTTCTGATAATGCTAAATTTAAAGCTCTAACATCTCTATAAAATGATCCAGCATATTCAGATGCCTTAGCCATATTAGTTAAATTTTGAGCAACTACTTCTGTAGTTTTTAATCTTCTAACTGCAGCTACTGTTTCTGGTGCAAATATTCCAGCAGTCATTTTACCACCTGCTTTAGCAACAGACCAAAAATCTTTTGCTGCATCAAGACCTTTTAATGTAGTCATCATCCCTCTACCAGCACTATATAATCTACCAACTGTAGTTGCCTGACCAATACTTCTTGCTAATCTTGCAACATTAGCACCAGTTCTTGCAGCAACTAAAGGAGTTGCACCACCAAATGTCCCTACTTCTAATGCAGCTAATGCCACTTCTTCTATTGCAATAGAACTAATAATACCTACAGTATATGCTGAATTTAATAATAAATTATTAGTCCAGGCTAAAGCACCGCCTCTACTTGAATTACCAACTGCCATAGCATCTTCAAATTCAGTAGCTGATTTTAAATCTGTTGTCATTGACTCACCAGTAAACATAGATCCAATAGATCTGTAACCACCCATAAATCCAGTTCCGGCTAAACTTCCAAACTGACCCCACATTCTACTCATATCATCATAGATGGTTGAGTTAGCATTATAATAAGCCTCATTATCTGCATAAGGTTTCCATCCTAATTCTTGAAATTTAGGATGCTCATAGTAACGCATAAAATTACTTTGTGCCATTCCAGTAAAAGTAGGAGAAGCAACACCGGTTCCTGGTTTTATATTTTTTTGAAAATTTTCAGCAGTAGATTTTAAACTTTGATCCATCATTCTTTCAAATCCGCCTGGTTCTCTTAAGTTAGGTGGATTTTGTTGAAGAACAGGATCAAATGTATTAGAAGATAATGTAGGTCTTGTTGCTAAAGCATTTGCATTTGATCTAATTCCAGTACTATCAATCAATGGTTTTAATGCATCCAATCTTTGAAATTGTGCTAAATCCATTCTGCTCATAAGAACATTATTTTCTTCAGAATCAAACATATCCATTACAGGTTGAAATGATTCTCCTTTTGGGATAACACTTTCTGTAACTTGATTATTTATAATTGTTTGATCTAAACTGTTATTTTCAACTTGATTTTCCATGTATTAGTACCTGAATTATTTTATGTAAATGTACTGATTATTTATTTCTTGCCATTAGTAGCAGAGTTTTTATTATAATCTTCTAAGTTTAACTGCCTTTGAATTTCAAAATTTTCTTGCATTTTTTTAACTTGAGCATCTATTTGTTCTCCCGCATTAAAAGATCCAACTACTATTGGAGTTTGTTGCCAATTACTTGTTTTATAGGTTCCATCAGGTTGATAAGTGCTATATTGATATGTAGCATAAAATTGATCTGTTCCTGTTTTAACAATTCTATATGATGCAGTTGGTGTCATACCATCCACACCTGGATAATCATATTGTACAAAACCATCTGGACTTGCTTCAATAGCGGATAATGTTTTTGAATAATATGTATTACGGCTAGCTCTTGGATTAATATCTTGTTTTTTATCAAACACCATACTAATTCCATTACGTAATTGTTCTACTTCTGCTTTATTAAATAAACCGTATTCTCCAGCAGGTCCACTTGCTTCTGTTGCTGAACCTTTAACTTTACTTGATAACCATTCATTAAATCCATCAATAGTATATCCAGCTGTAGTTTTATTACCTTCTCCTGCAGCACCAAATGTACCACTATAAGTAATAGAAGCTCTTGGTGAAATACCAGCATCATTACTACGTTTTTTATTACCCGTCCAAGTTAACATATCAGCTACATAAGCATTATAAGCTTTAAGAGCTAATGCATCATTAGTTATAGATTTAGAATCTTTTCTATCAGTTAAATTACCAAGTACCATACTATAACCACCACCTTCTGCATCTAACATGTTTTTTTGTTGCATCATTTGAGCTAAGGTAGTTTGACCTTCTAATGTAGAAGCTAAAGGATCAACGGGTGCTTTATATACTTTAGCTATACCCATATCACTTACACCACTTTTTCCATACAACGTACCTCTGAAAGTTCCAGTTCCATCATTACCTCTTAATCCAGTTAAGATATTCGTATTAGTTGTTTTTTTAATTTCATCATATACTAATCCTGCTTCAGCTTCAATGGCTTTCATATCTAAAACTTTTCTACCAGTTTTTCTTGTAGTACCTGCATCATTGGGGCCGCCATATGTTGTAGTTACTACTTCATCTGTTAAATAACCTGAATCATTTGTACCAGTATCCCAAGTCCAATTTAAATTTATATTTTTTACTTTTCCTTGTTTTACTAACTCTACTACTTTAGCAATATACTCTGCTTTTTTCATTGAAGTTGTTACCCCACTTGATGATGTTTCATATATCCCAGGCATACCTCCTTTTTCCATTAAATCTTTAACATTAGCATTTTGACCTTTAACAAAAGTTACTGCATCATCATGGGTTTTTTTATATTTACTAGCTACAGTATTAAATGTTTTATCAAGTACTTCAAGTTCTGTATTTAGACCTTGATCAGAATAAATCTTTTGATACAAATCATTATAGATTGGTGATTTTGCATAACCCGGATATTTACTTCCCATTTGTTTTGGGTCATTTAATATTTTAGATTGTTGTTCATATAAAGCATCTACATCAGCTGCATATACATAAGTACCATTTGCAGTTTTTTCACCAAGTTTAGTTTTTATTTGATCAATTGATCCTGTAAAGTTTTTACCTCCTACTTTTACTGTATATTTTTGTGTAGCTTTACCAGAATTATCTTTTTCACCTGCAGGATTTAAAAATGTTAATATACCTGTTGCAACATCTAATTGTTTATCTCTAGCTGCAAATCTTGCTGTAGCATAATCTTGAGTTAATTTTTGATATACATCTGTATTTGGATCTGGATTTCCATCTGCATCAACTGGAAAATCAGCATTTGTTGCATTACCAACTGATGCACCACCTCCTCCACCTACTTGTTGTATAGGACTAACAGGTACAATTTTTCCTTCAGCTACAGCTAAGTCATAATCAATTTTTCCTTGAAGCATTGCCAACTCTTTTGCATTTTGCCCTTGTGCTGCAATCTTAGACATATCAAATTGAAATTGATAGCGTTGTTTAGCAAGTTCATTAACCTTCATTGTATACTCATAATCTCTTGCACCATACTCTTCAGCAGCTGCTTGCATTTCTTTTGATATGTTATTATGCATTAAAAGCTGATATGCTTTATTTAATGTACCTTCAGAATCTTTTACAGGTGATTTACTTATTTCTTGAACTTTAAACTTTGCATCTAGCGCAGCTTTAGTTGCTTCATAAGATGACATTTCACCCTGCATTGCTTTATCATCATCTGATCCTGGTACAATACCATTATCAGCTTTATAATTATTCCATCTAACATTTACATCTTCAGCCTTAGCTAAAGCTTTAATATCTTTTTTAAGATAGTATTCATTTTGCTTTTCTATTCTAGCAATAGTTTCTGAAGCCCAAGCAGCTTGACCTTCTTCTTTAGTTGCAAACATTCCATTTGCCATTCCTTCCGCAGCAAAATCTCTACCTCTTACAAATGCTTGATTTAAATAATGTCTTTGTATTTTAGGATCACCTAATAAAGCTTTTTGAATATATTGTAATGCTGCTCCAGTAACTAGATTACCATTTTGTTCAGTAATAATCCAATCACTATTTATTGTTCCATTAGGATTTTGACCAAAATGATCTATTTTCATTTTTAAAGGTGGTTTCATTTCACCTAAAATTTTCTGAGACATTTTCATTATGTTAGCATTCTCAGTATATTTATGCAATGGCATTTTCATTGCGTTATCAGCAGAAGCATTTATAAAATCATCCATATGATATTGTAAACCTCTTACTCCATCTTCAGAATAATTTCCTCTTAAGTCCTCATCTGCATTACCCATAAGCCTATTTGCATAAGCTATTTCATTTCTGTAATTGGTAGTATGCATTATATCACTAACTATTAAATCATCTTCAAAGAATGGAGCAAATACTGCTTTAGCAGAATCTACATTTTGCGCCAATGATAAATCTAACCCTGAAATCTTTTCTAAAGAAGGGGCTAATTGATTTATATATTGATCTCTTTGTTCTTTGGTATCTGTTCTAGACAAATCTGCATAGACTACTTTATTGTAAAGATCATTAGTTGCCTTCCAATTAGTATTATATCTATCCTGTCTAGTATCAAGTACAGCAGACAAGAATTTATAGTCTGGTGTAAATGGTTTAATATCCGGTAAATATGTTTCTGCTCCTGGTACGTATGTTGCCATAATTGTAAATTACTAAAATTTATTAAGTTTAACAAGATAAATCATAAAACTTTTAAAGTTTATGCTCCCATCTTTCCTGTATAGAATGGTACTATCATCTTTTTTATTTCTTTTCCTGATTTAACTTGAGATGTTGGATAACCTATAGGCATGCCATTTTTTTTCAATTCTGCTTGCATATTAGTTACATCAGCAGTTTCATTAGGACTCATACCTAAATACATCTTTAAAAAACTTTCATCTATTTTTTGATCAGCTGGTAAATTCTTTCTTAACTTAGTATAAGCATTTAAAAATTCTTCTTGTTTATCACCCTGCGGTTTTACTTTTTCAAATGCTTTATTACCTTTAAATCCTATTGGACCTCCTGTTGTAGGATCAATTGCATAGTTATCATATAATGTATTTAAGTTATATGTATTAGCTCTATTAGTAAGACTAGTATTTTGTAACTCAGCTTCTTTACCAATCTTCCAATTTAAAAAGTTATCATGATTCTGTAATGTCTTTTGTGTATTGTCATAAACAGCCATGTTTCTAGCTTGATTAACATCATCAACTTTCATATTTAATTGAGCTTGCATTGGAGCTACTTGATTCATTATACCAACATTACTCATATTAACTCTATCAATATTTTGAGCAAGATCATTAAGGGTTTCACCTTGAATATTTGAACTAGCAACTGCCTGTACTCCTCCTGCAGCACCTAATGCTTGACCTATTGTATTCTGTCCAGCTAATGCAGCATTAGCTCTACCTCTCCAATCATTTAATACATAATCTATTTTAGCTGGTCCAGCATCTGGGGCCCAAGGTAAGTATAAATTATCATCAATTAAACCTAATGCAATTTGATTATTTATATCTTGTTGCCAAAATCTTCCTTCAGGTGGAGTATATTTATTAACAGGTGGTATTTCAAAAGTTTTTTCTTTTTCTGGAATATCAACACCAAATGTTCTATCAGCAGGTTCTGCTTCACCAACTTTAAAACGTGGAGCATTAAAAGTACGCAATCCAAAAGCACTATCATAACCTTCTCCTGAAACATAACTTTTATCATTTTTTTCTTTCCAATATGGTACATATCCTTTATCACTACCAAATACATCAATATGTTCTTTTTTTCTAGTCTCTTCAGCTTTCTTTTGAAATGCGCCCCATTGTGGATCATCAGCATTTTTATTAAAATCAAATCCTGGTATTGTTGCTACAACATCTCCCCATCTATCATAAAAATCTGTTTTTGATTCTGGATCTTTAATATCAGGAGAACCATATGCATACGCACCACTTTTTTTATCAGCTTTTATAGATTTATCAAATTTACCATTTACAATTTGATTATTATAAATTGTAGATTGTAATAATGGTCTATTATCTTTAGCTAATCTACCAAACCTGTAAATACCTTTAGAATTTTCTTGAAAGGCTTGCTCTTGACCTGAAAGATCTTTATCATAAATAGGTACGCTACCTGTACCTACTTGATTTTGACCAGTAGTTTTTTGTTTTCCTAATTGAGTATCTCTTTCTGCTTGAAACTTTGGATCTAGTTTTGCAATTTTTTTAAGACTATATTGTTGTTTACCATTTACAACATCACCTTTTACAAGTTCAAATTCACCAGAGTCTAGATCCTTTTGTACTTCTGCATATTGAGGATGATCTTTAGGAAGTGGATTAACAGGTTTTTCTTTACCCTCCTGATACATATCTATTTCTCTACCGTATCTTGCCATTCCTTGGTTAGGATCACCCATAGCCATAACATCTTCATCAGCCATGGCTAATTGTTGTTCTTGCATACTAGGATCTTGCATTGAAGGATCTTCAAAAGATTGTTCTTGTTGTTGAGGTTGTTGTTGATCAACTTGTGCCATCATCTCTTGTAATTGCAATAGTTGTTGTTGTTGCTCAGGTGGTAAAGCCGCAATAGCTTTCATCTGTGCTTGTTGTCTTGTAATGTTTTCTACTTTAGCAGTAAACTCAATTGGATCTTCTCCAATAGAAACTAAATATGGATGAGCAGCTAATGGCACACCATCTTCAAATTTCTTTTTGAGTTCTTGACCAAATGCTAATTTAGATAAACCCATCATATTTTTCTTCAACATAAGTTCAGAACTACGTGCTGTTATCTCATCTGCATATTGATCTTTCATAGCACCATAATATTTATTAAGGTCATACTTCTTAGATATTTGTGCAGGAGTCATTTTAGATTTACTTTCAATACCATACTCAGCCATTTCTGTCTGATCAAATCTCATCTTATCTGTATCAGAATAAATAAAAGATTGTTCTGGTAAATACATTGGTACACCACCTTTAGAGTGTCTCGGTCCTCTTATATTATATAAACCAAATTGATTATCATTATTTAAATCAGTTAATACAGTTTCACCACCTTCAGCTTCTATGTTAGCTTTGTCTTTAGGTACACTAGATAAACTATATCTAACAGATTCATCTCTTGTGGTATTCATATTAGCATTATTATAATACTCTTGAGGTAAAGTAACTAAACCATAACCAGCTTGATCACCAGTTACATAGCCACCTTCTCTCATCATCTGATCTTCTTCTATTTTACCATTGACTAATTTAAAGCCTGGAGGTAAACTATTTATTTTAATTTTTGCCATAGTTATAATATTTCAATGTCAGCTCCCGCTGCAATTAATTTTGCTAATAGTTTTGAATCAACTTCTATAGATTTATTTTCACCACCATACTTACCATTCATATATAAACCAGTTGTTCTATCTCCTTCACTTCCTGCAGTTCCTGTATTAACATCCCATAATCCTCTTTTATTAAAAGGATCTTCTGCAGTAGCATATTGTTTATCAGCAACAAGTTTATTATGATTAGCTTCTCTAGCTGCATTAACAGATTTATCTCTAAATATATCATTAACAACACCAGAAGCTTGTACTAAAAAGTTAGATGCTTTTCCAACACCTTGCACAGCACGACTATCAGCTAATCTATTTAATCCACCTTCAAACTTATTTGTTCTTTCAACTTTTGGTTGACCAAATGCTGTAGCAGCTGGTGCAACAGGTGCAACTTCAGGAAATGCATATCCATCATACATACCATCTTTATTTGCTACTTGTTCATCTGACAAAGATATGGTATTTTGTACTGGTGGGTTATAATTATACATTGAATTATCAGCTCCACCATATCCATCTTCTCCTACACCCATTCCTTCTACAAAACCAGGAGTTGAATAACTAGGTTGACGTATAGGTTGTCCATCAGTATAACCCCTTGTATCAGCATAATTAGCAGTCTGTCCAAATTTATTTTTATTTAAACCAAAAGGATCACTAAAATCAAAATCTTGAGGTATTCCAAATTGAGCTTTATCTAAGTCACCACCATATCTAAATGTTAAATTACGTAAAGCATCATATTTAGATTGTTCTCCAAACATACTTTGTCTTTGTTGTTCAGGCGTAGGTCCTAAGCCAGGAAATCTTTTTTGTAATTGAGAATCTTTTACAGCTTGTGTATCTGATTTATAATCAGTTTCTTGTCTTACAGAACTTGGGATACCAGGAATAGCTGGGGTATTAAACATACCTTGTAATGGTTGACCATTGTTTCCTGTAGGTATCATTGAACTTTGACCAACTTTATTAATACCCATGTATGTATTATATTCATATGGATTTTTTGCACCAGGTAAATAAGACATACCATTACCTTTTTCATCAATACCCATTCTAACACCTTCCGGATCATCTTTACCACCCATAATCATAGCTCTAGTATCTGGATCCATATTAACTAAATAATTATAATCTTTACCTGCTATTGCATTTTTTTGACCAGATGAATTATAGATTCTTTCATCTATAGGTCTACTACTAGTAATAAAATCATAGTCATGAGTATCTGTATTATAATTAAATCTAGAATTATCAGCTATATCTTTAGTATATTTATCAACTGTTCTTAAATCTCCTTTATTTTTTGATGCATTAAACAAGTCTAAATTATCAGCCGCATATCTATTTGGATCATTAGCATCTTGGGTAATTTTATAATTATAATAATCACCTTTAGTTGCATCTTTTATTGCAGATTTTTTAGAAGTATCTCTAAAGAACCCATCTTTAACACCGTCTTTATCTGCATCATCACCACTTAAAAATTCTTTATAACCACCGTAAAGAACAGCAGCAGCTTTACCTAAACTAAAATCATTATTTGAAGTTTCAAATGCTATTGGATTCATATACAAAGGTGCTCTTTGCCAATTCATCTCTGGATTATTAGATACATTATTAACTCTTGATACCCTATTTTGAGATTCACCACCTGGTGCATAACTTTGACCACCAAAAGCTTTTTTAGGTGGATTGAAATAAGATGTTACACTTGAAGGAACATTTGTTAAAGGAGTTATCTTATTATTTTGTACTGCATTTCTAAAATTTATTCTAACAAAATCTTTATCATTTCCAGGTAATTGATAAACTTGCCCATTATAATTAATATAATTAGTTACTTTATTATTAGGATCCATTCCTTGAAGTACATCAATAGTATTAAAATCAACTTTTGGTGGTGCAGTAGTTTCAACACCTTGTTGTGCCATTATAGAACCGCCATATTCTTTATTCCAACCAGCAGCATTCTTAGCAAAGTTTGCCATCTTAACTACAGCTGGTGGATACTCATCTGTGTTTGACATAACTTTACTTGCAGCTTCTTGTACAGACATACCGCGTGCTTCAGCCCATCTAGTAAACTTACCTTCATTTTCAGGTTTAATTTCTATACCTGATTTACCCATAGACATTCCAGGTTCTTGCGTTTCTTCTGCTGACATATCATCAGAATGCATACTTTCATCTTCTGTTAATTGTTGTGGAGTTTGTTCTAATTCATCAACAGGAAATGGTTCACCACCACCTTGTTCTTCCTCTGGTTGTTGACCTTGAGACATTTCCTGGAACAAAGCCATAATGTCATCTTCTTCAAAACCATTCATCATTAAAGCCTGTCCAATAGTTTGTTGATCAACTTGTTGTTCAACTAAAGACATAACAACTTCTGCAGCATTTTGTCCTTGACCTATTGCTTGAGATATAAAATCTGAAATTTGTTGTATAGCAGGATCTACTGATTGTTGTTGTGTTTGTGCATCAACTTGTTCAGGCATTGGTCCTCCTTCTTGCATTAAACTTATTTTGTTTACTTTCACGGTACTTACATTATATTATTAATATACAAATAAATCTATAGATTTACTAATTTTTAAGGTTTAAGAATTACCTACAACATGTGTCATTACATAATTTGCTGCAGTCATTCCTAACTCTTTTGCTTTATTATAGTAAATCCTATTTAATTTATCATAGTTTTTTACTGCTTCTATTTCATTTCCAATAATACCTTTTACATAATTTTTGTACATAGTAATATTTTTTTTATCAATTTCCTTATTAGAAAGTAACTGACCTCCAAATTCTTTTTTATTGACAACAGCTCCTCCCATTTTCTTTTCTGATGGTAGTCTATTATATGCTTTCATTAATGGACCTGGTTTTGATTCACCACCTTTTTGATAAGTTCCTATTTGATCATCTGGTATATATTGTTTTGTTTCTGGATTAAAATAAAATCTATCATATATTTTAAAAGGGTTACCGGTTTTATGCATTAAATATGATTGTATAAATGCTTTATCTTTTTCTTTTTTTGTACCTCCTTTTGAAGACCATTTTTTAGAATAATCAGATGGTTCAAAATCCCATGCATCTGAAATAGACATATAAGGTAAATTCATTTTATTATCCCATCCAATTCCTGTTTTATGTCCGCCTAAATCTACACCTATTATATCTGGCAATCCTGTATTTTCATCTAAATATATTGGTTTTTTATTTTTTAAAAATTCTTTATATTTTGAATCTTGTGTATTAAAATTTAATATATTATTCAAATGTGCAATCTGTTTAGGATCTTTATCAAAATAACCTTTTACACTATATGTAGGTAAAAATTCTAAATAGTCATCAGTCGGTTTATATTTTGATTTAGGTAATAAGGCATCTTCTGAAAAATATTGATCTATTAAACTAGCTTTTTGATTAAATCCAAAATTTCCTGTATAGCCAAGCTCAGCAGATTGTGAATAATCTGTTGTTCCGGCTTTTTGATTTATATTTTTTACAGTTTGACTTCCTCCTGAGTTTGTTGCAATTTCTTTTGCTTTATCTTTTATATAGTCACCTACAATAGGCACATCCATTAACCACTCATTATTATATAAAAAATCTACAGTTTTATCTCCACTAGTTATTCCTTCTG
>Ga0181351_1000138_pt1 | contig 19162 bp, 16 predicted proteins | sample Su13VDMM15SD_FD_170485 | JGI IMG/M metagenome (GOLD analysis project Ga0181351, IMG submission 170485) | Freshwater viral communities from Lake Michigan, USA - Su13.VD.MM15.S.D | ecosystem: Environmental > Aquatic > Freshwater > Lake | place: USA: Michigan | collected 2013-07-16 | reverse complement strand
GATATCTAAGCGTTTAGGCAATGTGAAAACATTGAATGATCGTGCATTACCTCAATTTGGTTATAAGATCAACCGGAAATTAATTGAAGATCTCAGGACTTTATTAGTCCAAACAACACAGGTTGTTAATTCAGAAGGGTACGTATTGTATCCTTCTGATTATTTTTTTATTGACTCTGTGTATAAAGAAGACTTTACTGAGATTAAACTTATCAATACAGATGAGTATCCAAGGTTAAAGAAAAGTCAATTAACCCCTATAACTACTGATTATCCTGTAGCTGTACCTTATAGTGATCGAGTATTAATAGATCCTCTTGGTTCAGAATCATTTAATATAAATCCTGATTTTGATAACGGATTATCTGATTGGACGCAAATAAACACCATTCAGACTTTGTTTCAATTACCAGCATTAAATCTTTTTACCGACTCAGGTATATCGGGATGGAATTTGTACTTCCCAACTTCATTTATACCTCCAGGGTATACAACTGTTGCTTGGGCAACTGGCGCAACACCAACGGCATCTTTCACTGCGACAAGACAGGCCTCTACATTATTGGTATGTGATTATGTTTTTAATGGACCAGTTACATCAATAGTGAGCAGATTGGTCTATCTAAAGGCTAATGGGGGGATATTAAGAATAAAATTAGGTTTTTTAAAATCAGATCTATTTGTACCCTTTGCATCTGCATCTACATTTGATGCCATACAAGGACCTATACCTGAAACTGAAGAAGTTGACGTTGTTGTAAATGATAATATTTACGATTTTGAAAAGTTTGGAATATACATTTACAACGATGGTGTATCTGGAGGAGTTTTAAGTGTCGATTTTGTTTTACAGCAGCTTTCTCTTATTTATGAAGGTGGGACACCTCAGCAGTGGTTGGCAAGCGAGTATGGGTATATATATTATTTGTCTCCAACAGAGCCCAGCCAAAGTTATTTGATTTATCAAACCATTGATCAAGAACCTGGTGATGTATCTGTAGAGTTCGGCATCCAATACCAAGGAACTGTTTATGTTGACATTTATGAACTTGATGTTAATCAAAATGCGATATCAGTAACAACTGTGCAAGTAGACTGTAATGGTTCAAGAGTAAACGTTTCCCAGATTGTACCTATTTCATCCGCATGTGATGGCATAGGTGTTGTAACAAGAACAGTAGACTCTACAGGTGGTGAGTTAAGACTACATAAGCTAAGTTTTGAGACACCTGAGTATTGTCAATTTAATTATATTAAATATCCACAGACACCGGTTTGGGGATACACTACATCAGATGATTCAAATGAGCCAGTGTATGACTCAACAACAAGTGTTGGGCTTTCTACTCCTCCCCATACGCATGTAGAAATTTGCATGATTGCTCTCCAAAACATTGGTATTAACTTGGATGCAGATAAGATTACTCAGTACGCGAACATGAAGGAATCAACCATAGGATAAGATGGCTAAGACAAAAAAGTGGTATGCCGAACAGGTTCTCAGACAATTAGAGAACGCTCCTTTAAACATCGATTTTAAGATTGATGAGCGTGAGGTATTTCCGCGTCTTGATGCTGTTGTAAATAGCATGGCTAAGCAAAACTTTTTTGAGAACTGGAAAGTATTTGGTGCTGAAGTCGATGAGCAGTACATAACCACATGGCCTGAGGTTGTTGTGACCGACCAAAATAATGGCAGACCGAGCTTCTTAACATTGCCAGCTAATTATGCTGCTCTACCAAATAACAAAGGTATTGACGAGATCTGGCCGCTAAAGTACGGTGAGTACAATCAGTCAGTTATCATAATGCAGCATCGAGATATTCGATTGTTCCAAAATAGCATGGCAGGAAACCTCCAATTAAGACTTGGTGGATACCCACAAGGTAGAACTTTCTTTTTTACCGATTGTGGAGTAAAAGGAAAATATGGGAACATGGGAGTTAGATTGGTGGGGATTAGTAGTGCTGACATTGCCGCTGATGCACCATATCCGATTCCTGCCGACATGGAGCAAACGGTTATTCAGAATGTGGTAGAGTGGTTTATGGACCGAAGAGCACAGCCTACAGATATAGTAAGAGACGGAAACGACAAGTCAAATGGCGTATAAACCTGGCGATCATAATAAAGCAGCGGCCATCGTAGATTATTTCTTAGCGATGAACGGCCTGTCTGAGCACTGGTTCCAGCGCGCACTTGCAGCTGGATTATGGCAGTTGAGAGAATTGAGATTAGACGTTTGGCAAGATGTTGTTACTAAAGAATTTCCAGTAACTGACCGAAAAACAGTTACACTCCCAAATGATTTTGTGGATTGGGTTAAAATTGGATTTAAGTATGGCCAGTATGTAATTACGCTCTCTGTAAATGGAGAGTTGAATACATTAAAAAGAACAGGGGATGAACAGCCGGTAGCTGGGTTGCTTAGTCAGAACTTACCAAATGGATTGAATTTCAATTCGTATGGAGGTTATAACTTCTCCAATTATGGAGGAGGTTCTTTGTTTGGTGTAGGTGGTGGCTTTCGGACCAAAGGAGAATTTAAGATAGCTCAAATTGACGGCTGCAAAGAAATATTACTTGACTATGACTATGTGAAGGATACTGTTTATGTCGAATATATCACTGATGGATTTGATCCTTGCGGGGAGACTATCCTTAATCCTTATCTGTGTGATTACTTCTACAAAGCAATAGAAGCAAAGTACGAAGAGAAGTGGAATCCATCAAGAAACGAGTCAAGCATTTATAGAGCTCAACAGGATTTGTATTTTGCAGAGAAGGTTGTTAGAGCTAGAAGAAATAATCTTGATCCTAAGACTATTCTTAATATTACTCGCCAAGAAACCAGGTTAACACCTCATATTTAATGGCACAAAAAACTCAGATATTTACTCCTATCGGCAATATGAATCAGGATGATAGCCTGATTACGCCACAGCCAAATAATGCTGGTGAAAATCCATTCACTCAAGGAGACTATCGGTATGCATTAAATCTTAGATTAGGTTCTAGCCGTAGTGACAATTTTGGAGACGGTGAGATTATAAAAGACACTGTTGAGGTTACTGACTATCGGGTAAAAGAACAGCAATTTGAAAATCCTTCATTCACATCAAACCTTAATAATTGGAGCCAGATTAATAATGGTGGCATTGCATGGTCCCCAGTAGCAAATTCTGCATCGATAACAGAAGGAGCTTCATTCAAATCAAGAATACTGTACCAGTCAATAGATGTGCTTAGTAATGATGTCGGCATATACTTCGATATAACTTGTAATAGCCCATCGTTTACATTAACTGTTGTTTTTTTAAACGGTACAACGATATTGGATAGTGTTGACGTTTTGAATGGTGCTTTTGTCAGCAACATGAAAAAGCTGATCAGCGTAACAAAGCCTGAAGAGTGCGATGGTATTGGATTTATGGTTAATGTGGGATTTGGGACAATCTTTGCAGACTTTAAATTTAATTCAATAGAGTGTTATGGCTTTGTCTCTGGTTCAAGACCTTCTGGCGATGAAAAAGTAATTGGCAAACTTGAAGACGTTGAAAGCCTTAGAGTATTCTATGCTGTCTACAATTCTTCAGGTAATCATTGCATAAGATATTATGACTATCAGAACAACTCTATATTTGAATTGCTTAAATGGAGCGGATTAAATTTTGAAAGTAATTATTTTGTTAAGCTGGCAAAGCTTGATGATTGGATTGCCTTTACAGATAGAGAGAATGCGCCCAGATTGATAAATCAAACTCAGATAACAGACTTATCTATGGTCCTCGGAAGTAATTTTCGTGAGTACCATATTTCTTTTCATAAATGGGCACCCGTAATGCCTCCAATCCTTCGTGGATACTATGATGGCTCTACCGATAACCGTACAAAATTTGATAACAAGGTAACTCAGATCGCTTACAGGTACAAGTACAAAGGAAATCTTTTCTCCAGATATAGTCCTCATAGTGCTGCGGCCAACCAAGTTTCATTTGCTTCAAATGAGCAAATGACTGGAGTTGAAATATTAATACCTGGATTTACGCTTGATGTGCCAGAAGCAAACACTGCTTACAATTATTTTAACCATACCAATATAAGGTTCACAACAGCAGTTGAGTCAATTGAAATAGTGTATAGAGAGAACGCAAATGATGTTTGGAGAACTTTAAAGAAAATAGATGCTGCAAATACAGCAACAAACCAAGTTGTTAAATTTAATGGTGATTCAGACTCAAGACCTATTGCTGTTGAATCAATATCACAGTTGTTCGATACAGTGCCATTTCTTGCTGGTACTGTTGAGGCGATTGACAATAGATTTGTGTTTGGTGATTGCTTAGATGAGCTAGAACCATCACAAACACCTGTTATCACTAATGTTGGTGTAGTGAAATGGTATAGTCCTGGAAATACGTCCGTTGGAGGACAATGGAACTTTGGAACCATGACAACATCTGCTGATGCAATATTCTCATCATTAACACCAACATTAGCAAGAGAACTTGCTAAAAGAAATGTAATTTCTGATTTAACATTTAAGTCAAGAGGTTTATACAAAGGAGCAATACAATATTTACATCCATCCGGATGGGTGAGTGCCGGGTACACATCTGATAACTTCACATGGATAATCGAAGAGGATGACATTGTTCCTCAAGGAGAGAATGCGTTGATGTTTAAGTTAGGATATTTTAAACCGCCTAAATGGGCTGTTGCTTACCAAATACTATTAACAAACTGCCTTAACATATCATCTTTTATGTTTGGTGCGGTGAATAAATTTGATGTGTTGATCGATGATATCTCAGCAACTACAGATATAACAGGAACTCCGGAGTTTGTAAAAAATAAAATCTTTGATCATTTCCAAAATGCACGATTAATAACTGGAACTGACTTTGATAAACAGGTTGAAAACCTAACAAAAAATCCAATCTTCAGATCTATCGGAGCAGAGGTTAGAAAAACTGTTGCTGGATCAGTTGTTGCAGATGCTAGCAGAATTTATATCGACATTAATAATTGGTATAATTCTTCTAAAAAGAATGTAGGGGGTACTTCGAACAATCCACTTAATAATCTGTACTATAATTTTAGAGAAGGAGATAGAGTTAGGTTTACAGGGAGTGCAGTTGCTACTCCTACAGACGCTCAAAAGAAAGTTTATGATGCTCTTATCCTAGAGTTTACGGGGATAGCAATAATCATTGAGAAGCCAGCGGATTTACTATGGTTACCTGGAAGACCTCAAACTGGTTCTGCTGTAACCAGATTTGGTGTTGACTATACAATTGAAGTATACACACCACAAGTACCAAGTGCCGAACAGTATACTTTTTATGAGCGTGGTGAGTGGTATCCTATTCTATATCCAGGCACCGACAACAGAGATTTTAGTAAGAAAGATTGGACCTACACAAATAATGCTGCGGTAACATCGACTACATACGGTGATTTTACAGTATTCAATAAATTCCCTCTAAATAAAGGTGATTGTAGTTTTTTCCTTAAAACACAGTACATTGATTTTAATGCTTTAGCATCAAATGTAATTATTAATGGAATTTGCTCGATGAGCCCAGATGATCAGAAAACATTTGACTTATGGGACCACGCACAAGGAAGGCCTAATACTGTTTACGATAGTTTCCCGGTTTCTAAATTCAAGACTACACAAGCAAGGTTTGGAGGTAAGATTGTCGAAGAATCTTTTATCAATAATTTGAATAGATTTAGAGAAGAAGATCAGGTTATCTATCCATCCGAATATGGGAGGATACGAGATTTGATTAATATTTCCAACGCGCAGGTCGAGTCTGTCGGCAGCATTTTATTAGCACTCGGAGAAAAGGAGGCATGGAGTATTTACGTGAACCGTACTACTCTCGAAGATTTAAGTGGAAGAACTCAGGTATCTATAAGCGATAAGGTCTTAGGTAGCTACAACACATTGCTTGGTGGCCATGGTACATTGAATCCGGAAAGCGTAAGCAAATTCCGTGGCAATGTATACTACTGGAATGCACTTGATGGAAGTTGGATACAGTATGGTCGCGATGGCCTTACTGAGATTTCTGAATACAAAATGAGAAACTGGTTTAAGGAAATTGGTGACTTGATTATTACTAAGTACCCAACATCAGAGAAACCATTAGTGATAAGTGAATTTGATGTGTTCAACAATGAGTTGATAACCTATATTGATCACTCAACTATGCCTGCTACGTTTCGTGGGTATGATACCTATAAAGGGGCTGTGTTCAATGTTGACTCTAATGGCTGGAAGGAAATTCATAGTTACGCGCCAGAGATGTTCGCAAAAATTTGCAATGTTCTTCTGTCGTTTAAGGATGGTAGCCTGTACAAGCATGAAGCTGGCGAAGGGTACAGTACCTTCTATGGTACCAAGTATGATGTGTATATTGAGCCTGTATTTAGCCAGGAAAGTAAGAACATGAAGGCATGGGAAACTTTAGCCAACATTTCAACACATAGATGGTCTGCTGAGCGCATTTTGAGTGAATTCAGAGGAGCTAAGACTAAACAACAGTCCTCTATAAAACTGCTTGATTTCCAAGAAAAAGAGGATTTCTATACAGCGGCAATCCCAAATGACCAGAACTCTACTGGTGGGGTATTGGAAGGGCAGAAGATGCGTAGCAAGGCGATCCAAGTACTTATGAAGCTGGACCCAAGTGTGGTGACAAGGTCATTAATTCATTATGTGACAGCTTGGTATGCAGACTCACCAAAAAATCCGTAATTTGTAATTAAAATCATACGCGTATGGCCCTGAATAAGAAAATTTCGAAACAGATAGCTCGGATGCCTAAATACAAAATTCAGGACGAAGCTTTTCAAAACCAGGCCATCGCTAAAAGCAGGGCTTTTGGAAGGGATAGAAATATCCAAATGCAAGAGCAAAATATTGAGCAAGAAGCTGCTGGTGCCGCTGCCGAAGCTAAGGATATTACTGGCAGCACCTCTGGATTACTGTCAACAATAGCAGCGATCAATGCAAATAAAGGGCAGACATTGCGCGGTTTAGCGCAGGATGAGGCTCAGATACAGGCTTCAAATGTTGGTGATTTATATGCTCAAAATGAGGCAATGATCAATGAACAGGACAAAGCCTTCAATCAAAATGAAATGGCTCCATGGGACGCGAAACTCCGGATGCTACAACAGAAGAAGCAAAACAGGGCTAATTTGGCCAATACAATAATCGGATCTGTTGCTAATGTTGCCGGGGCTTTTGTAGGAATAAAATAACCTATGGCATACAGAGAGTTTTACAAAGGTATCGAGACACAGGATATAGATTACTCTCCTATTGAAAGGGGAGTTACAAATCTATTGCGCGCTGTTTCTACTCAACAGGAAGCAAGGCGTAAGTCTGCCGATCAATTTGATTACGACCTTAATGAAGGAGCCTTTGAAAATGATACTAAAATTCTCAATGAAGTAGCCAAGAATGTTACAAATCGCGCACGCACAGAACTGAAATCAACCGGAAGAGTCACTTTAGACACAGAGAAGTTGATGAAGGATGGGCTCAGCTTCCAACAGACTAGCAAAAACCAGCTTGAAAGAGCTAAAGCTTTACGTCAAAACATTACAGACCGTGCCACAAAAGATCCATATTATAATCCAGAAATTGATTTAAGCATAGTTACTGAGGCAACCCACGGAAAAGACAACGATAAGGACTTTCGTACGCGTGGAGAGTCTTTGGCTGAAGCTGAGAAGAGAGTTGGTGGTGTTGATTCATTTATGTTCAATAAGTACCGGGCCGATTATGTTAAAAACATAGGTGCGCAATACAAAGAAAAGACCGCTGGAAATCCGAACGCTAAGACTACTATTTACAATCAGGCCACTTTTTGGGATGATAAAACAGGGAAGCCTGGGGTAACCGATGATCAGGCAATTGATTTTTTAGAGAGTGACAGACGCGTAAACCAATTTTATGATGCCAAGGTGAATAAAGACTTGGACGAAGAGATTAAGCGAATGAAGTCCAGCGGAGACGAGCGCACATCCTGGATGAACGGGTTATCACAAGCTGAGATTAAAAATGAACTGATCAATAATCCATCTAAAAACCTAGTTAATCCTGTTGATTTTGGTGTTCGCGTTAGGGATTTGGCAAAAAAAGACCTTCAAGAAGCAGACCGGATTAACAGCAAAGTTACTACTGACTATTCTGGTGATAAAAATATGTCCGGTGGCGGTTGGAGTAACCAGAACATCCTAAAAACAGATGCTATCAATGGTGTTGCCCAGACTGCGCGAGATGTAGGATCTGGCACCGAAAGAGTTTTCACTGCGTACGGACCTGGCGGAAGGATAACTCAAAAGTCAGGACGCCCTATTCAACTAAATACCACAAACCCTGTCAGATCGGACATTACAAAAGGTGTCACAACACGCAATAACACTGGTAACCTGTCTTTAAACATGACTGGATACCAACTTATGCCTGTAAAAAAAGGATTTGCTCCTTTCGCGCTGCAGAGCAATACGGTTGATGGCATGATACAAGAGATAAATAATCTGCCAAACGATTATTTTGATCCAGCCGGTAAAATAGGACTTCAGCCATCATTGAAACTTGGGCTGAACGGCTATACAACCAATGAAGCGAACGTACTCAATGATGTGAACGATAAAATGTTTGATATCGCTGATCAGATACGCGTGGCTACTGAGGCTCAGGATAAGGATAAATTGGCATCTCTACAGAACATGGAGTACTCTCTGAACGAGATTAAGGACATGATTGGGGCTGGCAATTATGATGAGCGTGATCTGCTTTTTGCCGCAAATAAAGCCGGAATCAAGAAGGTAAAGGAGGATTGGATAATCCCGGCCGATAACAGCGACATCGCCAATATCCGGAACATCACAGGGGGCCTTGATCTCAATGATAAGAAGAACTGGAGCAACGAAATGAGGCTTTTGGATGAGGCTTACGCTAAAAAATACCAAGAGGCTCAGTCCGCTGGGTTTAAAGCACCACAGACTCAAGCGCCAAAGGGTAAGCCAAAAAAGGCAAGCGCTACTTTAAAGGAGAGTTATTCGATCAACGGGAAGGAATATTCTGTTAATGATCTGAAGACAAAATGGAAATATACTGATGACCAAATAATGGAGGCTGTTCGTTTAGGAACTATCAAATAATGGAGGACGAAAAAGATCCACTAGGCATTTTAAAGCCAAAATCACAAACTACAGTTGAGACAACTGAAGAGAAAGATCCATTGGGCATCTTAAAAAAAAAAGAGTCTACCGAACTAAGTCAAAAGGATGGTGGGGTCGATTCACAAGCGCCTGCCGAGCAGCCTATCAAGCCTACTGTAAAGAGTACAACAGAGGAAGAGGACGTTCAAAAAGAAAGAGCAAAGGCAATCCAAGCTGATGTATTCCCAAAGGCACCATATAAGCCTACAGAAAGGCAGAAAGCTACATCCAGCAAGACTATTGCAGATGTAAAAATTGAGCGGACAAAATCCCCCGAACAGGTAAGAGACGAGCAATCAAAAGAGCAAGCGGTTAAGTCATTTGCTTCTGGTGCCGAAGCGCGCCAGGTGGATGACCCCATCACAGCAATGTCAAATACCATTTTTAGTGGCATTTCTGACCAATTACCAAAAGAGTACGCAGCGCAACGCCTCCGCATGAGTAAGGGCTCATTTGGAGATATCTTCAATCCAAGGAGCAACGTCAGCCAGTTTGGTGATAAACTTCCGGAGTCTGTCAGCAGGCGCGAGTTTAACCTTTGGAACAATAAGCAGCCGTCCGATGTACGTGGTAAAAGTTATGATGAGAAGGCTAAAATGTTCCTTACCGAGAAGTTTGGCGCTGATGGATTTGAGAAATTAAAGTCTCAGTTTGAGGAGAAGAATCTACAAGATAGAAAAGGATTTGAGGCTGATATACAGCAGCAGAACCAAGAGGCCTCGTTTAAAACTAAAGGTGTAGTTCAAGATTTGAAGCAAGTTAAGGGAGCTGGTGACTTCCTGAATTTTGCCGGTAATATGATTGGACAAGCGCTTTATCGCGCTCCACTTTCGTTGGCCACAGGTACGGCCGGGAATATCGTAGCCGAGTCGGCAGCGGTATATGATCGGCAGCTTGATTTAATCGCTCAGAATAAAGGAATAACTCGGGACCAGGTGATTGAGCAAGGATTAGATAAGCCAGCCGAGGGACAGGCTTTGGCGGTACTTGCCGGCACTTTAGACGCTGCCTCTAACCTGAATTTGTTAGGCTTTTTTAAGTCAGCAGCAAAGGGTGCCTTGACTGAGAAAGGCGTGAAGGAATTTACAAAGAATTTCCTCAAAAAAGGAGTTCCGGAAGGTGCTACTGAAGCTGTTCAGTCGGAATTAGAGGAAAAAGGCGCCACAATGGGCGCTGGCACTGAGTATGAATGGGATCCGTGGAGATCATTTACCAGTGGTGTTGGAGGTATTTTAGGAGGCGGTATTATTGGCACCATGGCAAATGTTGTGGACGCTGGCAAAAGCATTCCTGAGGTAATAACAGAGGCTACAAATCAGGCTGATGTTAATGACGTGGCCAGCGTTGACCAGCAGGCTGAGCGCATCCAAGCAAAAGTAGAGTCACAAGAACCAAAAATAAATGAAAGGCAAGAAGAAACAACCAATCAACCTCTTGGAGAAGGCGTTGAGCAATCAGGACAGGGATCCATCGATATTGCGCCAGAGCAAGCGGAAGTTAATGTTCAAGAAACCGCAATTCAACCTGAAGATTCTCAACAACAGATTGGAGGAATTGAAGACACAGCAGAGCAAATAGATGTTGTACAGTCATCAGCAGGAGAACAAACTTTGTATACAAATAAAGATTTTTTAGAATCTATTAAAAATGACAAAGGTACTGGTGGAATAGGCACTCGAGATACTGCAATAACTGCAAAGCTAAAAAATGAAATTCCAGATCAATCTACAATTGAATTTTTTGCAGAAAAGAAAAGAATGGGAGTTTGGGATGCAAAAAGAGGCCTTATTATAGATAAAAATGGTAATCCTTGGGGGGCTATTCCAATTTTAAATGATAAAGATGGATATATAAAAGTGGTTACCTCAAAACAGATTCAAAATCCGTCTGTGACCAAGGAACAAAAAATTGAAGAAGTATTACCCCAAAAAGCGCCAGAAACAGCCGCCCCCGTTTTAGCGGAAACAGAGCTTAAAAAGTACGCTATTGCTGATCGCATCCTTAAATCTGATGCCAATGAGGCCATCAAAAAAGGAGTAAAAGAAAAAGGGGCTGATTATATCCCTAAAAAGCTGGACATTACCGACAGTGAGGCTAAGTCATTAATTGATCTTTATGGTGAAGACAAATCAGAGGCGCTTATCCGAGACACAAAGAATGATCTCACAGGCGACACACGCACAGCGCTTAGTGCGCGACTCTATGAAAATTATAAAAACCGCGCAGACGCAACTACGGATTTACAAGAGAAGCAAAGACTCTATGACAAAGCCGTGGACGTGGCGCTTACATCCGCAGAGTTTTTAAAAGAATCTGGTCGGGCAAGCAATGCAGCTAAAATTTGGAAGCAGATAACCTCATCTGAGGATATGACTGTTTTGGCTATTGAGAAGGAGAATAAACGCCAAGCCAAGCAGATTATTGCTCCCATTCAAAAAGATGTTACCATGGCATCGGCTGCCTTTGATGAGCAGATCCGGAAGCTTATTGCTCAGAAAGTAACTGAGGGTGTTGAGTCAAATCTCAAAAGAGCCAAGCTAATTACCAAGGAGAAAAAGGCAGAAATAAATAATTTCTTCGATAGTCTAAAGGTAAAAGATGTAGACGGTGCCGCTAACGACATCACCCGAGTATTGGGAGCTGCTGTTTGGAACGGATCGCTTGAGGCTGTTAAAAGAGCGATACTGGCTGGTGCAGATGTAGCCAACGCTGTACAGGCTGGGATTGACTACATCAAGGATAATTACAAAGGAGATTTTAATGAAGATGATTATAGGACCACTATTCAACCTGGCGTTGAACAGATGGTTCCTAAAGAAAAGATAACTGTAGATCAAATTGATGAAGCTAAAATAAACACTCCAAAAATATCTGGCCGTAAAAAGAAAGAGTTTATCGGTGAAGTGGTGGATGCTTACAATGCTGGCAAACTTACTGATGAGCGATTCGAAGAATTATACGCTAAAAAAATAGGGTACAAGGAACTTACCTCTGAAGACAGGCAGAAAATAAGAGAACTGGCTAAGACTATTGTTGAAGTTGATAAGTTTGAAGAGCAGGTGAAAAATGATTTTACGTCTGAGAATATCTCCAAATACAAATCTCTATTAGATAAAGCTCAGAAGGCAAACGATGACCTTCAGCAGTATGCTCAAAAACCAAGCAATATTTGGGACACTCTGATCTCAATTATGCAGGGTAATCTTTTGAGTACTTTGTCTTTGGTAACAAACGTTTACTCTAATACTGTGTTACAACCACTGAGATTTTTCTCGACATCTTTTGGTGCTGTTGTTGATAGAAGTGTGAGTCAATTGGCAAAAACATCTTTGTTGAATGATAGCTACAAGGATAAAACAATTGACCTGACTGAATTACAAAAAGGATATTTCACTGGAGCTTGGAACGGAGCATTAGAAGGACTCAAGCAATTAAAAACTGGCACAAAGGCCGATGAGCGCAATCTTCGTGAAATCAATAACCAATTCAGTCCTGTACGCGCCATAGCTAGATGGGCAGAAAAAGAAAGGACTGTTGATCAGAAAATTAATGACTACGTAGAAGGAACGCTTGGATGGCCTGCTGAAGTGATGTTTCGGTTACTGAACACAGGTGATAAGCCATTCAGAAGAGCTGCTGAGATGGCCAGAGCGCTTGAAATTGCTAAGCAAAAAGGACTTACAGGAAATGATTTGAAGAAATTTATAATGTTTCCTGATGCAGAGTCAGCAACATTAATTGACAAAGCAGGCAAGGAAGCTACGTTCCAACAAGAAAGTGCGTCCGCTAAAATTGTTCAAAACGTAATTAGCAAAATACTCGATGCTATTGGCAATACTCCTGTTATTGGTGGTCCTTTGAAGCTTGTGGCAAAATCACAAATACCATTCGTAAAAACACCATGGAACATCATGGTAGAAACGCTTGATTACGCTATACCACCACTGACAATTGGCCGAGGGATATACAATATCAAAAAAGGTAACAAGAGAGAGGGTAGCGTTTTGATTGGTAAAGGAATAACCGGGTTAATCATTGCTGCTGTAGCAAAGGAATTGTTTATCAATGGACTTATGTCTTGGGATGAAAAAGACAAGGAAGGTAAGTTTAGAGAAAGACAACAATTGCAGTATGATAACATTCCTCCAAACTCATTAAACATCTCTGCGATTCAAAGGGGATTGATTGGTGAAGGATTCGAAATAAAAGATGGGGACACATGGATTAATTACACCAAGCTAGGTGTGATGGGATTGCTATTTGATAACTACGCCAATAACTATTTCAGCAACATAAAAGAAAAAGGCTTGATGCCTGAGCAGCAGGAATACTGGGTTGACTTATTTAAGACAGCTCCAAGTGTATTATCCCAGTCTCTCGATCAATCTTTTTTAAAGGGTACCAATAGCTTATTGAACGCGATCCAAGATGGTGGAGGTAAGAAAACAGAGCAATGGATTATTGAAACTACAGGTGCACTGAGCTCAATTGTGTATCCGAATACCTTTGCAACTGTCAGCAAATCCGCTGATGAATTTGTGAGGGATACACAGTCAGATGAATTTGTTGAGAAGTTAAAAAACGCTTACAAAGTAAAATTGTTTCTTGGTGACAGGCTACCTCCAAAAGTTAATTTATGGGGAGAAAAAATTACCGGGCAGCCAGAAGGCCGCAATAAATTCATGTACTACCTTTTTGACCCGAGTAAGTTTAAAGAGGTTGATACCGAAAGTTTCAAGTATAAACTGTACAGCGAATGGAAGGGAGATAATTTTAATGACGAATGGTTGCCGTCAATCCCTCAGCGCGAGATATCGTACAGAAAGGTAAAAATTCCGCTGGACAGCAAACAGTACGAAGAATTTGCAACCTATGTAGGCGAGGAACGGTATAACTTAGTCTCGACATATATGAACTCTGCTGCATTTAAAGTGCACGACAGGGAGAAAAAAATAGAGAAATTGAAGGATTTGTATCAGGAAGGAAGGGATAGAGGGAAGAAGCGGTTTTTGATGAAAAGCGGATGGAACGTGATGACCCCTGATAAGCTTTCTCAAATTGGGAAAAAGGATTAACTTTGAATTAAACCCTTATAGCGATGTTTAATGAAACAATGTGGCACGCTGAGAAGCAAACGTTCCGGGCAGTTACCGGAAGTGCCTACAATATTCCCGGTGCCTATGGCATCCAGGTTTACGGAACAGTGTTCCCAGTAGTGGGCACCATCCCTATATCTAACCCAACATCAGGGACTATCATTAGTCAAGGGGTAGCTGTAAGGGGTACAAATACCAGATTTTTGACTGAGCTCAGCGAGGATGATCACATTCACGCTAAAAATGTGGTTAGAAAGATCAGCCAGATTGTGTCAGACACACTATTGTACTTGGTGGCTGGGTTTCCTACTGACATTACAGTGGCTTCTTCTTATCGCGTTTGTAAGCCACAAACGTATAAAGCCATTTACGCGAAGAGTTCAGGTTCCGCAGATGCAATTCTGCAGGAGGCAACATTTGTGCAGAATGATACATTTTTAAATGGAGGAGCGCCAATTTCTTACGATGCAACTACGGGACAAATTTCGTTCGAGTTAAGTCGTTAAGTGTTGGGTGCTGTAGTCTGCTTTTTTCTACTCGTTGCGGTTTGGTTAACATATCTCACAAACCAAAACAGAAAACAAGCGCTCCAAAATGAAATTCTGCAAAAAGAGAGGAAATCTTACATCAAAGAGATAGAAGAGATCAAACGTAAACTTTTAAGTCATGGCAAAAAAGATTGAAAAGAAGCCGAAAAAGGCTAAGAAAAAAGTAGCCAGCACGACTGGCGATGGCAACCCTCCTCCTCCACCAAAGCCACCTGGAAAGTAGTGAAGAAGGATACCTTTACGGTGCTGTTACTTGTCAGTACGCTTTTCTTAGACAAACTATGGAAGCTCTGGCCGGACAGCACCGTTGTGTTTAAAAAATTCCCGTATTCAGACACACTGATCACCAATCAGACCTATGTTTGGATGATATTCCTGAATGTGATTTTACTGATTTACATACACTCTTGGTACTACAAATTTGATGAGTACCGGGTGATTTTTGGGGCTTGGTTTTGTTTACAATTTCTACAATTAATTGAGTTTTTCTTAACCTACAACGAGGCGCTGGCACATATCGAGGTAAGTGGGTTTTTGATCGGAATCAACGTAATGAACATAAAATACGCTGTTATTTTCTCTCTAACCTTACATAAACTATGGAGCAATTAGTTATACCCGGATGGGCAGTTTTTATAATGACAGGACTTGGAACAATTCTTTTAGGATGGCTTGTTTGGCTTACACTCCGGACCATGGAGAACAAAAGCGCAATCGAGTTAAATACCGCTGCTGATAAGACTGTTAGTCTTGAACTTGAGAAGATTTATGAGGCCATATCACTTCAGTCGAAAACTTCAAATGACAAGTTTGACAAAATGGAGGACACTATGGACAGTAAGTTTGACAAGATGGATAAGAAAATTGACCTGTTCTTGAGCGAAGAAATGGCTCTGTTGAAACAATTAATCCCACGGCAATGAGAACATACACTTATCCCGAGTTAAGGGCTGAATTCAAGAGATTAGGCTATCAGTGGCCTTTTTTTCATTTAATCGGTGTTCGATCAAAGGCTGATCTTGTCAATAAATTCGATGATAAGTTCTACCTGATCATCGGTGGACAGATTAAAGAGTACGAAGGGACCACAAATCCAGGCACCTACTGGCATGAGAATTACGACCCAAAGAAAGGTGGTGTAGCTGTACTGAAAGAGGGCCAATGGCTCAACTGCTGGACGCTGGGCAAGCACAGAGGGCTTTATGATGCATGGGTGCAGGCAAAGCCTGTTACTGTCTACAGAGACTCGGATAAGGATGGTAAAAGCGAGAAAACAGAGGTGAAGCAGCATGGCATGTTTGGTATTAATGTGCACCGGGCCGCGCAGAACTCAATAAGTAAGTGGATCGATCGATGGTCAGGTGGATGTCCTGTGATAAATGCTGGAAAGAGATACGAGGAGGAGTTTATTCCTTTGTCAAAAGACTCTGGGCAGAAGTTTTTTACACTAACAATTCTTGATGAGTTTTAACTGGTACATAGTAGCATTCATGTCTGGGCTTGCCTTGGCATTTTTTATTGCCGGCAATAAAGTGATGAAGCAGATTGTTGATCACTGCCTCAAAAATCCTAAGACCGGGCAGTATAGCCGAAAAAATGTAGCTGGTAGCCTATCATTTTTTACAGCCGTAATCTATTGCGGGTATGGAACGATGCACGATAAGCCAGTGCAGGAATTTGTAATAGTGGCATTTTTAACGTTCTCAGCGGCATGTCTCGGAATCTCCTCATGGGAAAAAGCCAACGTTATTAAAGCAGATGCCAAAAAAGAATCGGATGAAGCTGATAGGGAAGCGGCTAATTAACAAAACTTTATAGTCCCAATTTGGGAATAATTGCTATTTTTGTTCAACGCTTTTTCTCCATCGCGTTTTAAGCCTTTCGCCCCTTGGTCGTGTACCTACGGGGCTTTTTTCTGACCAATCCTCTTCTCAAAATCTTCCAGTGCCTCTCTGACTTCTCTTATCCGAGCAGCAGCGCCACCGTAATCACCAGCGGCCATCATGCGCTTGCCTTCCTCAATTCGCTTTTTACTCATAGGAACCTTGGCCTTTGGGCGCATGGTGTTGAAGTCGAATAGAGAGAATTGATGATCCATATCCTTAATCAGTTTTTAAGTTGGTAGCTGCGGTCATGATTCGCCATTTAAATCCAGTACACGGTACTACCCCCTGAATCACTACCAACCCTATCAAAATCCACTTTAGCTATTGCCCTTCGGACTTGTAAATTCAAGCCATAAGTGTTGCTGCTTTTAGACAGCGATTAAGATGCTTTTGTTTTGTGGAGGATGCTGGAATCGAACTCAGCTCCCTTAGCCGTATAACTACGTGCCCGCGCTCCTCTAGCGCCAATCCCCCTTTATTTTTAAGGTCTGTTGAGCCCTTCAACTGATCTTCTTAATCGATCCTTAGTTCTGGCCTCTTGCCAATGAATCGCCTCTTCAATTTTTGTAATTGTCAAAGCATTCTCTCTGCAAGGGAACGCCTCATTTAGACTTTGGAATAGACATTTGGTATATTCAAGCATATCTAACGCCTGAACACCGTTAACACCAACTTCTTTAATAGGGTCGCTTTGAATAGTAAATTTTACAACTGGTGCAATCCCTTTTACATCTTCTGCATTCTCAATTTCAATAAATGAGTCAAAATCCTTACTTGGATCCTGCTCTTTAAGTTTACTCAATGCTTTTTCTACGTGTCTCATATAATAATTTGGATTTATAATTTCACCTTCGCTAAAACCTCATCGTTGTACATACAAGTAAGTTCCTCCCCTTCAATTGTAATAGGCGCATCTGCATCGCGCATGAAGATAACTGTGTCACCTGTCTGTAAATCGTTCCTTCTCGATGCCCTCACGGTGCCTGTGAGCCATACTGTGTCCGGGGAAACTTTTGCCTGCAACCACTCTTCTTTTGGCTTGCCAGGTATAGGAATCAAAATATCTTCCCAATCCTCCATTTTCGGCTTCAATAGCACCCATTGACCTTGGGTTATAATCTTGGTTTTCTTCATTTTCTCGCGCACCGAGCAAATGATTTCATCCACTCTGATCGAGTATAAAGCTTTCCCATCGTGTGTGCCCATGTATCGCTCAGCCTCGGTTGCCTTCTCGTCAAAGTAAATTTTCTCGCCAATCTCTACATCAACGTTCTCAGCAATGTGCTTACAGGTGATCTCCTCATACTTCTCAAAGGTAGATGGGTAATATAGCCTCTCATTGTAATTGCTGTGTCCATAGGTGCGCATCATCTCCAGCCAGTCGTGACTAATGTACTTCTTTGGTGAAGGAAGACCTGGATCAACCATGGATATTGGTGTATCGGAAAATCCGACAGGCCTCTCCAGTACAACACCGTATCTTCTTTTAAACTCACCACGGTCCTCTTGCTCAGGATGAATGATTGCAGTATTTGAGGTAATTATACCAGATGGAGTAACGCCAGATTCAAATAATTGATCGACAGCGACAAGATAAAAATCGTGCAGTAGTTGCATGCACAAATTTTAACAATAGTATTGACTTATCAAAATATTTTAATATTCTTGTGAAAGAAAAACTCGAAGCAATGCTCCGAGTGATTCTTTAGGCGTTTGCTAAGGTATTCAACTGAGCAACTGTCTGGCCCACATAAGCTTCCTGTTGGAAGTTGGTGCCGTACAGAATCTTTGAATACGCGCGCATCTGGCCATCAGGACCAGGAGAGCAAGGAACAAACTGAGCAGGAAGTGGGATGCTGATTGTTTCCTTTCTCACGAAAGCGTTGCCGACCGAATTGAATCGGTACGCATCGATTGTTAAAACGGTATTTAGTGCCATTTCGAAATGTGTTTTAGTTTAAACTGAGCGAATTTAATGAATAAAACGATAAGTTTCAAAACCATGTTTTACTCGGGGGATTTGATTTCTACTTTGCCGGGTATAAAAGAGGCTTGTAGGCGCCTGGATGCCACTGCTGAAATATACATTTGGCTAGGTAAAAAGGGGCAGCCGTACGATGGCGCTCAGCATCCGTATGGAGGAGAAATGCAGAACGAGTACACGCTGAAGATGCTCACTCCATTGCTACTTGCACAGCCCTATATTTCTAAGGTTAAGGCTTGGGAAGGGGAGAAAATCACTGTTGACCTTGACACATTGAGAGAGCATGTGGTTGGCATGCCCTACGGATCTATTCACCGATGGCCTTTTTACATCTGGCCGGATATGATCTGTGATTTGAGTAAGCCTTGGTTAGATGCAGTTGGATCTGTTGGTAAAGA
>Ga0181351_1000136_pt1 | contig 19301 bp, 10 predicted proteins | sample Su13VDMM15SD_FD_170485 | JGI IMG/M metagenome (GOLD analysis project Ga0181351, IMG submission 170485) | Freshwater viral communities from Lake Michigan, USA - Su13.VD.MM15.S.D | ecosystem: Environmental > Aquatic > Freshwater > Lake | place: USA: Michigan | collected 2013-07-16 | reverse complement strand
AAACGAAGAGGAATATAGTCCAAGCTGGGCACAAAGCGGTTCTTGAGTTGATTAAAGTTGCCGAAGAAGCTATCCTAGATAATGGAGAAGATGATTTAGCGGCTGACAAATTAAAGAATGCTGCTGCCACAAAGAAACTGGCTATATTCGATGCTTTTGAGATCCTTAATAGGATTGAAGAAGAAGAAAGAATGTTAGAAGAAAGCGAAAAAGAACCAACGGCAAAAACGTTTAAAGGTTTCGCAGAAGGGAGATCCAAGTAATGTACGAAAATACTTTATTTAAAGTCTTACCTGATTATATTAAGCCAGCTGTTTTAAAGAAAGAGAATAGACTTAAAACATGGAAATACGGTTATAACAAGCAGCATGACATGGTTGTTATAAGTAAAACTGGAAAGATTGGTGAAATATATGAGATTCAAAATCTAAAGATTGCTTTACCTCTAATAGAAAATTCATATAAAAGAAACGACAAGAAAGAACTACAATATTGGGAGCAATTAGAAGTACCTAAAGAATTAATTAAAATAAAAAATGTATTTGATTGGAATAAATACCCTGATACATTTAAAGAGAAATGGTACGATTACATTGACAATGAATTTAAGCATAGAGATGAAGGCTTCTCATTTTATAGTAATGGAATACCTACGTATATAACAGGTACGCATTATATGTACTTGCAATGGAGCAAGATAGATGTTGGTGCACCAGACTTCAGAGAATCAAATAGATTGTTCTTTATATTTTGGGAAGCTTGTAAAGCAGATTACAGATGTTACGGAATGTCTTATTTAAAGAATAGACGTTCTGGATTTTCATTTATGTCCTCTGCGGAATTAGTTAATCAAGCAACAATATCAAGCGACTCAAGATTTGGTATACTATCTAAATCAGGAGCAGATGCTAAAACAATGTTTACCGATAAGGTTGTTCCAATATCAATCAACTATCCTTTTTTCTTTAAACCCATCCAAGATGGTATGGATAGACCTAAAACAGAGTTGGCATATAGAGTGCCCGCTTCTAAGTTTACCAGAAAGAAATTAGATAATAATGAAAACCCTGAAGAACTTGATGGTCTTGATACAACAATTGACTGGAAAAATACAGGGGATAACTCTTATGATGGGGAAAAGTTAAAACTTTTAGTTCATGATGAAAGTGGTAAATGGCTTAAACCTGACAATATATTAAACAACTGGAGGGTTACTAAAACTTGTTTAAGATTAGGTAGTCGTATTATTGGTAAGTGTATGATGGGTTCAACCTCAAATGCTTTAGATAAAGGAGGAGAAAACTTTAAGAAACTTTATTACAATTCAGATGTTACGAAAAGAAACGCCAATGGACAGACTAGTTCAGGATTATATAGTTTGTTCATACCTATGGAATGGTCCTACGAGGGATTCATTGATACTTATGGCTTACCTGTCTTCCACACTCCGGAAAGACCCGTTAAAGGAATCGACGGAAACGAAATTGAAATAGGTGTTATTGAACACTGGCAGAATGAAGTTGATGGTTTAAAATCAGATTCAGATGGTCTAAACGAATACTACCGACAATTTCCAAGAACAGAACAACACGCATTTAGGGATGAAACAAAACAATCATTGTTTAATCTTACAAAAATATACGAACAGATTGATTATAATGCAGACCTGCGTTACTCAGGTGTTTTAACACGTGGTAACTTCCAATGGGACAACGGCGTGCTAGATACAAGAGTAAGTTTTTATCCAAACAAAGATGGTAGATTCTTAATTTCTTGGGTACCACCTAAACATATGCAAAACCGCGTAATAATAAAGGATGGGTACAAGTATCCTGGTAATGAACACTGCGGGGCATTTGGTTGTGATAGTTATGATATATCAGGAACAGTCGACAACAGAGGATCTAATGGTGCTCTTCATGGACTAACCAAGTTCTCAATGGAAGATGTGCCAGCAAATCATTTCTTTTTAGAATACATTGCAAGACCTCAAACGGCTGAAATATTTTTTGAAGAAGTATTAATGGCTTGTGTATTTTATGGTATGCCAATACTTGCAGAGAACAACAAAGCAAGATTATTATACCATTTTAAAAGAAGAGGTTACAGAGGGTTTTCAATGAATAGACCCGACAAAGTATGGAATAAGTTGTCTCCAGCTGAAAAAGAAATCGGCGGAATACCAAACTCAGGACAAGATATTATACAAGCACATGCTGCTGCAATTGAAACTTATATAGAACACCATGTTGGGGATTTAGGAGATTCATATGGAGATATGTATTTTCAAAAGACATTAGAAGATTGGGCAAGATTCAATATAAACGATAGAACAAAGCACGATGCTTCGATAAGTTCTGGATTAGCTATAATGGCATGTAACAAACATATGTATACACCAACTAGCAACTTCCAAAAGGATAGAGTTCCTTTAAACTTTAAAAGATATAATAATGAAGGTTATAGTTCAAAAATAATATAATAGATGATTTATACAAACAATAATAGTTCTTTCCCTAGTCAGGTGGTACCGGATGAAGAAAAACAAAGTTATGAATACGGAGCTTTAGTCGGCAGAGCTATTGAAAACGAATGGTTTCGTGGAGATAGAGTTGGTGGCGGAGTAGGTAATAGATGGGGATCAAACTGGCAAAACTTTCATAATTTACGTCTTTATGCAAGAGGTGAACAATCTGTACAAAAATATAAAGATGAATTATCTATCAATGGTGATCTGTCATATCTTAACTTAGATTGGAAACCAATTCCTATTATACCTAAGTTTGTAGACATTGTTGTTAATGGTATATCAAGTAAGAACTATGAGATTAAAGCTTATGCCGAAGATCCAGAAGCAGTTCAAGCTAAAACTAAGTATGCTGAAAGTATCATAAGAGATATGATGGCAAAGGATTTATTAGCAAGCATCCAATCTAAATTGGGTGTTAATCTATATAATACACCAAATCCTGAGGAACTACCTGAAACAAAAGAAGAATTAGAAATTAAATTGCAATTAGATTACAAGCAAGCAATTGAAATTGCAGAAGAAGAAGTAATAAATCAAATATTAGATCGTAATAGATATGCCTTAATTAATAGGAGAATCAATTATGATTTAACTGTATTAGGTATTGGAGCAGCTAAAACAAACTGGAATGAAGCTAATGGTGTTGTTGTTGAGTATGTTGATCCTGCTAACTTAGTTTATTCTTATACAGAGGATCCAAACTTTGAAGATATATATTATGTAGGGGAAGTTAAATCTGTTGCCTTAGAGGAGCTTAAAAAAGAATTTCCATATTTAAGTGATGCAGATTTAAAAGAAATAGAAAAATTCCCAGGTAATGCCAACTATACTCGTAATTATTACGGAGCTGATACAAACGATAATACAGTACAAGTATTATATTTTGAATATAAAACATATTCTAATCAGGTTTTTAAAATTAAACAAACCGAAAATGGATTAGAAAAAGCACTTGAAAAACCAGACACATTTAATCCTCCAGCAAATGATAACTTTGAAAGAGTATCAAGATCAATAGAGGTATTGTATTCAGGTGCAAAAATATTAGGATTAGAAAGAATGCTTAAATGGGAACTAGCTGAAAATATGACTAGACCATTTGCTGATACTACAAGAGTAGAGATGAATTATACTATCTGTGCTCCTAGAATGTATAAAGGAAGAATTGAGTCATTAGTGAGTCGTATAACAGGATTTGCTGATATGATTCAATTAACGCATTTAAAATTACAACAAGTACTATCAAGAATGGTACCAGATGGGGTATTTGTCGATGTGGATGGCTTAGCCGAAGTTGATTTAGGTAATGGTACAAACTATAATGCTGCAGAGGCGTTAAATATGTATTTTCAAACAGGTAGTATTGTTGGTAGATCAATGTCCCAAGATGGTGGGCAAAATCCTGGCAAAGTACCAATCCAAGAATTACAAACATCGTCAGGGAATGCTAAGATAAGTTCTTTAATTAGTACTTACCAGTATTACTTACAAATGATACGTGATGTAACCGGATTAAACGAAGCAAGAGATGGTAGTATGCCAGATAGAGATGCTTTAGTTGGATTACAAAAGATGGCAGCAGCAAGTTCAAATACCGCAACACGTCATATATTACAATCAAGTTTATTCTTAACATTAAGATTATGTGAGAATATTGCGCTTAGAATTAAGGATTCATTAGAATTCCCATTAACCCGAAAAGCGCTTATTGAAAGTATATCTGTTTCCAATGTAGAAACACTAAAAGAAATAGAAAATTTAAACTTGCATGACTTTGGTATATTCTTAGAGTTAGAACCTGAAGAAGAAGACAAAGCCCAGTTTGAACAAAATATTCAAGTTGCATTGCAATCAGGCGGAATTGATTTAGAAGATGTAATTGATCTAAGACAAATTAAGAATTTAAAACTAGCTAATCAATCTTTAAAATATAAAAGAAAGAAAAAGTTAGAAAGAGATCAAGCAAATCAACAAGCAAATATTGCAGCACAAGGTCAAGCAAATGCACAAGCGTCAGAAGCAGCAGCATTAGCAGAAGTACAAAAGCAACAAGCGTTAGCGCAAACAGAAATTCAAATATTGCAATCTAAATCTCAATTTGAAATACAAAGAATGCAACAAGAGTTAATGATTGAGAAACAAAAAATGGCTCAAAAGTTTGAATACGATATGCAACTTGCTCAATTACAATTAGGTATTGCACAACAAAAACAAGCACAGGCAGAAGATCGTAAAGATCAGAGAACAAAGATACAAGCTACACAACAATCAGAATTAATAGATCAAAGAAAAAATAATTCATTACCAAAAGATTTTGAAAGTAGTGAAGATGGATTCGATTTATCACAGTTCGGTCCACAATAAGAATACATTAACCAATTTTATATTATCATATTATGTCAGAACAAGTAAAACAAGAGGGGGACTTCAAATTACAAAAGAAAAGAACCCCAATGAAAAAATTAGTTAATTCTAATGAAATTTCAAAGGTAGATTTACGAACACCAAAACAACCAGAAGATGCCATTCAAATCGAAAACACAGATGAAAGCATGTTGGGCTCAAAACAACCCGAATTGGGATTGCAAGAAGTGGAGCAAGGAAACGAAGAACATCAAACAGTTACCGTTCAAACTCCAGCCCAAGAAGAAGTAGTAACGGTAATACAAGAGATTACTCAAGAAGAAGTTGACACTACTACCGCAACGCTTGTTGAAGAAGCAAACCAAGCATTAGAAATACAAGAGAATACGGGTAAGCCATTGCCAGAGAATATTAATAAGCTTGTTGCTTTTATGGAAGAGACAGGTGGGACAGTCGAAGACTATGTAAGATTGAGCCATGATTATTCTAATATTGATAGCGAAGCTTTACTAAAAGAATATTATAGAAAATCAAGACCGCATTTAGATTCTGAAGAGATTGAATTCTTAATGGAAGATGAATTTAGTTATGATGAAGATTTAGATGATGAGCGAGACATCAGAAAAAAGAAACTCGCATTTAAAGAAGAAGTTGCAAAAGCCAGAACCTTTTTAGAAGAACTTAAAGGAAAGTATTACGACGAGATCAAGTTGAAACCGAGCGTATCCAAAGAACAACAAAAAGCAATGGACTTTTTTAACCGATACAACGAAGAACAAGCTACTGCTGAAACACTACATTCAAAGTTTAAGGATGGTACTAAAAGTTTCTTTTCTCAAGAATTCAAAGGTTTTGATTTTAAATTAGGAGAGAAAAATTTTAGATACGGAATTCAAAACACAGAAACGGTGGCTGATAAACAATCAAACATAAACAACCTAATCAAGAAGTTCTTGAATGACAAAGGTGAAGTTACGGATTTGAAAGGTTATCATAAAGCTATGTATGCTGCCGAAAATGCGGATACTATTGCAAATCATTTTTATGAGCAGGGTAAAGCCGATGCAATTAAAGAGATTGTTGCAAAATCTAACAACATCCCAACTACCCCAAGACAAACGTCAACAGGGGAGATATTTGTTAATGGATTTAAAGTTAAAGCAATTAACGGCGTTGATTCTTCAAAACTGAAAATAAAAAATAAATTTAACAATTAAAATTAAAAAATTATGGCAAATGTAACGCCTACGTTCGGAAGTATTACTCCGTCCCAGAAGCAACAAGCTTTAAACACAAACTATTTGAATTTCACGGATCCAAACAACGCTGATTTTTCATCTTTCGCACAACAATATTTACCTGAAATCTACGAAGCAGAAGTAGAGCGTTATGGAAACAGAACTCTTTCTGGATTCTTACGTATGGTTGGGGCTGAAATGCCAATGAGCTCAGACCAAGTTATTTGGTCAGAACAAAACAGATTACACATTGCTTACAATGATGTAGAGATTATTGACGGAAACACTATCAGCATTCCAGTTGATCTTACTCCTACTGATCCTAAAGATTATGTAGCCAACGTATTATCTATCAACCAAACAATTGTAATTATGAACCCTACTACAGGTGTTGAATTAAAAGCAATTGTGACTAGCAAACCAACTCCTGGTGTTGGAACTGTAGACGTTGCTTCTTATACAACTGCTGCTTTAACTCCAACATTTACAGTTGGTGACTTAGTTAAAATCTTCGTTTTTGGTTCTGAATATGAAAAAGGATCTACTTTAGCTACAGATGATTACCAATCAATTACTCCTTCATTCACTCAGTTCTCTAACTCTCCAATCATTATCCGTAACAAATATACTGTTAATGGATCTGACACAGCTCAAATCGGATGGGTAGAAATTGCTACTGAAGATGGAGCTAATGGATACTACTGGTATTTGAAAGCTGAATCTGAAACAAGATTACGTTTTGAAGATTATTTAGAAATGGCTGTTGTTGAAGGTGAATTAGCTGCTACTGGATCTGCTGCATTAACTGCTGGTAAAAAAGGTACTCAAGGTTTATTCGCTGCTGTTCAAGAAAGAGGTAACGTATTAAACAACTTCTCTGCTGCTGCAGGTTTAACTGAGTTCGATTCAATTTTGAAAAACTTAGATACTCAAGGAGCTATCGAAGAAAACATGTTATTCTTAAACCGTCAAACATCTCTTGACTTTGATGATATGCTTGCTGCATTATCTTCTGGAGCTGCAGGTGGGGTTGCTTACGGTTTATTCGAAAACTCTGAAGAAATGGCATTGAACTTAGGTTTCTCTGGATTCAGAAGAGGTTCTTACGATTTCTACAAAACTGACTGGAAATATTTAAATGATGCATCTACTCGTGGAGCTGTTGCAAATTCAGGTATTGATGGAGTTCTTGTTCCTGCTGGAACATCTACTGTATACGATCAAATCTTAGGAACTAACATCCGTAGACCATTCTTACACGTTCGTTATAGAGCTGCACAAGCTGACGATAGAAGAATGAAATCATGGGTAACTGGTTCTGTTGGAGGAGCTTATACATCTGATCTTGATGCAATGGAGGTAAACTTCTTGTCTGAAAGATGTTTATGTGTACAAGGTGCTAATAACTTCGTGTTGTTCACTTCAGTAGACTAATTAGATTACGCATTGTAAATTTTGCCCCTGTTGTAATTACGGGGGCAACTTTTACTTTTTAAAAACAATTAATTAATTATATTATATCATGTCAAAAGCAAAAACAGAAAATGTCCAAGATACTACTTGGGAAATTAAAGATAGAACTTATCTATTAACAGGACACTATAGTCCTTTAACTTATACAATATCATCCAGACACTCAAGAAGATTTCCATTATTATGGTTTGATAATGAGACTGGAACACAAAAAGAATTAAGATATGCAACTAATCAAAATTCGCCATTTGTTGAAGAACAAAAAGGAGAGGCTACATTAGGGCATATTATGTTTTTAAATGGAACTTTAACAGTGCCAAAAGAAAAACAAAATTTACAAAAACTATTATCTTTGTATCACCCAATGCTTAATAAAAAATATCGTGAATTTAGCGCTGTTCAAAAAGCAACAAATGAATTAGATATTTTAGAATTACAGGTAGAGGCCATGTCTGCAGCAATGCAAATGGAAATTGATCAAGCTGAAGCAATTATACGTGTTGAAGTTGGATCTAAGGCATCTAAGATGACTTCTAAGGAGATAAAAAGAGATTTACTATTATTCGCTAGGCAGAACCCACAATTGTTCTTAGAATTAGCGAATGATGAAAATGTACAACTTCGTAATTTTGCGATTAAAGCATGTGAAGCAAACATTATTAAATTGTCTCAAGATCAAAGAGACTTTAAATGGGCAAGCAATGGTAAAAAGTTAATGACTGTACCATTCGATGAGAACCCTTATTCAGCGATGGCTGCATTTTTCAAGACCGACGAAGGTGTAGAAATTTATCAGTCTATAGCGAAAAAATTTGAATAACACGTAATACTAATATATAGGCGGTAGCTGAGGTTACCGCCTTAATATTATAATAAAAATAACAGATGGCAGTAAGTGTAGATACGGTTTATAGAACCGTTTTATTAATCATAAATAAGGAGCAGCGAGGTTATATAACTCCTGATGAATTTAATAAAACAGCAGCGCAAGTTCAACTTGAAATATTCAATGAATACTTTGATAGTCTAAATCAGCAAATCCGTATACCGGATAATGATACGGAATACGCGGATCGTGTAAAAAATATACAACAAAAAATTGCAATCTTTCAAGAAGACGGTGTATGCCCTCCTATAGCGGGTGGATTCAATATACCTGCAGTAACGGACTTTTATAAGTTAGGTACTGTAATTTATAATGATGATAAAGAAGTTCAATATGTTCAACCAAATGAATTATTAGAACTTAATTTATCGCCAATCACTAAACCTACAAAGTATTGGCCAATATATACCTACAAAGATTTTGTAATCAAGGTATACCCAACAACGATAACTACTGGAATTACTTGTACCTATATTAGAAAACCTGCCAATCCGGTATGGAATTTTACTTTAGGTCCAAACCAACAATATATATATGATGCTACTTCATCTGTTCAATTTGAATTGCATCCTATAGAACAAACTAATTTAATAACTAGAATATTACTTTATTCAGGAATAGTTATTAAAGACCCACAAATTGTACAAATTGCGGCGCAACAAGCACAAGCAGAAATTATTAATTCAAAAAGCTAATAAAAGATGCCGATACCAAATGGCGGTTTAATAACCGAAACGAATAGACAATACTACGAAGGGGCTCAAGGATTTATTGCTGATGGTAGCGAAAGAATCTTTGTTACAACATTTAATACAGATTTAATATTTGGTAGTTGGGATCCAACAGATGTTGACTATGGATTAAATAATTTTAAACTATATACCAGTCCTTCCGGATTACCTGGTACTTTTAATGAATTTGTTACTTCATATACTGTAGTTGATAATATTATAACATTACCAACTAACCCAGCCGCTAATACTTATGTTGTTGTACAACTAAAAGTTTTAACAGGTGGTAATTATGCAAACCCAAGTGATCCAGATCAATTAGCGTATGGAAATACAGTTGAAAATAATTATGGGGGTTATGCTTATATAACATTAAATGATATTATTAATAACTTTATGGTTGCTTATGTTGGGCAGGGGAAACTAATAGCGGACGTTAAAAGAACAGACGTTATATTCCATGCTAAACGTGGTTTACAAGAATTCAGTTATGATACTTTAAAAAGCGTTAAGTCTGTGGAATGGAATATACCACACAGTTTAAGTGTACCTATCCCTCAAGACTATGTTAACTATGTTAGATGTTCTTGGGTTGATAGGGCGGGTGTTAAACATATTATTTATCCTACAACACTTACAAGTAATCCTACACAACCGAATGCTCAGGATTTCTTAGGTAACCCCACACAAGATAATTTTGGTAGTAATATTGATGGGACATCGTTAACTGATGAAAGATGGGCAACTAATAATTCAGGTTTCTTAATTAATAATATTGCATTAAGTGGAGGAGACTTTGCTTATGGTTACAATAACTACGGCTATGGCGGAGCATACGGCAGAAGATATGGCGGAGATCCTCAATACATGAACTTTAATGGTACATTTACTATAAATGAAAGAGAAAATAAATTTTCATTTAGTAGTGATCTTGTTGGCGCTTTAATTATATTAGAATATATATCTGATGGATTAGCGTATGATATGGATACTAAAGTTCCTAAGTTAGCAGAAGAAGCAATGTATTTACATATCTTACATAGTATTCTTAGTGTAAGAGCAAGCTCTCCAGAATATTTAGTTCAAAGATTTAAAAGAGAAAGATTCGCAGCATTAAGAAATGCTAAGATAAGATTATCAAATATCAAATTAGAAGAGATTACTCAAGTAATGAGAGGTAAGTCTAAATGGATTAAACACTAAGATAAATGGCTGAAATTAAAAATAGTTTTCTATCGTCTAAAATGAATAAAGATTTAGACGATAGACTTATACCTAATAGCGAATACAGAGATGCCTTAAATATAGAAGTAGGTAAATCTGAAACAAATAATATTGGTGTACTTCAAAATGTATATGGCAATGTAGAAATACCTATAGAAGACATACAGGATTTAGAATGCATTGGTATGTTTATGGACAATCAAAATAACAGAATATACCAGTTCTTAACAAACTATGATGATCCAGCTCCAAACCAAATAACATTAGCAGAAACATTACCATTTGCTCCATTTCCAGAAGGTTGGGTAATGAAAATAACAGTGTATGATTTAAATACATTAGCTTCATCAACATTAGTTCAGGGAACTTTCTTAAACTTTTCAAAATCAAATTTAATAATAGGTGTAAACTTAGTAGAAGGTTTATTATTTTGGACTGATAATAGAAACCAACCAAGAAAAATAAATTACAATAAAGCAATAAACAATCCAACTTATTATACTACAGAAGTGCAAATTTCTGTAGCTAAATATGCTCCGGTTGAACCTATATCATTAATACGAAGAGCTGTTACAACAGTTACCGATGTTATAGATAGCAGCACATTCGAATTAGATTCTACAGTTGGTATAATAGAAGGCATGACAATTGTATCAGATGCAATAAGTTCCTGCGATTATACCTATGTTGCAAGCGTAAACTATAATACAAATATAATTACCACATATGCTCCAGCTTCAACAATAACAAATGGAATGCAATTAACATTCCTTATATCTACAATGACCAACAAGTCTGATGATACAAGTTGGCCGGGAGATCCAGCATTCTTAGAAGATAAATACGTAAGGTTTAGTTATAGATTTAAGTTTGATGATAACGAGTATTCTTTAATGGCTCCGTTTACTCAAATAGCATATATTCCTAAACAAAAAGGATATTTTATTAATGGAGACGAAGCAAACGCTTATAGTAGTACCATTATTAAATGGATGGAGAACAACGTTAATAATATAGAATTATTAATTCCCCTTCCGGATACTGGAGCGAATATAAATTCAACTTATAAAATAGTAGGTGTTGACGTATTATATAAAGAATCAGATGCATTATCGGTAAAGGTAATAGAAACAGTGCCGTGGACAACTATAAGTAATAGTATACCTAATACAAATGTTTATACTTACCCATATCAGTCACAAAAGCCGTATAAAACATTAAATGAAAATCAAACAACTAGGGTATATGATATTGTACCTACTAGAGCATTAAGTCAAGAGATTGCTGGTAATAGAGTTATATATGGTAATTTTTATAATATGTATTCTCCACCAGCCAATCTAAATTATAGGACTGCGGCGCAACCTAAGTCAGATATATTTACAAACTTTATAGAATATCCTAATCATACTTTAAAACAAAACCGTAATTATCAAGTAGGATTTATTTTGGCGGACAAGTTTGGTAGACAATCTTCTGTTTTGTTATCTTCAGTGGATCTTACTAATATTCAGGAAGGAACTATAAAATACGGTGGATCAACATTATATGCTCCATATAAAACAGAAAGCGATTCCTCCGATGTAAAATGCTGGTTTGGCGATGCTTTATTGGTATTGGTTAACGACCCAATATCATCAATACGTAATATACCAGGAGGGACTCCTGGATTATATGCCGAACAAACTTCCCCTAATGGATTTTCAATAACTGATGGGGAAATAACAGGCAATACTTATAAGTTTGTTTTAGAACCAACCGCTACAAATACTATACCTTTTGCGGGACAATCTATGCGCGGCGCATTTACAGATTATGTAAGGATAACTAATGTTTCCGCCGGACCTTCTCCTTGGGATTATACTATAACAACTACCGCTCAAGTAAATGACTTATATTTACCAGTACCGCCAATACCAGGAGTATTTGATACAAAATTTGTTTATACTATAAATGAAATAGGATGGTACTCGTATAGAGTAGTTGTTAAACAACAACAACAAGATTACTATAATGTATACCTGCCAGGAATGTTAGATGGTTATCCATCAGGACAAACATTTGGTAGTCAAGTGACTTATACAGGAACTGGAACAGCATCAACGCCTACATTACAAAACGGAATAAATACCACAAATTTTCCAGTTGGAGAAAATGGTAGAACAGGCCATATTGTATTAATAAATGATAATATAAGTAAGATACCAAAAGACTTGACTCTTGTAGGCCCTGACTCAAAACAATATAATGCTGGAGTGCAGGTTTTTGGTAGAGTAGAAAATACAGCTTTAACATTCCCATTAGAAAGTGAAATACCTTTTAATAATAAATACGCTACCAGTATAACTTATGATTTAGCATTAAACCCGGGTATATTTGATGATGTAAAGCCAGGGGATGGAATACAATGCGATGAGGCAAATGCCCCTTATCCAAATCCGGCATATGGGCCTATACCTTTAGACCCTAATGCTCCTCCGTTTATACCTAGTCCTTATGCTTGGTACGGGGATACAGTAGTAGTTTCAAACGTAATTGACCCATTGGATCCAACAAAAGGCATTATAACATTTTCCCCTCCAAACTGGACAAGAGAATCCCCTGCTTTTATAAATTATACTATTACTAAAGCTGAGAATGTACAATATTTTCCAACAAGGAAAGCGGATGTAGTATCTTCTATTGCCACAGCGACTGATTTTAACTTTTTAGAAAATACAGTAGACAATGTTAGAGGGTCCGCCGGGCTTAACTTTTATCAACTACAAACAAGGCCATTAATAGGTAGAGTTTCTACAACAAAAACAATTGGGGTCCCTAGTGATTTAATGGTTCCTTTTTTGAGCGTGTATGAAACAGCGCCTGATACATCGGCTTTAGCGATATTTTGGGAAACGGCATCGACCGGATATATATCTGATTTAAATTATGATGTTCTAAATGGGTATGACGGTCCCGCTTCTATAAGTGATACCGAATTTGAGTTTTTTGAAAATCAAGATCCAAATGGAATAGGAGATATTACTGGAGCAGCAAATTCACCGTATATAAGCGGAGACTTTGAAATTTTAAATAATACAGGATTTCCATTAACATTGTTTAGTACGCCAACTCTTTTTGAGGTTACTAACCTTTTAGGAGATGTGGTCACAAGTAAGTTTGAAATAGTAGACGCAACAACACCTGGATTTTATAGGCTTAAAATAAAAGACTATTTTGTATTTGACTTCGGAGCTTCTTTAGGAAACAGCACGTTTATTTTTACAATTAATGTAGAGTGGCAACCTGGTGTATTTAATACAATAGCTTACCAAAATAGATTAGGTAATATTGCTCCAGCATTTGCTGAAGTTTTTCCAAATTATAATACAGTTATAGATCAAACTGTTGGGCCTGTAGTTACAATGACCGCAAAAAACGGAACCAGTACCCCAGGAGCAATAGCTAGTCAGATTAATTTATATTGGGATATTCTTAATGGTAATGAGGATGGTTATTTCTCAATAGATCACGTTTCAGGATTAATAACTTTAATTAATGCAAGTATTCCATTGGGCACCTATGTATTAGAAATTATAGTGTATGACGCATATAATGCTGTTCCGCCAACGTCTGTTGTTGGGACTTTTCCTTATGAATCATTATCAGATGACATATTAGTTAATATTACGGTTGGTCCAAAGCCCGTCAATGATTACTTGCAATATTATAATACTCAAGATTTTGTTTGGCAATACTATAGTTTAGGGGGACAAATCGCTTGCGCTGGAGTTCCAGGTCAAGGCTTTGGTGCGGTATATATTGGTAGAGGAGATTATGAATTAAATCCAATAACACATATTAATACAAATTTACCGGATTTAACACAAACTTCACCAGCCCCTAGTACTAGTGCATATCAAAGTTATGTTAATGTGCAAATTGCAAATGGTGCTGATCCTAATATTGAACCCCCTTCTATTTTTGGTCTTACAAAAGGAGCATTAGAATGGACTATTAAAACAAAAGGTATTAGCAAAAGTGACGAGAGTAGAGAAAGCGATGTAAAATTTATATTATATTATCGACCATCATTTGATGCCCCTAATAACATATGGGCTCCAGTATTAGATAATAATAATGTTGGCCCAGTTTTAGTAGTTCCTACAGAATGGACCAATGGATTTGAAAATTCAGGGGTTTTAGATTATAAATTAGGTGTAAAAACTATATCTTTAGGCACGCCTTCCGGCACATACGTAGAAAGATCTACCTCATTTGTAACATCTATTCCTGGAGAATACTGTTTGGTTATATGGCATGAATATACAACTTTTAGAGATTTAACTTGGACGCCTTCTTGTGCGGTAGATTTTGCTACTTCTGTAGAAGTCAAAGACGCTAATTATACTTATGCAGATTTACCTCCTAATCCAGTTCCGCCAAATCCAGATTTTGTTAATCCGCCTGCAATAACAACAGCATACGAATATACTGTTCAGATTAAAGACTTTTTTGATTTACCTAATGCTGTTCCTTATGAAACGCAAGACGCCTCTAATGGGTTTTATTTTATTACAACGGGGACGTTAGCTACAACCGCTTTAATAGGAACTAATATATTAAATTTAACAGCGGCTAATCCTCAATTAGTAGATGGTTTATATGTTGCGGTTCCAGGAAGTACGACTCCAGTTGGTCAAATACTTAGCGTTAATGGAACACAAGTGATTTTATCATTCAATCTTGCAGCTACTATACCGGCTGGAGGAATTATTCAATTTGATACCTCCGCTATAATAGGAGAGGTATGGGCAACAACTAACAATGGGTTGCATGTGCAACAATTTTATAAAGATTCTGCCCTTACTGATGTTTGGTTGCCGCCTTTAGCAGATCAGTTTTATTTGTTCCAAAATACTGATAGAAATTATAATGTAGAAGTTACTGGTCCTTATCCTTCTACGCCTGCAGTCACTAATAAACCTTTATTTTCTGCTAAATTTGATAGCTTAGGTAGAATTGTTACATTAAATCCGCCTGAAAATACAAATCAAACCGCATGGGCAGAAGATGGGGACCCAATAATTAATTTTGGAAGGAACTTATCTCAATTTGTAGAATTGGCATAATAAATCCGTTAAAAACATAAAAAAACAAGTAATTATTAAATATGGCAGCAACACTAGAATTAAAATATTTTAATTCATTTTGGTTAAAGAAAATGGATACTATTGTGAATGTCGCAAACGGATCTTATACTACCGATGCTGATGTTATAATTGGTAGCGATATTATGGTACTAACTACTCCTAATACATTCTTAGGGGTAGGGCAGGTTTTAGAATATACTATTGATGATGTATTATATTCAAATACAATATTGTACATGTCTGGCGCTGATACCGTTATTTTATTAACCCCAGTTGAAGTATTAATTCCAGCTGGAACTACAATTTTATTTGGGGCTATTGCTGATTTTACGCATATACCAGCAGCTTATGACTCTACGCCGGTGTCCGATTGGTATGTAGAGGAGGCTAGAATACGTGGGGGTTATAATAATACTTCGGTAGACTTTGGGGTTAAAGCGTATTTAGTGGAGGATTCAACTACTCAGCAGCATCGATTTAATTCGTTAATTTACTCTGGAGTATTTAATTCAAGAACAGGAGTTAATAATACAAACCAATTTTCAGTAGCTGATGATATAACAAGAAGTTTAGATCCATCTGTTGGTTCAATACAAAAGTTATATGCAGAAGACACTAACTTAATTATATTCCAAGAATCAAAAGTAAGTAGAGCATTAATTGATAAAGATGCAATTTATTCTGCTGAAGGACAACCAATGACCACGTCTGGAGCTCAAGTAATTGGCCAGGTTCAACAATATGCCGGTAACTATGGCATTAGTACTAATCCTGAAAGTTTTGCTGTTTATGGATACAGAAAATACTTTGTAGATAAGAATCAAAACGTTGTTTTAAGATTGTCTCAAGATGGTATAACTGAAATATCAGCGTACGGAATGATAGATTACTTCAGAGATAACCTATCGTTGATTGGAAGCGCGGGTAGAATTATTGGGGGATGGGATATGTACAATAAACAATATGTTGTATCATTACAACCACCTGATACGGAAGAATTCCAAACTTTATCTTTTGATGAAGACTGTACCGGATGGACAAGTAGATTTTCATTTAAACCTGATTTATCAGGAAGTTTAAGAAATAATTTCTATACATTTAAAAATGCTAATATATGGAGGCATTATGCAGATCCAACTACAACATTAGTAAATTATTGTAATTTCTATGGAGTACAATACGATGCTAATGTCACCCTAATATTTAATCCGGAAGTTTCGATGTCCAAGAACTTTAATACATTGAATTACGAAGGATCAACTGGTTGGGCTTTAGCTGAATTATATTCAAATTCGGATATTGCAATCCCAATTGAAAAAGCAGTTAATGCAAATAATTTAGCAGCTTTGGAAAATCAATTATTTACAAATAACTTTAAAAGAAAAGAAAATAAGTACTTTGGTACAATTATAAATAATACACCAGCAACTTACGGTGAAGTTATTTATGGCAATTCCATGAACGGTATAAAAGGATTTTTCTCTACTGTTAAAATGGTATTTGTAAATCCAGCAACGCCAACCGCTGCAGAATTATATTCTGTATCATCAAATTATGTAATGTCATCCTATTAATTAGGATTAAATAAAAATAATACAAACTTAAAAAATAAATAATTATGCCAGTACCATTAGTAGCAGGTATGCTTGTAAGTGCAGGAGCCAATATAATTGGAGGAATAATGGGGATGGGATCCGCTGATCGCGCCGCTGAAGCCGCCAGAAGAGAAAAAGCTAAATTACAAGCAGAATTAAATAGCTTAGAAAATAGTAGACAAGCAATTATCAATCCTTATGAAACAACTAAGGATGTTAGTGGACTTGCTAAAAACCTATCTGGTATGATAAGCAATCCTTATGCTAATCTTGGTGTAGCTACTCAAGCTGCGAAGATGCAAGCAGAAGAGGCGGATATGTCTTTAGCAAACACTCTGGATACTTTAAAAGAAACTGGATCAAGCGCCGGTGGAGCAACCGCTTTGGCACAAGCTGCATTAAAAAGCAAGCAAGGTATATCTGCAAATATTGAGCAACAAGAAGCTGCTAATGAGAAATTAAAAGCACAAGGTGAGGCTGATATGGAAAGAATGAAGATGGCAGAGGCTCAAAGAATTCAAGGCGTTCAAATTAGTGAAGCGCAAAGAATACAAGGAGCTGAAGCCGCTGGTAAACAGTTTATGTTTGGAGCAAAAGAAAATAGAGAGCAACAAAAAATTGATAGAGTTGCCGCTCAATTAGGAGGAGCTACTGCTCAAGAAGGGCAGGCTAATGCAAATTATACATCGGCATTAACCGGTATGATTGGCGGAATTGCTTCTACTGCTGGATCTTATATGAGTGCTATGGGACAATCCGCAGCTGGAAACACCAAAAGAACAGGGCAAACTTATGGTCAAGGAGACACTAGTGACGATCAAGAAGATCCAAATCAATAACAAAATATAATATATGGGAGCTTACTCAAATCCAGAAACATTTATAGATACACAATCAGCACAAGCATACCAAAGGTTACAAGATACTATATCTGGTACTTTTGCTAATGTTGCACAGTCTTATGCTACAAGGCAGAAAGAAATACGCGCACAATTAGAAGAAAATGCTAAGCAAATAAAGGCTAATGAAATGAAAGCTCAGGAATATGAGTTTTCATTATATACTGATTTAGCAAAGTCTACAGCGTCAGATCCTTCTGTTGATTGGGCAAAAACATATGAACCATTAATTAATGAAGCGGTGCAAATCCGTTCTGGAATGTTAAATGGTACATTAAAAGATAAGCAAGGCGCAATGAAAAGGCTTGGGCAAATACAAGGATCAGTTGACAATGTAGTTCAATCAATCGCTACTATGTCCGGAGCTAGTGAAACCTTTATGAAAGATATAGCTAAAGGTGTTGGTGTTCAAGGAGGTATTGCCGCAAGCAATAAGCCTAAGTTTCTTGCAGCTATGAATGTATTATTACAAAAAGTTCAAGGTAGAAAAGAAGTGTATTTTAAAGATAATGATCCAACAAAACTAATGTGGAAAATATCTGATATAGATGGTAATGTTTTAGAAACTCTTGACGCAGATCAATTAAAAAAGATTTCTCAAGGCAATGGGCTTATTAGAACTATACCGAATCAAATAGCAGAATTTGATAAATTAAAATCTACAAACTCAACCATATTTGAGACTGTGCCTCTAAAGCCAGGCGAAAAAGGAGATCCAATGCCAACCGGGCAAATTAACCAACAATTTTTAACCAAACAAAATGGCAAACCTAAAGTTATAGTAAATAAGATAAAAACGCCTGATGGTACCGATGTAATAACCTACACACAAGAAGTAGATTTCAAGGAAATTAGAGAAAATGATAATTTCCAGACTACATTAACGGCTCAAGCAAATGGATTATTAGAAGCAAACCAATCTTCTGCAATTGACTTTTACAATGAGATAATAGCCACGCCTCAAGGACGTTGGTCTGGGATTGATTATTGTTTTGATCCTGATCAACCATTAGATGCAGCAGGTAAAAAGAAATTTATTGAGGATTATAAAGAATACTATATTAATACTCAAATAGCACCAACGCAACCGTTATTAAAACCGGATCCAAATCAAGTTGCTTTTGTAGAAAAAGCCGAAAAGTCTAAAAAAACAAAAACTAATAAAGAAGATAAAAAAGATAAAAAAGAATCAATTGAGTCAGTAGTAAAACGAGTTTTAGCTATAAAAA
>Ga0181351_1000135_pt1 | contig 19417 bp, 21 predicted proteins | sample Su13VDMM15SD_FD_170485 | JGI IMG/M metagenome (GOLD analysis project Ga0181351, IMG submission 170485) | Freshwater viral communities from Lake Michigan, USA - Su13.VD.MM15.S.D | ecosystem: Environmental > Aquatic > Freshwater > Lake | place: USA: Michigan | collected 2013-07-16 | reverse complement strand
GGAATCATAAGGGTAGTGTTAAATATAATAAAAACTTAATATTATTATATCTTAGAGAAATAACAGGATTACAGCCAAAAGATATACGAAAATCACTTAAACACTTCAAAAAAGCGTATTTTATTTACAAAAAATCTTCTTTCTAATAGAAATAACTATCGTCATCCCCAACCCATTTAGAATTATGCTCAACATTTGGAATCCAAACATCAACTTTCCAAGTAAGAGTTTCTCCTGTTGATAGACAAAAATTAGTATCATGCCATTCAACAACCCTATTATTTGGCATCGCCAATAAATAACCATCATCGGCGAATATTATATGAGCACACTTATAGTCGGTTGGTTCATCTGAATATGGGTTATCATACCAATCAATCGTAAATTGATATCTACCCCATACTTCTTTTTTTGATTTTAATAAAACTTTACATCTTCTATCCTTCAAATACTGATAAGACACTATATTTGATTTCTCAGAAAAACAATTCCATAATTGCTTATGGTGATAAGGGATATCGTTTATTGGTTCTTTATGAAATATTTCAGATAATGGGACTCTAGATCTTAAAGCACCATAATCAGTCATAATATGAAAAGTTATTATTTTATCTGAATATGACTGTAATCCAAACACATAACAATTATCAAACTTATCGAAGTCCTTATCGTTTTTAGTTAGCCAAGAACGTCTAACTAACGCTTTAAAAGAAGGTATGTCGTAATTCATACTAATTTGATTTTACAAAACTATCCAAAATATTAATATATAATTTTTCTCTTATCGGAACTATTAATTTAGTTCCATCATCTGAAAAAGTTATATCAAATTGAGCTTCATATCTACCTTCTCTTTTAGTATCATTAGCAGTCCATTTATAAATTATATAATACTCTGTTGTTTGATTTATATTCGCTAAAATAATATTAGCTTCTTTATTGGCGACAATTAATTTATTAGTATTTACATCACGCATTGAAAATGTTATTGATGCGTATTCTAATTTATCGTTTAATTTATGATAATCAAACCTACCGTCTTTAATTAAAGCTAAAGTAAGAATTGGTAATGTGCTATTTTTTGTTATAAAGAAATCCATATATATAAATATTATTAAACTATTTTTAAAAAGCCATTAACGTCTTTATATATAGTTCCTGTAGATAAAGATAAAATTTGTGTATAATCAGGAATATATTGAATAATTAAATTACTCGGACATAATCCGTTACTTAATGTTAAATTATTTACAAAAGTCGTACAACTACAATTTGATATAATATTAGAACCGATAATAAAACTTTGTGTATGTGATTGACAAATATTGTTATTATTTCCACCTAATATACCAGAAAAAGAACCGTTTATTAAATTATTGGATCCACCACCAATTATACTATAGCAACCTAAATTTATTTTATTATTATAACCACCACTAATTGTTGATGCAATTTGACATGCTGTGTTACAAAAACCACCACCTATTGTTGATCTATTACCATCCGCTGTGTTACGAAAACCACCACTAATTGTTGCTGAATTATTTCTTGATAAATTACAATAACCTCCAGATACTGTTGAATAAACTCCAGAAACTAAATTACAAAAATCTTTTCTATATGTCGACCCTGCATCTACTCCAGCAATAACTACTGATTGGTCAATACTTTTCCAAGAAATACCTGATGAGTTAGTAGTTAATACTTGACCTGTTGTTCCTGTACTTCCTGAGGCGTAAATATAACCATTAATATCCAAATTTTGGGTAAATGTGGTGTTATTTTTATTTGTTATTATATTGGAACCTAACACAAATGAATTATTATGTGTTGATGTATTATTATATCCACCAAGTATAGACGAGTTATCACCGGTTATATGATTACCACTACCACCTAAAATATTTGAAAAATTACCGTTAATACTATTAAATCTACCACCGCTAATTGTTGCCGCCCCATAAACACTGGATGTTGTATTACAATAACCACCACTAATTGTTGAGTATTGACCTGAAATTGTATTAAATTTACCACCTCCAATAGATGACCAATGATCTAAAATCGTATTACTTTCCCCTCCATTTATTACTGAACACCCTTGATAATAATAAGTTAAACTTATATTTGTAGGTGTTTTAATTAAATTATTAAAACCTCCACCAATAAAATTAGTTGACCCTGAAATTGTGTTATATAAACCTCCACCAATTATTGAGTTTTGTCCGTATAATCTATTAGAATCCCCACCAACAATTGATGAAAACCCACCTGTTAGTTTATTAAGTGATCCACCCCCAATAGTATTATAACAATTAAAATTATCTATACAAGAAGTATCGTTTGTTCCTTGTATTGTATTTAAATAACCACCACCTATTGTTGAATATTCACCTGAGTTATTTATAAAATTACTAACACCGTTTATTATTGTAGAATAATCACCAAATACTACATTATTAGTACCACCAACAACTATTTCTGATTTATCAGGTGTATTACCGGCTATATTATTTATCCCACCACCTATAAATGAATAGTTACCACATGCGGTATTACCACTACCAGATCCAATAAATGCGTAATCACCGTAAACCATATTTGATATACCACCGGTGTTACCCCACTTAACCCCTGTTCGTGTTGAAGTCAATACTTGTCCGGTGGATCCTGAATTATTAAAACTATCAAATAAATATTTTTGTATATCTAAACAATTAACATATGTTGTGTTTGTTCTATCTGAACTTAAACCATTACCTATTATAAATGAATTGTCGTGTGTTAATAAATTTGTATTACCACCTAAAATACCACTACAATTTGAAGTTGATTTATTATATACCCCACCTAAAATCACCGAATCTCTACCTGATACGGTATTATACCAACCACCACCAATAACACCACCTGGTTTTAATATTGTATTGTTGTGACCACCACCAATATATGAGTTAAAATCTGATGCGATATTAAGGGAACCACCACCTATTGTTGATAAACAACCCGATATTGTGTTTTGACAACCACCACCTATTGTTGAATAACACCCTAAAATTTTATTTATATACCCGCCATTAATGACACCATAATCACCCGATATTGTATTATAATATCCACTACCAATATATGAAAATGGTTTTGTTATTATATTAAACCAACCACCGGATATTGTTGAACAATTTGCACTTATCGTATTTTTACAACCACCACCTATTGTTGATACGTTAGATAATATTGTATTTGATTCACCTCCTGATATAACACCACCACGACCATTTGAAGTATTTGTTTGACCACCACTTATAGTTGAATATATTCCGGATGCGATATTATTTTGTTGTATTCTATTTGTTGTTCCAACCACATTTAAATATTCTTGTATAATACCACTACCGGTTAAAGTAATTATTGTTTGATTACTCCCACTAATATTTACCCATTTAACACCTGTTGGTGTTGATGAAAGTATTTGTCCTGTCGCTCCTTGACAATTAAAACTATCGAATAAATGGGTTTGGATGTCTAAACAATTAACATAAGTTGTATTTGTTTTATCAGAAGTTATGTTAGAACCTAAAATAAAAGTATTTGTTTTATTGGTGTAATTATTTTCCCCACCCAATATTCCAGAATTTGAACTAAGTATGGTATTACAATTACCACCACCAATTAAAGATTGATTATTTAAAACTAAATTATTAACACCACCATTAATTACTGAATCATCCCCACTTATTGAGTTATTAGAACCACCACCAATAAATGAATAATTACCCGATGAAGTATTTTGAATCCCGCCGGTAATTGTGGAATAACAACCTAAATTATAGTTAATAAATCCACCTAATACTGATGAATATACCCCTGAAACTAAATTATCGTTATCAACTCTAACACTCGACCCTAATGTTGTACCTGAACTATATAAGTTAGCTGATATTATGATATTAGTATTGTTATTTGATGTTGACGCACTAACCCATTTTATACCTGTTGAAGTCGTAGATAAAACGTATCCGGTTAAACCTGTTGAATTGTTAACATCATATATGTGGTTTTTTACATCTAAATTATTAACAAATGTAGTATTTGATTTATCAGAAGTAATATTAGAACCAACTATAAATGAATTTGTATGGTTTAAAATTTTATTATTTTCCCCACCTATTATTGATGAGCTATCACCACTAATACTATTATTTATACCACCACCTATTACTGAAAAAGAACCTAAATTAGATATGTCATTTAAATATCCGCCACCAATAACTGAACAACACCCATTTGATGTATTATATTTACCACCGGAAATAACACTATCTTTACCGTTAGATGTGTTATGAATACCACCACCTATTACTGAACCTGTGTTTAATGTTGTATTTCTTTCACCGCCACCAATAAATGATTTGTAATTACTAACGGTATTATTCCAACCACCACCTATTACACCCCATGAAGCAATTTGTATCCTGTTACAAAGACCACCAGCTATAGATCCATAATTAGCTGAATTTGTATTACATAATCCACCACCAATAAATGATTGACTACCTGATGAGCTATTTAAAAAACCACCACCAACAAATGAATGATTACCCGAAGCGTTATTACCATAACCACCAACAACAACTGAAAAATCACCAAACGCTGAATTATTTTGACCACCACCAACAAATTCACCTAGATTAGGGGTACAGCCGGCAATATTATTTAAACCACCGACAACAACTGAATAGTTACCACAAGCGGTATTACCACTACCAGATCCAATAAATCCGTAATTACCGATTAAATTATTATTATTACCAACTCCAACGATATTTGAAATCGATGTCCATGTAATACCACTATTTGTCGAAGTTAAAACGTAATTGGTGTTACCGGTACTCCCATCAAAATCTTTTATTGATTTAGCTGTTAGTTGATTTAATTTTAAATTACTGTAATTTATTATGTTTATTGTTGATGACGTATAAACACTATTAGTATAACCTAATTTGAATTCTTCATCGACTTCACTCCAAATAAAAGCAGTATCTTCAGTTATACCTCTATCAATTAAAAAACCGGCATCTTTAGTTGGTATTGTTGTACCTGATGATAAAACAAGTATTGGGTTTGATATGATTAAAGATGATGTATTAATAGTTGTTGCCGTTCCTGAATATAATAAATTACCATTTATAATTAAATTACCATAAATAGTACCCCCACTTATACTTAATTTTTTATTTAGAAGTTGTGATGATGACCCAAGAGGGGTGTCGATATTTACCCAATTAATTAAGCCATTTGATTTATTAATACTTAAAATTTGATTTTCAGAGCCGGGACTATTATTACCATCATATAAGTAACCTCGAATATTAGTGTTATTAATAAAAACAGTATCATTTCTATTCGCATCACCTGCGTTACCTAAAATAACGACATTACTACAACCACTATCACTATTATTATAACCTAAAATATATGAATTAACCCCTGTTGAAGTGTTGTTACAACCTAAAACAATTGAACCCTCACCAGATACTACATTATTATAACCACCAACCACAGAGTAGGAACCTAATGCTGAGTTATTACAACCACCAATAACGGAAGATCCGCAATTGGATGTGGTATTACAATTACCTCCACCAATTATTGAGTAATTACCGTTATTGTAATTATTCGATCCTGCGAAAATACCTGAGTAATTACCATCGGTGATTGTATTATTGGTTCCACCACCAATTATTGAACAAACACCTTTATTTTGATCGTCAACATTACCACCTATAAAATTATATTCACCACCGCCAATTAATGATATATCGCCAAAAACAGTGTTATAATTACCACCACCTATAAATGATCCTTTATTTATTCCTAATGTATTATATTTACCACCCGAAATGACTTGAAATGAGTCAACACCCCTACCAAGTATCGTATTAAACGCTCCTCCCCCAATTGATGAATAAGAACCGGATAATGTGTTATTTAATCCACCATTAATTAATGACAAACAACTTTCACCTTCCGATATTGAATTTTGCTGACCTGAGCCAATAAAACCCCAATTACCATCTAATAAATTAGATTGACCACCTACAAGAACATTATAGTTATCAATAGTTATAGTGTTATTATCCCCACCACCTATAAATGAAGAACCTTGAATACCTAATAATCCAGGTCCGCCACCACCTATAATTACGTTACTATTACCGCCTGAATTACCCCAACAAAAACCATCTGATGTAGCGACTATAAATTGACCTGTTAAACCTGGTGATCCTACATTATCGTATATATAATCTTTAATGTTTATAGACTCTACAAATGAAGTATTTGTTGTTGTAGCGGTTAAATTACTACCTAAAATAACGGAATTAGTTTTATCCGTGTAGTTATTAACGCCACCAATAATAGTAGAACAATTACCAATCGCCGAATTATTAGACCCATTTCTTACGGTTGAATAACTACCAGTTCCTTGTGTTATGGTATTACCTGTATAATTTGAGAAAAAATTAATATCTATTTTTTCATCTAATATGTTTTTAGTATCAGATGTATATTGATAAAATGTATCATTTTGAACAACCGGTATAGAATCAACAAAATCATTTATTATGATTTTATTTGATGTATTACTTGATATACTATATAGTAATAATAAATCTTCAGACGGTTTTACTTGCCCGCTGTTTATACCTGTTAAATCTTTTAATATTCTTCCTTGTGCCATGTTTATAAATAGTTGTTTTATATGATTAAATATTCTTCTTCGTTAATATTTGTATTTGGATTATTTTCTTGTATATTTAGATTGTATCCGCTAAAATCATCAGTAATTAAGGGGTTATCGATAATTTGAGATACACATGGTAATAATTCACAACCATATTCAGGTAAAACTATTTTCCTACCACCAAAATTACCTTTAAAATTATATCTACATTTATCAATATTATAATTATGTCTTATTTCGCCAATATCTAATGGTTTTTCATACATTTTAAATGAACTAATACCACCTAAATATGTTCCAGCAAAATAATTTTGAATGAGTAACTCACTATTTGTTCCACCTGTATATTTACCTAAAAATAAATCATATGGTGTAAAATCTTTATAGTTACTAGCATTCCACAATTCCATTACATCTTCCCAATTCATTTGAATATTATTCCAAATTAAAGGTGTTTCTTTTAAAAGTGAAACTTGACTTTGAAATAAACCTGAACTACCACCACCTAAACTTATTGTAAATGGAACTCCTTCTTGCTTTGAAGGATCTGTTGGTAATTCATAAGGTATAAACTCCGTAAAACCTGTTACAATCCAATAAGGTCTGCCATTCACATATGTCTTTAATGTTCCATTCTTATATTTACCGTAATCTAACTCACAATCTGTTTGATATGGATAATCTCTTTCCCATTTAATAGTTAAATTTACCCAAGTTGATAATGTATTTGGATTACACTCACCACAAGTATAACCTGTAAACATAGGAATTGGTGCGTATTCTTCAACTATTTTCGGTTCAGTTATTTCGGTATATCCTGATGTAATAATGACTTCACCACATCTATTAGTTCCTGTGTAAGCGCTTATAATACAATATGTATTCGTTGTTATTCTCCTATAACCTAATTTAAAATCAGGTGTCACCCTGAAACCTAATACGTTATCTGTTATTCCTGACCAAATTATCGGTGTGTAACCCCAATTATAATACTCATCACCGCAATTCCTACAACCATTAGAACATGAACAAGTCCCATAACCGGGTATTAACATATTATTTTGAATTAAATTGTTTTCTTGAATTTCAATGTATGGATCTAACGAAATATCTGTTGATGTTCTTAATTCTTGACTTGTTATTGTTGTTGGGTTTAAAGTTAAACCACTTAAAAAAGTATTAAATGCTAAACTTGTTATACCTGTAAATGAATCATAAAATTTATTTTCTTGCCTTACACCAAAATATAAGAAGAAGCCTGTATTACCGGTAAAAGTATCGTTTAATGTTAATCCGGTAAAATTAGTAAATAAGTTAGGATTATATTTAGTATTTAAATTTAATTGAACCGTCCATCCCTTATTAAATCTTTTTTGAATTAATTGATATGGGTATCCGTATAATTTATAAAAACCATTAAAATAACCACCACCAAATTCTATATATTGCCCACTAGTATCATTCCATAATTGTAATGGGAAATCATAATTTGTTGTCCCATACGGAAATACTCTCCACAATTTAAGATTAGTATTACCACTTACAAATGTTAAAGTTTCACCGGTAAAAGAAAGTGTTGTTGCCGTATATTCACCTAATACTTGATAATCTAAAGGGTTTTGTCCTATTATATAATTAGAACCGTCTGTTTGAGTTCCAACGTTAATCGATGTTAATCCAATATCATTTAAGGTAAAACCTGATGTGTATTGTTTAGACGAGTACGTAGGGGTTTCTATATATTGAATAGCACCATCTATTATATGAATATTTGTGTCGGTTGAATCAAAATCAAAATTAAAAATTAAACCATTATTTATAATATCTGTTGAATATAAGTAATTTGGTATGTATTGATCGGGCGTTAATTCATAATCCCAATAATCCATAAATGGAAGAACTAGGTCTAAATTATTAAAATTAGTTTGTCTATTATAGCTATATCCCATTATATTAATAAATAAGGTGTTTGGAATGGTCTGTATTTTAATATCGTATTTAAATTTTCGGCTTCATTAGCTTTTCTTTCTAACATCTTAGGCTGACTAATTCGGTCTAAATAATCCTTTAATTCTGTTATTAGTAATTCTTTTTCTTCTTTAGCTGAACTAGCAAACATTTCATAATCCATTTTAATTTCAGCTCCGGGTGATCCTAAATTTCCACTAAATGTTCCTCTTACATATGCTAACGTTTCTTTACATAATGCAGTAAAATATCTTCTTACCCAATATTTAGCCGGTTCGTTTAAATCTGACCATTGTAATTTACTTAATGGAGTATCACTTGGTAATTTAATAATATCTTTATTTTGTTCAATACATCTTTGTCTTTCTGTATTTACATCGTAATACCAATACCAAACATAATGACCATCAATTCTTCCGGCATTAGCATCAAATCTACCACCAGGTGTTGGTAATAAATGTAAGTATTTTGTCCCTTTCGGACCTGCCGTTACTTTATATATTAACTCACTTCTAATAATTCTATTCTTTAAGTTTCTGTCTGCCGCTCTTAATAATATATCAAATGCTGGCATAACATATAACGCACCTAAACCAATATATTCCGCACCAAAATGAAAGTTCCACACACCTAAAAATGGATCAACAACCGATTGATTTAAAGTTGGTGGGGTGATATACATAACTTCATTTATTTCCCTACCCGCCGGTATTTCGTATATTTGTTGATTTCTTTTTAATACAACATAATCCTTTTTAATTTCCCAAGGTCCATTAGCTTGTAATCCAACTATTTTAGAATAGGCGTAAGTAAATGATGTTTCGTAATTTAAACTTCTGGTAGTTAACGCAAAAGTAATATCTGCAACATCTAAGTTTATACCCTCTAACGAACTCCATTGATTTTCAATCAACCAATTTTGTGTGTATTGGGCGTAATCTTCAATGGCTGTTTGTAATAAATCATCCATTTGTTCATCGGTAAGTTGTATTTTCCTGATGGGAGCACCTAAACGAGATTTAACTTGTTTATATAATGCTAACTTTTCCTCTAATGTTATTTCCATTCTTGGTTGTTATATTTTAGTATTTTGGGTATAAATTTATTAAATATTTTAGGCGAATATTTTATCATAAAATCTAATTCTTCCTGAGCAATATCTTCAGATGGGAAAGTAACTGGTTTAACTTTTTCACCTTTATCGTTAAATTTTGATATAAAACAACAAGTCCCATCATAATATTGAGATAAAAAATATTTTTTAGGTTTATATTTTTCATCTAAGTTAAATGTATCTTTAAATCTATTAACTACTTTCTTATAATCATTTAATTCATCTTTATTAATGAAAATAATATAATAGGTTTTTTCACCACCAAAAGTATGGGTTTTATGTAAATCACCAACTTCATTAATAACACCTTTACTAATAATTACTTTTTTCATAATAATAAATATTTAACTTATCAATTTTATTTACTATATTTTATATATGATAAATAAAATTGCTTATTTTGGAGATTTACATCTTAGACTTTATAAATACCACTACGAATATAAAGATATATTCTTTAATCAATTCATACCGAAATTAAAAGAAATAAAACCAGATAGAATATGTTTCGGAGGTGATTGGGCTCATTCCAAAAATCAAGCAACCCCTGAATTATTTGAAATATCTTGTATATTCTTAAATGAACTTACCAAAATAGCTCCTGTTGTTCTTACGTTAGGTAATCACGATTTATTATTAAATAATTTAGATAGGTTAGATATTTTAACACCTATATTAAATGCTTTAAGTAATGATAAAATTACGTTCTTAAATAAAACAGGGTGTTATGAAGATGAAAATATTGTTTGGTGTGTTTGGGGTATAACTGAAGGTAATACAAAACCTGAAATAATTAGAGAAGAAGGGAAACATTATATTGGATTACAACACGGTCCTTTAAGAGGTTCTACAACTGACTTAAACTTTATATTTGAGGATGGGTTAGATATTGAGGATTTTAATGATTGTGATGTTGCTTTAAATTCCGATATTCATAAAAGAAATGTAATGAAAACTGAAAAAGGTATTCCGGTTGTGATGGTGGGTAGTTTGGTACAGCAGTCGCATGGGGAAAAAATAAATAATCACGGATTTTTAGAATATACGATTGAAGATAAAGGTATAAAGTTTCACGATCTCCACAATGATTATGTTTTTATGAATTATAAAATATCATCAATAGATGATATTGAAAATGAAAGTGAAGTACTATTAAATCTATGAGAACATTAAAAGATAACAATTCATTAATTAAAAAATGGGATCCAATAGGACTTTTAATACACACCGATAACCCTAAAATAATGGCTTATTGTTTGGAATATACTGTTAATACAACACTTGAATCTGGTATAAATGAACATAGTAGTATGATTATACCCATAGTATTTAGAGTTATTAATAAAATAAAACCGACAACCAGACGTGAAAGTAGAGTAATTGTTAAAGATGTTATGGGCAGATTTCCAAGTTTTATGTTGGATAAAAGAGGGGTTATTGATGATTTAAAATTTTTTAATAGTATGGATTGGGAAGCGGAAATGTGTCAATTATTTGTTGAGGAATATTTAAAGATATATGAGAACAATAAATCAATACGTTAGTAGAAAAAAAACTAAAAAAACTTTTACCGAACAATGGGGGGCGTTATTGAATGGTGTTATAATGCCAACAATACAAAGAGTTTACCACAGAACATTAGGTGAAGATATAGTGTCAGTTCATCCAATGGAGACGCCTATTGGTATTCTTAATTACATAGATTTTCAATACGGAGTTGCATCAGAATCAACATTTCCTTTTTGGAAAATTAAAGTTATATTTAATAAAAAAAAATAATATGGATTTAAGGGCAAAAATTGAAAAAAATAAAACACGATTTATTGATAGTGTTAAAAATTATGGTAATTTCATTACTGATGAATTATACGAATTTTTAGGTGAAGATTTATGGACATCACCTGCATCAACCACATTACAATTACATAATTGTTTTCCTGGTGGATTAGTTGATCATATATTAAAAGTTACGGCTTATGCTGTCAAGATAAATGATACATTACCTGAAAAACTTAGAGTTGATAAATCATCAATTATTAAAGTTTGTTTCCTACATCAAATTGGTAAAATTAAACTATATTTATTAAATGATACTGATTGGGAAATTAAAAGAGGTATCTTATATAAGTTTAATGAAGAACTACCGTCTATGAAAATAAGTGAGAGGGGTTTATTCTATTGTAATCAATATGGTGTGAAATTATCAGATGTTGAGTTCCAAGCGATAATGAATTTTGAAAAAACTGATGAAGATAGACAATCAAGATGGTATAGTGATATTTTATCAGTAATATTAAAACAAGCGATTGAACTCGCTATTTTTGAAGAAAAACAATCAAATGAGAAAAATTAAAGATATTAGTTTACATATCACTAAAAGAAGTATAATTAATAGTTTTAATAGTAATCGAAGAAATTTAATTTTAACTAATCGTGGTTGGGGTTTAACAACACTATTAATTAATTATGTTAATAGTATACCAAATAATTATAAAGTTTTTTTAGCTATTAGAAATAATTATAATTTAACAAATTTAGTTAGTAGAATAACTCATTTAAATTGTTTTATTTCACCTATAGATGAAATAAAACTCATAGGTAAAAGTTTTGATTACATTATATGTGATGATTTTTTTTGTGATAATTGGTTTAGAAATTTATTTACTATACAACCTAACTTAAAACAAGGTGGTAAAATAATAATAGGTGATACTGGTTCTAAACTTACAGAGGATGATATTCATAATGTTTTTAGAAATTATAATAAAATATTAAAAAGAACAAATTTTAATGAGTGATGTGAAGAAAAAAATGATGGGGTTTGTGACAGCTTTTTTTATGGGATTAAATGAAGCAGATAAACAAATACTTAAATCTCAACTAAATCATGTTGACGAAATACAACCTGGACACCATCAGTCTAATATTAGAAGTCCATTTTTAAATGGTATAAATCAAGGTAAGATAACTGAAGAACAAAGACAACATTTTTATAAGGTATTACACCTTGCAGAACAAAAATGGAGAACATCAAAAGGATTTGATGATCCTGAAAAAATGAGAACATTGATGGAAAAAAGGGGAATGACTGGTGTATTAGAAAGTATTAGTTGTGAGCCAATAGATATGGGGCTTAGTAATGAATTTTACTACCCTGTAAGAACAAATGCTAAACAATTTGAAATTGAAAAGATTGCTGAGAATATGTTGGTATATGACAATGAAATTAAATTTAGGTGTCCTATGTTTAATAATAGGAGAATATTTGAAAATATAAGAGGTGAGGGTAATGTATTAAGGGAATTAATGAATACAACACAAGTTGAATGGGATAAAAAAGAATTTGACAATGTGGGTGTTAAATACACTTATAATACATATGATTATAATGTAAGTTATAAGAATACAATAAAAGAAAATGATGACTATTTTTTAGTTGTGTTTAATAAAAATAATATAATATAATATGGAAAACGGATTTATAATAATAAAGAAAGAAACTCTTCAGGAGTTAGTTAAAAATTTCTATAAGGTGTGTAGTCTAGCGGATGAATGTAATATTTACGAACATGATTATTTAGATGAGTCAATGCAAGAAATGAAGTCTTGGGTGGATGATAAATTTGGTAGAACTATTAAAGAAGAGACTTATGAATAATAATATGGAAAATATATTTTTAAAATGTGAATGTCATTCTCACGGACTTGAAGTCGAAGTTGATAGAAACTCTGAAAACCCAAATAATTCAGAGTTTATGTTTAGTATTTGGGAGTATGGTAAAAAAACCAAACCATCATTTAAACAAAGATGGGATTATTTTTGGACTGGTAATAATGATATGATTAACGATCACGTTATTATGGATCTAAAAAAAGCGTCTGAATTATCAAAATATTTGGTATCTAATATTGATAAAATTAATGTGGATATTAAAAAACATAACTCTTCTAATGGTTTAATTAGGGATTTAATTAAAAAATCTGAATAAAATTTAGAGAAGATTTTAAAAAGAAAACCTAAAAAAGTTGTACCGACAAAACAACAAGTGGAAAAGGATATTATGGTTAAATCGGAAAAAATTAAAACCGGTAATGATAATAAAATTGAAAAAATTGGTGAATTAATTATTCCTACAAATGGTGCTGGTTTTCAAGGGGGTGAATCAGGTGATGGTTTAAGTGGATTTAGGGGTTAGAAATTAAACCTTAATCTTTATTTTTAGTAGAATATTTACGATACTTAGTCTATGATTAAAAATGGTCTAAGTATCGTTTGTTCTATGCGAGAACATGATAAAGAGTTTGAAGAACACGTTAAAAAAACTATCGGATTAAAGGATTATGAGTTATTGTTTTACATAAATCCAGGAACACATTCACTTACAGAATTATATAATAAAGGATTAAATGAATCCAAGAACAAATACGTTCTTTTCTGTCATAATGATATTAAATACCTTAAATCGGGTTGGGGTAAAAGATACATTGAACAACTTGAAAATAAAGATTATGGTATTATTGGACACGCTGGAACCACAAAACTAACTGAAAGTGGTAGATGGTGGGATGATATGAATTTGATGGTAGGTCAAGTATGGCATCAACACAATGATGAACAATCAGGTAAAACTATGAAATGGGAATCAAAATATTCGGGTAATTTTGGTTATGAGGTAATTAATACTATTAATTTGGATGGCTTAGCTTTCTGTGTTAATAAAGAAAAAATTAAAGAAAGATTTGATGAAAACATAAAAGGGTTTCACTTTTATGATTTAGATTTTACATTGGCGAATCATATCGCTGGTGTTGAAATTGGTGTTATTTTTGATAACCCTATTTTACATAAATCAATTGGGATGACAGACGAACAATGGGAAACTACGAGACAACAATTTGTTGATAAGTGGATTAATGTCGGTATCCCATTAGAAATTAAACCAATTAACGTATTTCATGATAAACACGTAAATAAACCCTTACCTAAAGAACCTAAATTAGCAATAATTATCCCAAGTAAAAACAACTACGATTTATTAGAAAGGTGTGTTAAATCTATTCAAGAAACGAAGTTTTCTAATTATAAAATTTATATTGCTGATACTGGTTCATTAAAAGTTACGGTTGATAAAATCAAAGAAAATTTATTAAATGATAAAGTGGTGTTAAACCAGTATGGTTACTATAACTTTAGTAAGATTAATAACGATATGGTAAATAATTTTATCGATAAGGATAATGAGTTAGTATTATTTTGTAACGATGATGTCTATATTAAAGAAGGTGATCCAATTACAAGAATGACTACGATTTACGTTAATAATAAACATGATATTGGGACGATAGGTTTAAGATTACATTTCGGTGAAAGAAGTGGTGATAAGGTAAATAAAGTTCAACATGGCGGTGTAATTGCTTTCACTAATGGAGAAGAAATGAGAATAACACATCAAGGGTTAGGTAGTTATTGGGGTTATGAACCAAGTGTGAAAAGAGATGTGTTTGGTAATACGTTTGCTTTTGCTATGACACCTATGAATGTTTGGAAGAAAGTCGGTGGGTTAAATGAAATATTTGAAGAATGTTTTGAGGATGTGGAATTTAATTTAAAATGTATATTAAATGGAAAAACCAATTACTTTATTGGTGATGAATACGCAATTCACGATGAATCATCATCAAGAAATAAATCACAAGAAAAATTACAAAAAGAATCTTTGGATTACCAAAAGATTGTAAAAATAATAAGTGGTTATATGTGGAATGAAAGACTACAAAAATTAATAAAATTTATAAATAAACAATAATGACTAAATTAGGTATAGCATATAATATTTTTGATGATTCTATTGAATTATTAGAAAAATCAATTTTATCTGTTAGAAATGTCGCTGATTACATCACAGTAATCTATCAAGACATTTCTAATATGGGTAATGTATCTGAAGTAAATTTAAAAGAATTACTAACCGAATATAAAAATAAAGGTTTAATAGATTCTTTTTATTTATATAAACCACAATTAAACGCACCTATTCCACATATTAATGAAATAAATAAAAGGAATATGGGTTTATATGTTTGTCAAGGTGAGGGTTGTACTCATTATATGTCAATGGATTCTGATGAATTCTATAAAGAAGATGAGTTAAGGAAAGTATTAAACGTAATGGTTGAAGGTAATTATGATTCATCGGCTTGTCAATTACAAACATATTGGAAAAGTGGTGAATGGGTTTTAGATCCACCTGAAGAATATTACGTTAGTTTAATATATAAGATTAGATCTGGTGTAGATTTTGTATTAGGACATAATTTCCCTGTGTTGGTTGATCCAACGAGAAGAATGAATCCAGGTAATTGTAAAGTTTTAACTAGATATGAAATTGAAATGCATCATATGAGTTATGTTAGAAAAAATATCGATAAAAAATTGTTTAACTCATCCGCTGTTCATAATTTTTCTAATAGGTTAGATGAATTAATTAATTATTATAATGGTTGGAAAGAAGGTGATAGGGCTTTATTGGCTGGTGTTGAAGAGCATTATTATAATTTAAATAAAGTTGATAATATTTTTAATGTTAATGAATAATTATTTTGATAAAATATTTTGTATTAATTTAGACAGGAGAACTGATAGATGGGATAATGTGTCTAAATTATTCGAAAGAAATGGTTTAGTCATTGAAAAACATAGTGCTTTTGATGGTAAAAAAGAATTAACATTACCTTACCCTAGTTCTGCGGAATTAGCTGGTACTATATCACATAGAGATGTTATATTGAAAGCTAAGGAATTAGGTTTAAAAAATGTATTAGTGTTTGAAGATGATGTTGAATTTGAAGATAACATCAATGAAAAATTTAATATAATTAAAAATTACATACCTAATGATTGGGATATGATATATTTTGGTGGTAATCATGTTGGTGGGTTAATACAGGTGAATGAATATTTTTTTAGATGTTTAAGAACTTATGCACTACATATGTATGCTGTAAATGAAAAGTGTTATGACTTATTGATTAAGTATTTGTCTGATAAAATAAAATGGGTTTTAGAAGGTAAACAAAGTTTAAAACCATCTGTGGCGGCCGATTATTTTATTGGTGATTTACACTATATTATTAATTGTTATAGTATTAAACCTAGATTAGCTTGGCAAAAAGAAGGTTATTCAGATATTCAAGAAGAGGTAATAAATTATGATTTTTTAAAAGATTAAATGGTAACTTGTGAATTAATGGGTGGTTTAGGAAATCAATTATTTCAAATAGCCACAACAACAGCACTTGCTTTACGTAATAATGATACCGCTTGTTTTGATATTGATGGTCACAGAATAGGATTACAAGGTAGAAATGCTTCAGAATATTTAATAAATGTATATAGTAAATTATTAAATAAAAAAATAGAAAGTAGTGATGTTTTTAATGAAAATGGGTTTGATTATAAAGAAATAGAATATAAAGAAAATTTAAAACTAGTTGGATACTTCCAATCTGAAAAATATTTTAGTGATTATAAAAAAGAAATAAATGAATTGTTTCAACCTAATGAAGATATAAAAACTTATATTTTACAAAAATATGGTAATATTTTAGATAAAAATACTTGTTCTATACATATTAGACACGGTGATTATTTAATGATCCCTAACCATCACCCACCTTGTTCAGTAAACTATTATAATAAAGCCATGGAATATTTTGATAATACTTTATTTTTAATTTTTTCTGATGATATTAATTGGTGTAAAACAATTTTTAAGGGTGATAATTTTATCTTTATTGAAAATGAATTAGATTACATTGATTTATACATAATGAGTATGTGTAAAAATAATATAATGGCGAATAGTTCATTTAGTTGGTGGGGTAGTTGGTTAAATAATAATGAAAATAAAAAAATAATAGTACCTTCTAAATGGTTTGGTATTGCTTATAGTAATATGAAAACCGATGATTTATACACAAATAAAATGATAAAAATATAATATGTTATTAGATTTAATTTCCCTAAAAGAAAAGTATGACCTTAAAATAAATGGTGTTATACACATTGGTGCTCATTATGGACAAGAGGCTAAATTATATGATGATTTAAACATCCCAAAAGAAAATAGACATTACTTTGAACCACAACCAGCTGTTTTTAATATATTGAAAGAAAATATTAAAGATAATGGTAATTTATACAATTTCGCATTAGGTAATGAAGATAAGGTAGTTGATATGAATATTGAATATTCTAATAACTCACAATCATCATCAATATTAGAACCTAAAATACACATTAAACAATATCCGCATATTGTATTTTCGGGTAAAATTAAAGTTCCTATGAAAAGATTAGATGACATTCAAATCAATAAATGTAATTTCATTAATATAGATGTTCAAGGATATGAAATGGAAGTTTTTAAAGGTGGACTAAACACATTAGAAAATATTGATTATATCATATCTGAAGTCAATAGGGATGAAGTATATCAAAATTGTGCTCAAATTGAAGAACTTGATATTTTTTTATCTAAATTAAATTTTGTTAGAGTTGAAACATCTTGGGATGGTGTAACTTGGGGAGATGCATTATATGTTAAAAACAATGGATAATTTATATACAAATGATACTATGTTTTCACACGCCATTTGTTCTAGTTGGTATAATAAACCAAAAGAATTTAATTGGGTTAGGGATAATATAGAAAAAGGTAATCATATTATTATTACTGATGTTACAACAATAAATAATTTCCCAGATAAAAAAGTGTATGGTTGGTTGATTGAACCACCTGAATTAACGCCATCATTTTACCAATTTGTCATAGAAAATGAAAATAGATTTGAAAAAATATTCACATATGATAAAAGATTATTAGACATATCTGATAAATTTGTTTTTTTACCTATTGGTGGGTGTTGGATAGATGAAAAAGATAGAATGATACATAATAAAAGTAAGTTATTATGTTCAATAACATCAAACAAATCTATGATTAGTGGTCATAGATTTAGATTACAAGTATTAAGTCAAATTAAAGGTGTTGATAAATTTGGATTTTCGGCAATACCAATAAATAATAAAATAGATGTTTTAAAAGATTATATGTTTTCAGTTGTGGTAGAAAATCAAAAATTAGATTTTCTTTTTACTGAAAAAATAATTGATTGTTTTGTTACTGGTACAATACCAATTTATTGTGGTTGCCCATCTATTAGTAAATTTTTTGATATGGAAGGTATTATTACCTTTTCTTCGATTGAAGAATGTCAAAATATAATTAATAATTTAACTCCAGAACTTTATAATTCTAAAATGGGTGCTATTAAAAATAATTTTGAATTGGCTAAAAAATATGTTGTTGCCGATGATATCTTATATGATTTTATAAAAAATGGAAACAAGTTTAATTATTAACACTAGAGAAAGTTCAGGATTTTTTTCAAACTACTTTATTTTTATTGACAATATAAAATATTGTGAAATTAATAATATTAAACCAATAATGTTATTAGGTGGAAGTGATTGGTTTTATAATGATGGTAGGGAAAATTTATGGGGTGCTTTTTTTGAACCAATTATC
>Ga0181351_1000134_pt1 | contig 19443 bp, 35 predicted proteins | sample Su13VDMM15SD_FD_170485 | JGI IMG/M metagenome (GOLD analysis project Ga0181351, IMG submission 170485) | Freshwater viral communities from Lake Michigan, USA - Su13.VD.MM15.S.D | ecosystem: Environmental > Aquatic > Freshwater > Lake | place: USA: Michigan | collected 2013-07-16 | reverse complement strand
CATTGAGAGAGCATGTGGTTGGCATGCCCTACGGATCTATTCACCGATGGCCTTTTTACATCTGGCCGGATATGATCTGTGATTTGAGTAAGCCTTGGTTAGATGCAGTTGGATCTGTTGGTAAAGATTCATTTCATCCACCAGCACATGGTAAAATACTAATTAATCGAACCAGCAGATACCAAAATCCATTTACATCCTATTTCTTTTTGAGAGATCATCAGGAAGATTTGCTTTTTGTTGGTATGGAGGAAGAGCACAAGGAATTCTGTAAGCAATGGGGTCTTGATATTCCTCATCATAAGGTGAATGATTTTTGGGATTTAGCCAATTCGATATACACCTGCCGCTTTTTTATTGGCAACCAAAGCCTTTGTTTTGCAATCGCTGAAGGATTAAAGACGCCAAGATTACTTGAAGTGTGTCCGTATGCGCCTAATGTGATACCGACAGGCCAGAATGCGTACGACTTCCAACAACAATTTGCACTTGAATTTTTATTTAACGACTTAAAAAGTAAATTTTAACCTATGACACCTGAACACGAAGAAACCATCCAAAAACTATTGAAGACCACGCTTAGTCCTTTAGAGGATCGCGTTATTGTTTATCCTGATCCTGTTGCTGAGGTTACAGAGAGCGGTATTATCAAGCCGCAAGAGGTGGTTAAAAGAGAGCGCCCGGCAAAAGGAACTGTGATTGCAGTCGGCCCAGGTAAAGGTGAGCCAATGATTATCAAGTCTGGTGATCGCGTGATGTATGGTCGCATGGCAGGTACAGAGATTGAAGACCCGAGCACAAAGATTCAAGTTTTGATCATGCGTCCAACCGATATTTTTGTGAAGCTATGAAACCAATAGAGTTTAAAGAACAAAACGTGGTCTACGCTAAAGACCAACCAGAGTATCAGCCTTTGCCAGCTTTCAAGGATAGCTCTCCAGAAGGCTTAGTAATTTCATGTTGGAAGCTTTCATGGAAAGAAAGATTTCAAATATTGATTACAGGTAAATTATGGGTTTCGTTGATGTCTTTTAACAAACCATTGACCCCATCATTTTTTTCAGTGTTTAAATCTGATATGTTCACTAAATGAAACATCTACCAACCGTAACAGTAGTTGCCATTACCGATAGGGATTATGGTCAGACTATTGAAGCCATTTACAAAACCTTAGAGCAGATAACCCCTGCTCAGGTTTTGTTTTTCACCGACATCGTACAACTTGATGATAAGTTCAAAAATATTGTAGTTCCGCGCTTCGGATCGTGGGAGCGATACAATGAATTTGTTGTAAAGGACTTGCACCAGTACATCTCTACCGACCACATTTTGCTTATCCAGCATGATGGGTATGTTATCAATGGAGACTCATGGACAGATGAATTCCTGCAGTACGATTACATTGGAGCTCCTTGGGATTACAAAGATGGTCGAAATGTTGGTAATGGTGGATTCAGTTTAAGATCTACTGATCTGCATCGGATTTTAGCGACAGACCCAATGATTGAGATTACTTGCCCGGAAGATGAGATTATTGGCAGATTGTACAGGAGATACTTGGAGAGTAAAGGCATCCAATTTGCACCGGAAGCACTAGCCCATAAGTTCTCTTATGAGATGCACCCACCTAAGCATAAGACATTCGGGTTCCATAATTATTTCCACCCTCAATACAGGGAGCCTATTGTATTTAAGCGCAGTGGCGCCATGGGAGATTTAATTATGCTGGAGCCGGTGATGGAGTACTTTTACAATAAAGGGTACAGGATTATTTTAGATACTCAGCCGCAGTACTTTAATCTCTTCGCAAAACATTATTATCCTGTCGAGTTGTTGTCTTTGGTGGATCCTAGTGATGTTGCTGTTTTTAGTGCTCGGGTAATAAATCTTGATATGGCATACGAGGTTAAGCCTCGCCAGCTTGCGTTAAAATCATACTTTGAGATGTGTGGTGTTGGGGATGCAGAGGTGCGCAATCCGAGACTTAATTTTAGGCCTACTGCTGAAGTGAAGATGTTTGAGAAGTATGTCATTTTGCACACAGATGATACAATGATGCCTCACAGGAATGTGCATGGTTTAGATTGGGATTATTTGGTTAAAAGATTTGAAGATTTTGGATATGATGTATACAGAGTAGGAAGAGGAAATGGCACTGGCGGCAGAAAGATAAATACCTACAGCGAGAATATGCTTGCTTACATTATCTCTGGAGCGTCATTTTTTGTTGGTATAGATAGTGGGTGCGCACAAATTGCAGTTGCTTGTGGCGTTAGGAGTGCTATATTTTTTGGCAGTGTGAATCCTAATTTTAGATACATTGAAGATTCATCTATTCTACCAATTCAAAACCCATGTCCAATTGGTAAAGATGGATGTTACCATGAGGTTATTAGTGTGGTCGGACAGGATTGTGAGGTGGAAAAACAAGCGCCTCCATGTATTTCTTACAATGAACAAAGTTCAAAACATGTAATAGAATTTATAATCTCTAATTTTATAAGATGAAAGAAACAGTCGTAATAACCGGGGTGGCCGGATTTTTAGGGAGCCACGTAGCCAAACAATTAGTTGAGAAATACAACGTTGTTGGCATTGATGATCTCAGTGGAGGGTTCGAAGAAAACCTGCCCGAGGTAGGAGTAAATTTTCACAAAGGCAGCATCCTTGATGAAGAGTTACTTGATACAATCTTCAAGTACCATAAGCCAAAGTACGTGTACCACTTAGCAGCCTACGCAGCGGAGGGGCTATCGCATTTCATCCGTAAGTTCAATTACGAGAACAACGTAATTGGAAGTATGAACATTATTAATAAATGTGTTCAGTACGAAGTAAAATGTTTGGTGTTTACCTCATCCATCGCTGTGTATGGTAACTCAACACCTCCTTTTCATGAGAACGACTCTATGCGTCCAGAAGATCCTTATGGAATTGCAAAGGCTACAGTAGAGATTGATTTGAACAAAGCACTGCACATGTTCGGTTTGAATCACATCATCTTCAGACCACACAATATTTTTGGCCCAAACCAGAACATCGGTGATAAGTACCGTAACGTTGTTGGTATCTTTATGAACCAGATAATGCGAGGTGAGCCTTTGACAATTTTTGGTGATGGTAGTCAAACCAGGGCTTTTAGTTATGTGGATGATGTTGCTCCTCACATTGCTAATTGCGTAGAACGTGAGGAGTGCTATAACCAAACTTTTAACATTGGTGGAGAAATTCCTTACAGTGTTTTTGAGATTGCTAATATGGTGTGTGAGGAGTTTGGTGTAGAGCCGAACATTAAGTTTTTGGCGGAAAGGCAGGAGGCTAAGCATGCATACAGCGACCATGAGAAAGCGAATGGATATTTTGGTAAGCCAAAGACTTCTATCAGAGAAGGTGTCAAAAAAATGGCTGATTGGGCTAAAGTTCATGGTGCCAGACAATCGCAAGAGTTCAAAAACATTGAGATAACTAAAAACTTACCGGAGGGATGGTAATATGGAAAATAAATTAATCATAGGTGAAGATGGAATTTGTCCGCAGACTGGTAATCATTGTGATGATGAGTGTTGTCCAACTGGTGCAGAATGTAACATATCCCCTGAACAGGTTGGTGATGTTGTAGACGCAAACAATTCAAAAGAACTTGAAAATGCTGTTGCTGTCTTGTGTAAAGAATTAGATTCTGATGAGTCTTATTATATATCTTGGAAGGCAAATATAGCAATGGCTTTTAAGGATGAATTCCACAGAAAAGCGGGTAAGCCGGTTGAAATGGTTTTTGTAAATGCTGATGATGTGCATGAAATCGCTAACCAGGCCGCTGACAATTTTCTTAAACTTCTAATTGAAAAAATATGAAAATACACGACACACCTGAGTCATCAAACATTGCAAGAGTGATGTACACTGACTTCAATTTAGACATTGAGTTCCGAAACGGTAGAAAATACCGGTATGTAGAAGTGCCAGAAGATGTATATGAGGAATTTACCAAAGCTCCTTCTGCTGGCCGATTCTTCAATCAAAACGTTCAAAGTAAATTCAAATCTACAGAGCTATGATAATCACGAGGCCTGAGCGCGGAAGCATTGAGTTGTACATGGAAGTGCTACGGGCAATATGTGGATATACCATGGGGGAGTCCATGATTGATCTTGGATGTTGTTTTGCACCTAATACGCCCAAGCTTGGGTTTATCGGAACAAGATACGTAGATATTATTTATCGAGAACTGGATGATCCACAGGACCAAGTTGATTTTCATAAAGCAGACATTTTAAATCTCCCAGAGTATCTTAAAACAGACGAGAACAATAATAAGTACAATGTTGCTCTATGTCTTGATTGCATTGAGCATCTCACTGTTGAAGATGGTAATAGGTTACTGAAAATAATGGATGAGATTTCTCACAAACAAATTCTATTCACTCCAACAACCAATCTGTTTGGTTTGAATAACGATGATACTCCCGAGGCACACCGAAGTGTTTGGAGTCCAGAGATGCTCCCAGGTTATGCCTGTATTGTATTCCCTGACTTTCATTATGCTTGGGGAGGAGGCGCTTTTTTCGCGTGGAGATGCGCTGATATTGAAAATGATTTTAACAGAGTAAAACAAATTTTAAATTATGGCTTATAGTTCAGAAGCAGCAAAAGTAAGAGACATGCCTCATGTGATGAAGTATGTTGTGGGTAAAATAGCAGACTTGGGATGTGGCCCAGATAAAATAACCCCTGACTCGATCGGATTTGATGGTAGAGATTTAGAAGGAGTTACTGTAAAAATGGAGCTAAATTCTTCTGATTCATTTTTCATTTTCGCTCAAGAACACGAAGAAGCATTTGATACTGTTTTTTCAAGCCATTTTCTTGAGCATTTGCCTAATCAATTCGGAAGTATTGTTGACTGGTCTTCATTATTGAAATCAGGTGGTCACATGGTTCTTTATTTACCCGATGGTCGTCATTACAACAACAAAGAGAATCCTGAACACATGATTGATATGAACTACGATGATTTTATGTTCTGGTTCAAGCGTTCTTTCTGCGGTGAAGGGAAAGACTTTAAAGGCAACCATTTACCTAAGCTGTTCGAGTTGGTTGAATCCGGGATGGATGTGGGAGAAGATCGGTATTCGTTTTTTGTCGTGTCTCGTAAGGTATGAAAACACTCGGAGGATTCACGTTCGTCTGGCGTGGAGAAGACCAGGACTACAACTACAAAGAAACAATCCTATCATTAACTCAGGTTTGTGATGAAATATCTGTTGTGGCTGGCGGTACTGATAACACCTCAGAAGAAGTTGAGAGATTGATTTATGGATACTGGCTCCTTTACCCGGCTAAAAAGTTCCATGTGCAATACATCACTGAACAGGAATGGAACGCTCAAGTAGGGCGGGAGAAATTATCATACTTCAGTAACAAAGCTGCTGATGCTTTAAATACTGATTGGATACTCTACGTGCAAGCTGACGAAGTTATACACCAAGACTCTTACCAACACATCCGATACGCGATACAGCACGATACTGTGGAGGCTTTTTTTATCAAGAGATGGAACCTATGGCAAGACCCTTACCACATCTTAGAAGTGCCGCAGGAGCGCAAGCCATGCAGCACAGAAGTAATCCGCCTGGCAAAGAAGCATTATAGATGTGTCGATGATGCAGAAAGCCTTGGCGTTCCTTCGGCTCATATCTATGGCAACATAGATACGATTGAGATATTTCACATGGGTTTTGTACGTCATAAAATAAAGCATCTTACTAAGATCAAACACATGCTTACTGAGGTGTTTCTTTTTGGCGAAAACGACAAGCGCGCGGAGGATTGCCAAGAGTTTATTCCTGAACGTTTCTTTGACCCAGAGAAGGATATAGTGCCGATACACAAGCCACTGCCTTTAGTCATTCAAGACTGGGCAGAAGAGAGATATCCAGACATAAAAAAACCTGAGTTTTAGCTCAGGTTTTTTGTTTATAAAATTCTGTTTTCGATTGTATTAATTGATCCCCAATGTAATCTTCAAAGACTGCTTTTTTGTTACCACATTTACATTTATACAGAGTGGTAAAAGATGTAAAATGAGAAAGATTAAATCCTTGTCTTTCTTCTTCTTTGAAGAAGTGTAATCCTATTTTGCAGAGTAAGTTTTTCATATCACAAATCCTTTTCTATCAACATCACCATAATATGGATGATCATTATGGTTGCTTCCTGGATACGGTCCGCAAAACCAGTGTGTGGGATCTCGATGCAGATGTCGCATAGTTCCCGGAGCTTGCCTTGCTGACCACTAATACCAATAACAAAAATACCTGATCGTTTAGCATACTCAGCCGCGTTCAATACATTCTCACTGTTACCAGAGGTGCTGAGAGCTAAGACAACGTCTGTAGAGTGTGCAATGGCTTCCAATTGGCGCTTGAATACTTGGTTGTACCCAAAATCATTGGCAATGCAGCTCATGGCGCCACCATCAGTAAGAGCAATAGCTGCTAATGCCCTCCTGTTTTCTCGATAGCGGCCAGACAGCTCAGAGGCGAAATGCTGGGCATCTGAGAAGCTGCCACCGTTTCCAAAAGCAATTATTTTTCTAGTTTGACTACGAGCAGCGCGAGACATTACTATTGCTGCCTCACCTATACTTCTAATCAGATTTTCATCTTCAAGTATCTTCATCATCAATTCGATGTGAGTACTAATCTCTTTTGCTATTAGCTCTTTCATCCATCATTTGTTTTAGTTGAGTAAATGTTACAAATATTTTTTTTCTTGTTTTCTTTTGCTGCGCGTTAAATTGGTGGCATAGTTTATATACTTGATCTTGATTATCTAATTCAAGGATAGCCATTACCTCTTTTGGTGAAAAATATCTCTTTACCAAGTACTCATCATTGTCCCGGACATACAAATTATCCTCAGAAGACACATACACATATTTGTCATTGACTTCCTGAAGTGTCCTTTTAAGCCTAATTTCTCTCATTTTATCCGTTTACAAACGTTTAATTAGATTGGAGTGTCTGATAGCCGCATATTATGTGCAAGCCTTCACCCCAATTGCGCCAAAACCCCATCTGGAACCCACCCGCACGGCCACTAAACAAAGTGACACAAACCTCAATGTTTGTGCAATGTCCGTCTTTGCCACGCGCATGTTTTGGCCGCACCCACGCTCCGTTCAGGCCAGCACATAACAACAGGTATATGTAATTGGCCTTATTGCGTACTCCGTTGGACAGTTCAGTGAGAAGAATTTTAAAATATTTTTTCTCCCACCCGCTCAATACAAATTTTGTAGTTAACTTCATCATTCTCAATCATTATGTAATTTCGGTTAAGGTTCTTTGCCGCTAATCCAGTTGTTCCGCTTCCAGCACAGTTGTCCAATATCGTTTCTGCTTCGTTGCTATAAGTTGCTATAAGGTATTCCATTAAAGCCAATGGTTTTTGAGTTGGATGCAAACAGCTTTTTTGTTTGTCGCTCGAATACAAAAGCACACTTCTTGGGTATCTGTCAGTTTCTCCACCACCCGAAATTTCCTGTTTCATTTCACCATACAGTTCGGTATTATTTTGGGTTTTTACATATTTCGTATAGCTGTTAATCGGCTTATGTCCGTTTGTCTTTTGTGGGTTGTAGGTCGGCAAGTCCTTGTAAAAAACCAAAATATTTTCGTGTGCTTTTAATGGCATCTTCTTCGCATTCAGGTGTCCAGTCGCTTGTGTCTTTTCCCATATCCATTCATACTTCAGCATCTCCAAATTACTCGCTCCTAAAACCTTGTCAAAAGGTGTTTGCGCTGTTAATACTATTGCACCATTGGCTTTAATTATTCTTCGGTATTCGCTCCACAACTTCTGCAAGTCAATCACACTATCCCATCTGCATCTTGTTGTTCCGTATGGCAAGTCGCAAAGAACCATATCAATGCTATTATCATCAATCAATTTCATTACCTCAAGGCAATCTCCAAAATAAGTTCTGTTTAAATCCACCCGCAAAAAATATTTTAAAATTCAGTTCGTGCTTCTATTGAAATTCATCTGTTGATAATCGGCCAACTACATATACCAATGTTCATTATGTGCAATATTGCTCCTCTGAACAAGCCACGCCAGCGGAGCTACGCACATCCTCCCCGCATGTGGCTTGCCCCAACGCTCCCGCAATACAGCACATAACACCGTGTATAACCAATGCAAAAAGGCGTTGACGTGTGTGCTTCGTAGTGAAGTTCAGTGAAAGAAAAATATTTTTAAATGCCCCCGCGCTCATTAGAGTTTCATAAAAGTCATCCAGATAGTTCGACCATGTTTACCCGTTACGTGACCAAATAACGGTTTAGCCTGAATTACATTTAGAACTTGATTAAGTGTTATTTGCGCTTCGTTCCATTTGAAGATAAGAACTCCATTTGGTTCAAGCACTCTCATGCATTCATCAAATCCCGCTTTGATGTCAGTCTCCCAGCTGGGTAGTAGCACACCATACTTTTGAGCCATCCAGGTATTCTTACCTAACTTCTTCATGTGAGGTGGGTCGAACACAACCAACTTGAAAGAGTTGTCTTCAAATGCCATGTTGGTGAAATCCATTTCAATGTCTGGCTTTATTTCAAGTACACGGCCGTCACACAGAGTATGCGTTTCAGTTCTTACGTCAGCAAAGGTTACGTTTGGATTTTCTCTGTCAAACCAAAACATACGAGAGCCACAGCAAGCATCTAAAATCAGTTTCTTATTTCCCCCGCTTCGCATTTAAAAATATTTTTAGTGTGTGTTTCATAGTTACTATTGTGTTCGCCTTTTTGCACTGGTCATACACTTGATACATTAGCGGCAAGTTTTTTTTCTTTGAGCAGCCACACGCTGGCACGGAGGCCACCCGCTAAAACCTTCGCGCTCATGTGTGGCTGGCCAACGCTCACAAAAACCAGCCGCTAACATGCGGGTTTATGTAATTGATTCGCGTAATAGCTTTGTGTTTCAAATAAAGTGCAGTGAGACAAAAGAAAAACTAAAGCCCCACCGCACTATGACAGATTACAGATTAAAAGACCTTACCAAATGAATTTCTTTATTTGATAATGGCCGGTAACACCTTTCAAAAACATTTTTTGGTGACCAAGAAGTGTAACCATCATCATACACAACTTTATAACCGGGAGAGTTTTCGTGTTCTGGTATTGGTTTACCCTGCATTTTCAAAAAAGAAAAGTTGTCCATTGGTTCAGCCTTGACAATCTTGGTTCCAATGTAAACCACATCATTTACATTTTCTTCTCTTGTGTTAGGTTCGTCTCCTGAAATTTCAAGTGGTGTCTCAGTAAATCCCATAATCTATTTTGTTTGGAGTAACGCCATCCCGCGCTTTAGTTTTTCTTTTGTTCAGTGCTTCGTAGCAATCGTGTGAGTTCGCTCATCAACTAACATAAACCCTCTAAAACATTATGTGCCATTGCTGCGCCCCTAATAACCTTCTGGCGCAGAGCTTATTCCCTCGGTTGCCACCCCCTCGCGCAGCAACGGTGCGGTCGGGGTACTCGGTGGTTTAGCAACTGTTACGGTGTTGTTATAACCATACGGTATGCTGACAGTTGAGGCTACGTTAATCCCCTCCCCACATAACACTGTATTTGCGTTATGCTCGTTTGAGAGTCGGTATGCAATTTCAGCTAATCTATTAGTGTGTTCTGCTTTGATAGGCAGTCCTTCTACAATAGCTTGGTGAGCAAACGCCCACTTTAATTTTTCTAATAGTGTCTCCATGTTATTTAGTTTTGTCATATCTATACGCACAACGCAAATACTCGTTCATTAGCAAACATTAAAACGATTTGCTAACAGGGGCTATAAAGAAATAAAACCCCTGCCAGCGCACCGAAATTAAATCCGTGAATACCCTTCTTCAAAAGCATCGGCAGGTGAAAACGATTTGTATCCATCTTTATATTGCACATAATATCCACCTACTTCGGGCTTGTGTTTGTGCATATATTGATAGTCAACTTTAAAGGCATCGTAACCTTCTTCCTCTGGAGTAATCATGGCACTTCCATCGGTTTCTCTGTTTTCACCTTCTCCATCTCTTACAATGGATTTAATTTTAAAAGCCCACACTTCTTTGTGGCATTTGTACTTCGGCATTTCTTTCATTACCATTTTGTTTATTTAATTTAGAGCATGAAATCCCCCACGCTCAAAAAGGGGTTTTACTATCTTATAGCCCCGAACCGTTATAAGCAATGCCATTGCCCACAAGGCTTATGCTGCCACCGGAGGTACACACTTGCCTACGCTCACGCAACGCCCCACCCTTCGCAATGGCACAGCTTATAACACTGTGCTTATGCAATAAAAAAGGCTGGGACGTTTTGTGTTTCATAGCGTAGTTCGGTGAGCAAAATTTATAATTAAAATCACCCACCGCACGAATTAAGATTTAACTTCCTCCTTACCGTAATCCATCACATACTTTTTAGCAGCTTCTCGGTTATCAGTCCAATCTTCACCTGTCCAATCAGAAGAGACAGGGCCGTTAACTTTATCAATCATGATACAAATCAATTCCTTTTGACGGGGTGTATCACGTTGAGCCATTGCACTAAATGATGAGCCAATAGAATTGTACTCTTTAAGTGCCTCAAATGCTTCGGGACTGTTTTCAAAGTTCCATCCTTTGAGAGTTCCCCATTTGAGAAGTAGGTAGTCATTATTTTTAGCCATAAGTTTTGTGGACGGAAAAGCCCGCCCTGCTTTTAATTATAAATTTTGTTCGTGTTTCATAGTTCAATTAGGATAGCCTTTTTTACTGCATAAGCACTTGATACATTGTGCGCCATTGCCAGCCCAAAAAGCAAAACTGCTTTGGCGGAGCCGTCCCTCAGCATTCAAGTGCCTCGTTACACTCTTTGCAAATGTAGCCCTTATGGAAAACAACCTCCCTGTGTTTACATTGGCCATCCCTCCCGTTTTGCGCCCCACTCTCTGGCAACGGTTCGTCTCCATCGCTCGAATCCAACGCTGGCCGCACAATACCAGCTATGTTCAATTTTTGCTTGGCATATAGTTCCATTGCTTCATACACGTGCTGGATAGATGGTGTAACCTCTTCAAATCCTTTATCGGTTGCCCATTCTTTTCCCCAAAGCGATGATACCCAGTTGTTCCAGCACTCTCGATATATTTCCTCTTTTGTTTTCATATCTTCATTTTGTTAATCGCAAAAACTAAACATAGCCTTGAGGCATTATGCTGCCATATTTGCCACATCGAATCAAAACCTAAACACCGCATACTGTAATCCAATACCAACAGTAAAATCAAAACTCAAACCGTTATCAAATGTCGGATATACTGTAACGTTAGGGCCAACACTCCACCTTTTATCCTTAAAATCTTTTATCAAGATGCTTGTGCTATTGGTAATCTTTGCGTTCGGATTACTCAACAGTCCACTGCCATACAACGTCTCATTACCCAGAAACCATTTCTTCTTCACATTAAATGCGTATTTGATTGTGTCTGAGTAGTCATATTCAAAAGGAGCATTCGTGCTGTCGTAAACAGTAGCCAGGAAATCCAAGTAGCCATCCGAAGCTTTCAACTTCCAGAATGGGACGCGGACTCCTGTGCTATCTGTATAGTAGTGGTTGTTGACAGTACTATTTCCTTTACCAGAAGCTTTAAACTCAGCTTCCATGTATACTTTTAAGTTCTTGAGTTTAATATCAAAATCTTTGGTTATCGCTTCTGCTAATTTTGGATACGAATCTATGAGTTCCTTGTACGAAATCTCTGCTGCGTTTTTATCAGCTATTACTTTACCGAGCTCATTTGTTCGATACTCAATCACTGCGTTCTGCTCTTTGATAACAGAGTTCTTTTGCTCGAGCAGCTTCTCTTGTCTACTGTAGCGTAAATACAGATACAAAGCAATGGTCATAAAAATCATCACAAGTACTGTTAATATTTTGATCGTGTAGTCTTTCATGGCTTAAATTCTGGTTTAGGTGCATTCTTAATTGCATCCATTTCCCTGTCAATAGTTTCAAATTTATTGCTGTGGTTGTAAACATCAATGGCCATATAACGATCCAAACACATCTTTCTTTGCGCATCTGCCGCCTCCTCCCACTTCGATTTTCCATACAACTCAGCAGCCCTCTTCATTTGAATCACATGAGATGTGTAATTCAGCTTAAAGGTGTATTCGATATTCCACCCATCTTTATGGCCATCTGCTTTGGCCACTTCATCCATTGCGTCTTGTAGTGTCATGGCTTTTACTTTACGTTAATGATCGTGTTTTTAGCCTCCTCTTCAGCGGCTTTTGCTGACACCAGTCTTATCTTGTATGCTTCCAAGTAAGCGATGTCTTTAATGGTGTATGTGTACCCTCCGCTAATAAAGTCTTTGTAGTGCTTTGGTTCAATATTCACCTGAGTGCAGAACTCAAACTTAGTCAGTGAGAAATCCTTCACCAGATCTCTGGCAATACCAGCGATATGAAGCGCGTGTCTCAAGTGCATGAAGTCCGCTTCATCCAATGTTCTGAGTTCTAATTTTAGGCTGTTTTTCATGGCGTTGTCTTTAATGATTTTACTTTTTTAATTGCTTCTTGTAGCGGAACCCAAGCGTGATCCGGAATTGCTCCATCGTCATTCTCAAGATTATACGCTGCCTCGAGCAATTGATTTAGTGCTGAGTCGTACTCTTGTCTATCAATAAGTTTATACCTTTTTTGAAGATGCATCAACATTTCTTTTGCGGCAGGATTAAAATTCACCTCTCCAAACGTGTTATCAGCACCCATAACTATCTCTCAATTAAGTGTAAGTTCAATGACTCTCTAATCTGATCGTCCATAGCCCGGTCATCATCGAGGGGGACGAATCTGGTCTGTTCACAAAGAAATCTTCGCTCTCCTTGATGTTGAAAACGACAACCACAAGTAAAAACTAAATTCATATCTGTACATTCAGCAAGTCCTACATCTAAAAAGACCACACCACACACACATTGTTTTATGTCTTTTACTGGATATGTTTTACCCTCAATAAGAGAAGGGAACAGTCCTTCTATCTCTGGATGATAATCTTTACTATCCACACAAACCACCTTCTGTCCTATGTTAAACAATGCCTCCATATAACCACTCATTTATGTCTTTCTCAAAATTAGTATGCTTGCGTTTTAATTTCTCACCATCATGCACGGCCAAGATCCTGTGCACGTAGTTACCCTCACTCAAATTAAACCAGAAGTACAGGAGCTCATCAGATATCCCCCGATCAACTAAGAGCTGAGCCTGTAACTTCCGGTTGTAGTCAATTTCTTTTAAGAACTCCAATCTTAGACCAAGCATCGCGCGCAATTAAAAGTAACACCAACACTGCCACCACGTTCAACGCATACTCCCGAGCGCCATACACAAGTCCAATGACTGCTGGGATCCACATCAATACAACTGGAATTTGTCTTCTAAGCTTATCCACAATTTTAGTTTGCTCGTACTCTCCCATCTCGTAGTCTAATTGGTCCAAGGCATCATCAACCTCTGCATGGAGCAACTCTTGCTGCAGGTCTTCCATCTGGTCTTCAAAGAACTCAATCTCTGCCTCATACACCCAGCCTGGCTGCCCGTTCACCATCCCGTATACATTATGCGCACGGTACCACTCCAATCGCTTCTGGCAACTATCAATCCTGCTTTCTACGCGTGATGTCCTAGTCATTGTCTTATGAGTTCTGTGGTGGCCGCTACTCGCTTACTTACTGTTCTCAACGCTTCCACTCCTATGGTGGAGGCTGGCTTCTGGGATAGCTTCTCCACAGTCACTTGTAGTCTTTTGATTTCAGTCTCAGCCTTGCTGAGCTCATCAAAGAACGCGTTCCGGATTTGAGTCGAATTGTTCATAACTCAAATTTAGTTTGCAACATCTTTCAACGCATCCTTGAGCCGTCTCAGATCAGCGGCCTTGTGGATGACTCCGATGCTTCTTTGTTTTCCCTGATCATGTATAATACTGATCTCTGGGTGGTGGCCACCTGGGAAAAACTCCATGCGCATGCCCGGTTCGGACAGCTCAATCGTTACTTTTTTGATCGTCTTTCTCTCCATACAAATTTTGTTTTGGTAATTATTTTTTAAGCCTCAATAAACCAATACCTAAAACTCCAAAGAAAACCATCCAGCCCACAACCCGATACACTGGTTTTATTTCTCTCCTGGTAAACGTTACTATGTCTGGGAAGAAACACAACACAGCTATCACTAACACTATCACCACGAATCCCCAGAACGCCCACGATCGCGCCTCCTCAAAATCACCACGGATATTATCTCTATTCTTTTCCATCAGTTACTCATCATTGGTAAAACATTCAAATCGAATTTCTCACTTTGGTGCACGTGGTTCCATAGCCGTATGCCGTACAAATCATCCAGAATACTATAGAAGAAAGTCAATTGCAACTCAAGTAAAGCAATGTACTCTTGATCCTGGCTTTCTTTTATTGCCTGCTCAAACTTTGCAATCTGGTCCTTAACCCACTCAATTTTCTGATCAATATTTGGTAGTGCCATAGTACTAATTTACGAAATTAGTTTGCTTGTAATATTGTTTAATTTTAACCCTGTCCCGACCTGAAAACGACTAAGTAAAACAGGCCGGGATTTTATAGGGTGTGTTGTTACGATAGTTTAATCGTGTGTAGTACTGTTACCTTTTTAGCCGGTGCGTTTTGTTTTGGCGCTGGCTTGTGCCCGTTCTGTCTCTGTTGGTATGCTGTCTGCTCTTTTTTCTCAGGTAGTGGATACCCTTTAAGCTTTGCCACTCGCTGGTTGAAATTGCTCCAAACTTTTTCATCTTTAAATTCAAAGTGCATAGTTCCTTTTTTGTAGCATCTCAGGCGGAAAAAATCAGTCTCAAACCATTTACCCCACTCTTTTTTTAGTTCAAAGATGACGCTGCCGGGTCTGTTTGCTTGTGCTCTGATTATATTCTCTTGCCTTCTTTCTTTAATGGGGCGCCTGCTATATTCCTCTAAAATCGCATTCCCTTTATCATCTTTTAGAAAGTAGTGATAGTCTAAACAGTCTTGGATGCTGGTGTAGTCCTCGTAATTTTTCCCCTCTACATAACACAAAGCTTTTATCAGGTCCTCCACCATCTCAAAGTTCTGGCTGCTATAGCATGCGTCTATCTGCCCATCATATCCTATCTGCGCTAAATTGGGGAAAATGAATCTTCTTGTTAGCAAATAGTGGCTGTTTGTTTTCCATCCTGGCAAGCCGTACCGGTTATCATCATGGTATTGTGTAACCTTATCGAAGACCTCAAGTATAGCCTTATTCATGCGCTGCCCGGTGGTGGCGTGTACTATCTCCAGCATCTTGTAAATGTTACGCATTGTAAAAGGTACGTTCTCCTGTGTCTCCACAAACTTATTGATATCTTCCCTTAGCCCTCGCGTTGTGTGCTTTGTTAAATTTAGTTTGCTAAATATCCAGGACCATCCAGATTTTTGCATGCCCTTTTTAAAATCATTTCTCTGTATGGGCGCGCTCTTGCTTGTTATCTGGTACCCTAGCTGGCCATCGTAAAACTCTCCGGTTATCTCATTTAATCGTATTGCGGTCTCTAGTTGCTGGTCGTAAATCTTCACGGCTCCAACATATCTATTAACTAGCTCTCTAATTACATTGTGCTGTATTAGTCCGTTGGCTTGCCGCTCCTCTGGGTCCTCATCTAAGAAGAAACCCTCAAACTCCTGTTCATAGTTACTGCCTGGCTTATCGAGTCGTATCAATGCTACATTTACACCGGTCTTTCTCTCTGCCTGGCTGAAACAGTCCCCGATATCCTGGAAACTGCCGTGTGTTTCGATTATGGTTTTTAGCTCTTCTCGGCTCTTGCTGTACGGGTTCTTTAACGTCTCAATGTTACACAAGGCAACTATTTTGCATCCGCTGGGCGCTATGTTGTACGCGTGTGTTATGTGCGCGGCTCCTTGGCTAAATGGTGGATTCATTACAATTATATCAACATGGCTAATTTGCTCGCTGGTGACTTGTAAAAAATCTTTACCTACTAAGCTGCAATTAGTTTGCAGGATCTTACAAAGTTGCTCGTTTATCTCGGTGGCTATTACTTGCTTGGCTCCTCTCTCCTGGCAAAACTTTACTATGTTGCCGGTCCCTGCACTGGGGTCGTAAATTACTTTCCCTTCAATCTGGATGCCTTCAATCATTCTATTGAACGTGTCCTCTGTTGTTGGGTATAAGTCCGGGTTGTTAAAAATGTAGTCTTTCATGGGTTAGGACAATTTTGTTAACAATAATTTTGCGCTGCGTTCGCTCTTGTGGTTACTATAAAGTGTACCATCGATCAATAAGCTATGCGTATAGCCTAAAATATTTTCCTGCTCTCGGGCCTTGGTTATTTCAAATTTACTTTGCTTAAATAGTGGGTGCGTGTATACTGTGCGTCCTTCAACTTTCAATTTTAGTATCCTGTCATCCATTAGCGTTCCGCCTCCAGTGCTTCTTCTGGTTGCAATTAATAGCGGGTATCTTGCCTGGTGGCCTCTGCTTAGTCCTATGGTGCCGGTCGTGTCGCGTTCCTCGTTCCAACTTTCACCGGTCCTTGGGTCCCCTAAGTAAATTTTTATTTTACTTCTTGTTTTCCGTGCTGCTTCAAGCTCTTCAATTAGCTTGTCGGGCGTCTCTTCATGGTATGCAATGGGTAAATCATTGCCGTCCTGGATTAACTGATATTTGCTAAAATGTCCGTTTTTGTGGTCTAATGTTAGTGTTGCCTTTTTCATTGTTTTTAGTCGTTTAAAATTAGTTTGCTTAATAGTTCCCGTTAAAAATCGCGGCTTCTTCTTGGGCCTCAATATATCCGTTAATACTTCGGGCCTCTCTGTCCTGTTCGCTCTCCTGGGGCGCGTGGTCTAACTTGTACGCTTTCTTTGTGCTGGGGTCGTATTTTATTAATTCCCCTCTCTTAATTGCCTGGCCTGTGGCGTGGCATTTACTCGAAAATTTGGCGTAAATGGTTTTCATGACTTTTTATTTTTCGTCTAAAATAATTTTGTTCTCTTTCATCCAACTATTTACTATGCGCTCGGCTTCTTCTCTGCATGCTGCCATTTCTCCTAAACCATAGTCAGGGGTATAAATTAGGCTTTGGTAGATTTTTTCTATCAATGAATCATAAAGTACCTTTTTCATTTTCTAGTCGTTTGTAAGGGGCCGGTATCGCTCCGGCTCCCTTGGGTTACTTAAAATAAAAATGCTTGTTGTGCCCTGCCTGTGTTGCTGCCCTGGCGCGTCTCGCTGTACAAAGGTGCCGGTATCAATTGCCTTATCTTCTCTACCTCTTGGGCTATCTCTTTAGATTTAGTTTGCATCTTAGCGCGGTGCTCTATGGCCATTTTTTGGAGCTTGTCCGCGGCTGCCTGCATTTGGTCCGCTGCGCTGGGCTTGCTTGCCTGGTTGTACTCCTTCAATGCCTCTTTATACTGGGTGCTCTCCGGGTCGCAAATGTTCAACGGGTGCCGGGCCTCAACTTCTGGGTGCCGGGCCTCTTGCGCTATCTGTTCGGCCTCCTCTCTTGTCAAATCCTCCGGTATGCTGTCGGGGTCTGGTGCCTGGCTGCTTAGCGCTTGGGTTACTTTGTTGAGGTCCGACTTTTTAAAAATCCAACCCGGGCCACAAGTTAGGCGGAAATTAAAGCGACCGCCTAAGCTTTTAAGTGCCTCCTTTATTGCCTTGGTGTCACCTATTACAGCTATCGCCTTTTCGCTGTACTCAATTATCTGCACGGTTCCCGGTGTTACCTCTTGGGCCTGGTATACTGGTGCCTCTGTGCTCTCTTCCTGCTCCGGTGCCGTGTATGTTATCGCCTCGGTCCAACTATTGGCCGCGTCCCCTCGCTGTATACCTGTAACAATTGCGCCCGCTGGTAATGGTGACCGGTTCCATATTTTGCGCGTCTCTCTGTCGCGGTCGCGTTCCTCTTCCCAACTTTCACCGGGGAAAATCTCTAACATTGCGGCCGTAATTACGGCTTTGGTGTTCTCACTCATTAAACGGGTGCAAAAAAGATATTTTGTTCTTGGTAGGTTTTTTGGGTTCTCGCTATACTCGTAAATATCCTCCATGCCGTTAAAATTGCCGGCCTGGTATTTATTTACAAGTGTTTCTACCTGTTCTTCTGTGGGTCCGTCTGCCCATTTTACATTGACATTGTCGCCCATACTGTAACCTTCGGATGTTACCGAAAATTTGATATTAGGAAAATTAGCCTTTAATTCCTCGCGTATCGCCTGGGCTGCTTGTGCCTGGTTGCTCTGTGGCTTTCCCTTGGCTTTTACTTCGGCCTTGTATGCCTGGCGCCTGTCGTGGTTGGCTTTATAGTTTGCTATCACTTGCGCGCGTCTTTCCTCTGTGGAGTATGCCTTATACTCTAGCGCGTGGGCTGCGTTGGCTTTGTATACCTTTAAAGTATATACTATACGGCCCGCGTTGCCCGTGGTGGCTGTTCTTAGCCAAAAAATCAAATCCTTGTAATTCTCGCGGCTGTATCCTTGTGCCTCTAAAGTGGAAAAATCAGCCTCTTGTACTTTTAATCGGCTTGCTTTGGTTAATAATCTCATGGCTTTTAGTCGTTTAATCTGCTGTAATATTAATACATTTTAATATACAAAGCAAGAGATATTTTGTAACTCATTGATAATGAGAGAGAATAATTTTTAGTAAAGTGGTGGATTAGTAAGGTTTAGTCATCGCGGCCTCGGCTCCCAACGATATACAAAGGCAAGGTTTCCTCTAATTTGGAGCTATGTATTTTTAGGCTCTTGTACCCTGGTTTTAGGTTCCGCTCTTTATACTTAGAATTAACGGCCTCTAATTCATTTTCATATAATTCTATTAACCTGGTCCCAAACTCTGAAATTGAATAGCTGAGGAACTTTTGCGGCCTGGTCCGGTAGGCTATCTCATGCACAGCCCCTTTTTCAATTAATCCCTTTAACTGGCTTTTAATGATGCGCACCATAGCCGGCCCCGCTCCGGTCCACTCGCAAAAACTGGCAAGGCCTACCGATTTTCTATTCATTAAAAGCATGTATGTAGAAAATCCATATAATATTTGAATCTGCTTATTTGTTACTCCTGTTTTCCTATACATGTTCAAACAAGCCCTGTTTTCTAACGTGCTGAGGTAAAAGAATTCGTTTATATCTATCCGCAATGCCATAAATAATTGTCTAAGCGATTATTTGAATGTTTGCCTTGTTCCTGTCCATCTCTTGCAACATTGTTGCAAAACTAAATGCAACCAGGTTGCAACTAATATCATCTTGTCCCAATTCTGGAATATTCCCAATATGGGAAAACAGAATAATATTCTGTTCTGAAATACTATT
>Ga0181351_1000132_pt1 | contig 19663 bp, 23 predicted proteins | sample Su13VDMM15SD_FD_170485 | JGI IMG/M metagenome (GOLD analysis project Ga0181351, IMG submission 170485) | Freshwater viral communities from Lake Michigan, USA - Su13.VD.MM15.S.D | ecosystem: Environmental > Aquatic > Freshwater > Lake | place: USA: Michigan | collected 2013-07-16 | reverse complement strand
GGATTTCTATTGCAAGAGTACCTGCTATTAAATCTTTTAGTGGAGCTTGCTTTCCTCTATTGTGAAGAAACTTTGGGATACCTTTGCCTGAAGGATTCTTGTGGAGTTCATTTAAAGTAAGACCTGTTGCCTCATCTACATATACTGTAGCGAACTTCTTGTAGTGGTTCAAAGAGCACTTAAGAAACCTTGCAGCACCTCGATTACTCTTGGTGTTCTGCATAGCTCTTAAAATATCTTCTTTGGATAAAAATTTACTTGGTGGCATCTATTCGTCGTCTTCGTCCTCTAGTTCAAGTCCTTCGGCATCTACAGTATCGTCTAAGTCTTCTAAAATATCATCATCCTCCTCAACTTCCAACTCTCCCTCTAATGCTTTGTCTGTAGCCTCTAGGATTGCTCTACTATCATCTGATAGTTCATCTTCATCAAAGTTTAGGATCTCTAATGGAACATTTCTAACTCCTCTTGAGACATTTTCCATCTCCTGAAGTCTTCTAGCTGTGTCCTGATCTACTATATCTAACTCAGTAGCTGTATAATCTCCCTCACCCACTACTCTAATACGTCCTACCTTAGGTTTAACATCAGAACAATTAATACAGAAATCATATCCGTAGTTGTCTAATCTTAATTTAGGCATGTCGTTTTTACATCTTGTACATTTAATTTGCTCTAAGCTCATAACCATTTTGTTTTTAATTATAGAGTAAAGATACCCCTAAAGGTATTAGTATGCAACTTTTTTTTACTTTATTTTTAAGCTGGAGATAACATTCCATACTTGTTCTGGAGTTTGAAAGTCTACAGTGATCATTTCTTTTCCATCTGAGAGATCAATCTTTCCATCCCAATCTGCAATAGTTGGTACTTGGTACAGGTAGTATTGTATTAGTGCAAACTGTTCTTTATTGAAATGTATTTTAAATAAGTTCTCTATTACTTGTAAGAACTTATCCTCATAGGTAGACATATCGACTCCTATCTCCTCTTCCATAAAGTCTCTCCTATCCTCTATTTCTCTTAAAAGGATAATGTTTTCTATGAAGAGTTTCTTTTCGAGTACCTCTCTAGCCATATCCTTTTCCTTTATACTAACGTTACCCTTTAAGTAGTTGTTTAGTACTTTCCGCAATTCCTTCTTGTGCACCATATGTGTAGCTCTTTACTTCAAAAATTGTTAGAAAATCATTTGTCGATAACTGCTTTGATAGTGAAAAGAATCTCACTGCCTCTTCCTTACTTGTTGCATGAATTACTCCTACTGGTTCTTGTGTAAGACTATTCTTTGAATAAAAACAAAACTGTGGCATATTAATTTATTTAGTTGTTAGTGTCTGGTCCCTTTGATGCTTGATTCAAAGCATTGATAATAATCTTATCAAGATATTCAATATAGATAAAGAATCCTACAATTGTTTTATCTTTTAATTCCCTATCTCTTTCCACTGTCAATCCTAGAGGTGCTAGTCCTTGGTTTAGTTTAGCTGCTAAGTCCATAGCAATATCGTCTTGCTGTTGCTTAGACATTCCTGCAAATGTGGTTGGAAGGAATTGTATTTTAATTCCTTTTTTATTTGGATCTTCGTTTACATCTATCTTAAGAACAAACTTATTTCCTTTGAAGTTTACTTTAGTAACCTCAGACAGCATTTCTTTTATTTCGTTAATTAAGCTCATATGTTTTTAATATAAATAGTTTATTTTCTAATACACTCTAAATTTGTCTTGTGGTTTGATTTCTGGATTGTTTATTTTAATTTTGTCCTGAATGTTGTTCACCTTGTTGTTTATTGATAAAGTTAATCCTCCTACTTCCCAATCACCTTCTTCAGCATTGTGGACAATGTGTTGTAGGTTCTGTAGTACATTATCGTAATTGTCTTGATTAATTTGACTTAGTTTAAAAGTAACAACCACATCTCCTTGTACTTGTCCCAATGCAAATCTATCCTGTAAGTCCTGTGTATTGTACAGATACGAATAAGTATCCCAATCCTCTTTACTAAATTTTAGCAATTCGTTTGCATACCTATGCTCATCTGCATTTACTAAATAGTCATATGCATCTTTGTCTGCTAATCCTACCTTATCAAAGAATATCTCTACCATTGGTAGCAGCATAAAATTTGCTGTGTCTTGTTCAATATTTGCTACAATGTTGTAGTGATAGTCTAATGGACTGCCATGACTAAATGCTCCCCACTTCCTAAACATTCTAGTCATCTCAACCTGATCTGCTTGTTCTTGTACTCTTGCTCTTAGTTGCGCTTCTTTGTTCGACTTATCAAACCATCCTTTCCCTCTACTTGAAGTGCAAGTGAAGTGGTACACTAAAGCTTCCCATGTTTGTACTATCTGTACTCCTGAAAGTATCAATCTGTTTAAGATATCTGAATCCTCTCTTGATCTTCTGAATTGTGTATCATGTCCTCCAATACTATTCCAAACATCTTTATACATTGTGAATGGAGCAAAGAAATACTGTGTTGAATTATCTTGACGATTGTCCTCACAGTACTTTAGGAACTCTTCATACTTAAATTCAGAAGGAGTTAATCCAAAGTTCATTGTATGCTTCTCAGGACCTGGACCATGTAAGGGTGGTTCAATTCTAGTACTTGAGAGAACCATATTAGGTTTAATATGCTTGACTATGTGCTCATCATAGTCCCTACTAATTACCATATCTGATTGTATGTAGGAAACTATTTCATGTGAAGCAAATTTAAACATCTCATTTATATTTCTAGCATAACCATAACATACTGGTAGTGTGTTGTTTAGTATTTTAAGATCTTTAAATTGTGATTTTTGTTCTAGCAACCACTCAAAGGTATTCTCATTGTCGGAATCTACAAAGACAATAATCTCATGTTGATCTGATTTTAAATTGTCCTTAAGTGATTTAAATAAGAGTTTAATATAATCTAGTTCATTTCTAGCTGTATTAATACAAAAACTAATTGGCTGCATTGGCTAATTTATTATAGACGTTTTTAATTCCTTGCTCCAATCCTATAAAAGCTATTGGAAGTTCACTGTAGGTTCCTATGTAGTTCTGTCCTGGTAGTAGATCTTCTATGTTAATTGGTACTTTATTTATTGATAGATTATTTATTTGCTGAGCTATATTACTTAACGAAACAGTATCGTCATATATACAATCTACTTCTTTCAGAAGATCTTTACCTACAATGTAGTGTTCAATTATAGCAATCAAGTCAGATATATACATAAAGTCCATTAACTTATCCTGATGTATCTTTATTGGACTTCCTTGAACTACATTATTAATACTAGCTTTTATAAATCTTGTTTCTAATTCATCCTCACTAAATACTCCGTACAGTCTTAGAGTGTAGAAGTTATCGTATTTGTGAACTAACTTATTAATAATACTCTTACTATGTCCATACGGAGTTTCTAACAAATATCTTTCAGCTCCTGAACCTATGTTGATTAGTTTGTTAAAATGATCTCTCTTTGATATTAAGTTATAAAACATAACTAAATTCCAAAATGAAATAGTCTCGTCTGTATCTCTAGGACTAGCTGCACCTTTTATGGCTGTATGTATAATTACATCAAAGTGTTTATCTTTAAAAAAACGATCAACAGACTTACTATCGGTCAGGTCTAATTCGTCCTTACCTGGAGCTATTATATGATACTTGCTCCATAAGCTCTTTACAATACTCTTTGCTAGGTATCCATTCCCGCCTGTGATAAGTATTTTCATCGCTTTAAATTCATATAGATTGCAGTTCTTTTTTGTAGTGTATACTTAAAAAAGTCTGCTAGCTCTTCATCTGTCTCTGGATGGTATGTTTTGATATTGTCAAACACTCCCATGATCCTTTTATCGTCATGAGACCAGTGAGAGAATCCTAAGTAACTATATTCCTTATCTCTTCCTCCTCCAATAATGTTTACAGGAATCTTTTCATGATCTAAATAATTCCTAATCATTTCAAAAGGTCTATAAATTGCAAAAGGAGTAATGGAGTACACAAAAGGAATCTTTTCTTCCATTGCTAATCCAATTGCCATTCCCATCATAACCATTTCGGAAGAACCTACATTATGAAAGCGATCAGGGTAGGTATCTCTAATACTATCCCACAGTCCGTATCCTAAATCACCTGTTATTAAATGTATATCCTGATTATGCTCCATTTCCTGGTGTAGTAAACTTGCAAACGTTTTTCTCATATTATGATTCTAAAACTTGATTATAGTTGTCTTCATTCATTACATGGTAGTGTGCATTTAGTCCTTTTAAGAAAGGATATTGCTCTACTGTAGTGTATCTTAAATTGATTGTAGGTAAAAATGCTTTTAGTCTAGCTGAAATATAATCTTGATCGACTTCTTTGTATGCACATAGTCCGTTTATATTAACGAATACCTCTATGTTATTAATACTCTCCTCTACAATAGTCTTTAAGGATTCCCAAATACTTCCTTCTGCTGCTTCACCATCACTTATTAGTACCCAGACCTTTCTCTTTGGATTAGCTACTGCTCTTCCTAAAGCAATTGTCAATCCTAATCCTAAACTTCCTGTTGAGCAGTATATTTTATTTTCTTCATCTCTATGAGGATGTCCTCCATGTTTAATAAACAACTCCTCAGCATTTATTCCATGATACTTCTCCAAGCATACGTACATTGCCAAGGATGCATGGCCTGAGGATAGTATGAAGATATCTTCTTTATCCATCCTAGAAAAAATCTCATCAACTATTCCTACACTTGATAGATAACTTCCTAAGTGTCCTAGCTTATGTTTATAGGCTATTTCAGCTATTCTCTTTTTTAACTTTACCATATAAATTTCTCTCTGTAGTATTCTACTATGTATTTTAATTCAGTATCAAAGTCTACTTTAGGTTTCCATCCTAATGCTCTTAGGTTATTATCATTTAAAGCATATCGAACATCTTGTCCTTGTCTATCGTACGAGAAGTCTACAAAGTCTTCTAGTATATATACCTCATTGTTATTATATAAGGTAAGGACTTTTTTAATAGTATCCAAATTACTTTGCTCAAATCCTCCACAAATATTATAAATTTCATTCTGTACTCCTGATTCAATAATTGTAATAATAGCTTCAGCTGTATCCTGAGCATGAAGCCAGGTTCTGATTGGAGTACCTCCATTGTGTAATGGAATCTTCTTACCAAGTTTTAAATACTTTAATGCTTTAGGAATTAACTTCTCAGTGTACTGACCTGCTCCATAGTTATTTGTTGGACGAACTATTACATATGGAAGGTTGTAAGTTCTACCCCATGCTGTTACTAACATGTCTGCTGCTGCTTTTGTAGCTGAGTATGGATTGGAAGGTTTGAGTAAATCTGTTTCGATGTGCTCACCTTCTTCAATGTCTCCATACACTTCATCTGTACTGAAGTGGAGTAAGGTAGGTTTAGTTGAATGCTCTCCTCTATGGTTCTTAATCAACTCTAATAGATTGTGAACTCCATTTACATTTGAAGATACAAACTCATCTGAATTAGCAATTGAGTTACCTACGTGAGTCTCTGCTGCTGTGTTGATTATGTAATCGCAATCGTATAGGAACTTCAAATCATTAATATCACAATTAACAAATGAAAAGTTACTATACTGTTTAAATTCTTCTAAAAGTTTTCTATTAGCTGCATATGTTATTTTATCAACTCCTTTAACATACCACCCTTTATTTAAACAAGCTCTCGTTACATAAGATCCTATGAACCCTAAACATCCTGTTACGTAAACTACTTTTGTCATTTTTTATTTTGTTTAAACGATTCTATACAGTTGTAGTATCTATCTTCTATAGACTTCTGACTCGGTATAGAACCGTAAGTCATGTGTATTGCATATCCATTTCTTATAACATATGTTGTCATATTTCTATTTAAGCTATACACATTTAGTGATAGTTCATCAAAATTATCGTACATATGTTTTAAAGATTCTCTCCAAGTATTTGTTCTGAAAGTAAATAAGTGAGTATTATGTACACCCTGTAGTGGCTCTAAGTAGTAATCTTGTCTTGACATAAACTTCTCAAAATCACCAACCACATAGTCAGATACAGTGATGTTTGCATTATCTGAAAATCTTATAGGGTGTACGCCTCTAAATGGTGTTCTATGTTTAGCTAATTCTGTATAAAATATACTAGGATCCCAATCTACCATCTCTTTAACAGTCTTATATAGATGAGAATAGTCTACTCCCCAACAGCTTCTTAGAATATTATCTTCTTTAAAAATACGGTAAATTTTTTTAAGTTGTTTACTATCTAGGAAATCTAATAAGAAATATTCTATAGTAGGTATACCTGCTGTTAAAATAGGAGTAATAGACATTACTGTTGGATCTTCTAACTTATCTAAACTACCTAGTAGAAAGTCCCAGACGTGAGAACTCATAAAGATATCATCATCTAACCTACAGGAGTAAGGGCTTTCTGTATTAAGTGCATCTCTAGTTCTAGCCATATAATCCTCTGTTAGTAGAGAACTTATTGATATGTCCATTCCTTTTTGAGATAACTCCTCTACTACTTCTTCCCACTTACTTACTAGGTTTGGTACAGTATATACTTTTACTTTAAAAATTTTTAAATGCTCTTCAGATACTCTGCTTAATTCTTGTAGATTTGGAAAACACATCCTAGTTCGCAACTCACTTATTGAGAATAAATTTATCTGTAGTGGCTTTATTGACATTGTTAATTGTATTTTAACTTTAACGCTACCCAACTATTTGGATAGTAGTTTTTATTTATAAATTGACTTTCTTGATCGGAAGGTCCTATATAGTCTTCTGGGCAGACTATTATTCGATCTTCATTAATATTTAGATATGCTCCCCACCAACTAAAGCTTGAGTTGGCAATTATATTATGATTACATAGAGTCATCATACACATATCTACGTAGTTTGAATTACTTTCACTAAAATAAACATTGTCTCCTTCTAGTACCTGCTTACACCACTGTATGTCATCTGAGAATACTAGTAGTTTAAAGTAGGGGAATTTTTCTAGGAAGATTGCTATGGCTTCGTTGTAGTATTCTAATGTAAGGTTTAGAGAAGCTACTTGTAGATAATCTCCTCTTCTAAAATGTATAGAGACTATTGGGTACTCTTCTCCTTCCTTTATCTTTTCTATGTTTAATATAGCTTGTTGTAGTATGTTTTCTTTAAATTTAAAAGTAGACTTTACGAGATCTTCATACTCGCTCCAGTAGTGGTACAGGTGAAACCATCCTTGGATGTCCCAGTTCTTATTTGGATCTAAGCTAAATACTGCTTTATCGCATATAACATCCCTAAGTGTATATGTAGAGAAGTCTTGTTGAAATCTATTTCGCAGTGGGTGTCTAATATCAAATGCTTCAAACAACTTTACTCCTCTAAATACTGATAGGCACTCTTCGAAGAACTGTATCTCGCTTCCTAAGTGCTTAGATAGTGCAAGAAGACCAGCGTACTGACTCATCTGCGATCCAAACTGTGGACCTAGTGATAGGTTTGTCTTTGTAATATAGCCCATTAGTTTTATATGTTAATTAGGTTTTTGAAATACTTTTCAAACAGCTGATCGTTATTATATGCATACTGCTTGGCTTTCTCAAAGTTTTCTTTGATATACTCTTCTCTAGAAAAGTAATCTTCTTCTGTTAGATTATTAATCAGCTCAAGAAGCTCTTCCTCTGTATTAAATATAAGAAAACCTTTTGTATTAAACAACTCCCCTATGTTATTACATCCTCTATAAATTGGTACAGTTCCTGTTAAGAAGCAATCTAAAATTTTTTCTGTGAAATAGTTATCATGTACTCCGTTTTCAATTGCTATAGAAAATTTATAGTCCTTCAATCCTTCTATCTTACCTTGGATCTCTTTTATACCTACTCCGTATAAATCTATATTAGGTAAGTTAAGGTTGATGATTTTTTGAGCACATCCTATTCTAAACCTATGTCCCTCTGTCATTGTTTTGTTAGAGGTGATAAATGATATATGTTTTGGTTTATCTTTGTAGATCTGAATTAGTGAATCGTCTTGAAGAAGTGGATGCTCTGCCTTATGTACGCTTTTATTCAACACAACTTCATAACCTCCGTTTCTAAATACTGCATTTGGTAGTTTAAGTAACTCTTTATCGTAGGTTAATATTAAATCAAACATAGAACTATTCTCTTTTACAGCAGTATATACTTCGTTCTGAAAAAGTAGGTGTGGTGCTTCATGTATGTCTGCTACTATAAGTCCTCTATTAATACTAACCTCTCCTTTTATAAACTTTAAAATCTCCATATCCTCTATAAGAGTTATGTCAAATTCTCCATCTACTAGGTTATATACGTATGAAAATGTTTTTGGAATACTATTACTTTCTCGAAAGTTTCCTAGTACATTTACTTGTGGAAGCTTTTGGCCCTGTAAATTCTCTTTATATTTCTTTCTATTTCTTATTTCAATTTCATACTTAGCATTACTCGCAGCTTCTCTTTCATGAGTCCTAACTTGATTAGCTTTACTATGGTTATATACACAATCGAAGAAGTCTACTACTTGAATTTTTTCTTTAGGACACATCTCCATACATGGATACTGGAAAGCTAGATCTGATGCATGCCAATAGTACTCTCCATCTTCTAAAGATCTTAGGTCTTCTAAATTAACTGCTTGAAGCAAGAAAGCTCTATAGGTTCGTAAGTGAGATGCTCTCCAAAGATCCTGCCTGTAAAGTTTATACTTATGTACAAACTCCGGGTGTTCTGTTGATTGTGGGTATGGAAGTGTTGGTTCAGTATCCTCTCCATCCCATACAATAAAACCTCCGTAGGTCATCCAACAATCCTTTTCGTTGTAAAAAGCATTAAGCTTTTCTAAAACCGTCTCATCATATAGCCAATCATCTCCATCTAAGTGAATAATAATCTCCTCAGGATCTTTTATGTAGGTACTTAGGTTATTAAAATAATTATACATAGCTCCTCTATTTTCGGAGTTCTTTATAATATTCCAGTTAGGAAGCTCCCCTATTATGTCTTTTACTTTTTCGTAAGTACTGTCTGTTGAAGCATCATCTATGTATACAACTTCGTAGTTAGTGTATGTTTGATTTAAAATACTTGCAAGGTTATATTCAATCCATTCCTCATTATTATAGGAGGGTGTTATTATTATAAACTTATTTTCTTTAACATTTAACTTAGCATAAGTAAGAGCTCTGTTAAGGGTGTCTACTTGCATCTCCTCAAAAGCTCTATCCTTTCCAGGCTTTAGTATTTGCACTGTTGAATGTTCGTTCATTTGAAATTCGTGATGCATTCTCACTTCTTTTGACCATTCCACATCTTCCCCCTGCCCCCATAATAGTTCTTCATTTAGTGGATATTCCAGCATTACAGATCGCTTGGCAATCCAATAAGTTCCTGAGATGTACATATATCTTGATAGATTGCTTATATTGTATGGTAGGAGTAATTCTCTTCCTACTGTAGCATCCATCCCGTTAAAATTATGTGGCCAAAGAGACCAGTCTCGAAATCTAGAACCATCGTAGTTTCTGATTTTATCCATTCTAATAGAAAAGTCATTTCCTTTTTCTAATTGGCCTTTGTACCATCCTGGCTTAAATCCTATATAGTCATGTAGGTAAACTATGTTTTCCTTTGTACTATGTTGTGTTAATAGATTTTTCTTCCTTGTAATCCACATTGGCTTTTCCTTTTCATCAAAGGCAATATGAGTTACATCTTCTATGTTTGGATCACTTCCTCCTACTACTAAAATCTCTCTCTTATCTTTAGGTACTTCAGACTTAATCTGATCTATTATTTCTGCTAAAAAATTAGATGTACCTTCACTTGTAATAATCCCAAAAGTAAATTCCATTATTTATAGTTTTGTATATAGTCACTACAGATCCCTTTACAGGCTGTAGTGCTGTCGTTATTAATTTCCGGCATAACTGCTATTGAATTCTTTATTGGCTGTTTGCCAGGATAAGCCCAGATATGACTAAAGGATGTTAGTGTCAGTGTATCTTCTTGATGCCAAAAATATATGAAACTACCTACACTATTCATCCACTCCATAGCTTCTATATTCTTACAATGCACCCATAGTTTATGAATCCTTTCATTTAACCACTCTTGTGATATTCCGTATTGCGGCTTATCATGACCTAGTAGAAGAACACCTTCAATATTCCATAAATCAATCTCTACATCATAACCTGATGCTATTGCTTCGTCAATGTAGTCAGGATGATTTTCCCTTTCTAATATAGGTCCGTTAATATTACCTCTGTGAGATATTAATATCATATAAGATTTTTTTCCTTAAAGGCTTTTAAAATTAACGGCATTGCAGCTTGAGTAAGGTGTATATGAGAACCTTCCCAATCATCTAGGTATCCTAGTATTGTTATTCCTTCACTATCTATCATCTTATCAAATATAGTAACAAAGCCTACTCCGTATTGATTACATCTCAACTCTAACCGTTCGTTAAATAGTTGTGTTACTGTATTCCTTTCCTTGCATGTTCCAAAAGATGGACCTCCTATGTAAGGTCTGGAGGGGTGGAAAGAAGCTATTGGTCCCCAAACAAGAGTCTTATATTCTTGTTGGCTATAGTATAGTATAACTCTAAAGTATTTATCAACACATTCCTCTACTATTTCTTTAATAGAAAGATTTTGTACCTCTGCTTGTTTAATTAAATGAGCTCTTATATCTACCTCTCCAAAGCAAAATAGTATATAGTCGTCTTCTTTATTTACACATGAATGTAATATGTTATCTATTGTTGGTACTTTATTTTCTAATTGATATGCTGTTGCTGGGCCTATTCTATAGCTTCTAAAAAAGCTTAAAGTATCTGCTGATCTTTCCGGCCATGCTGGAGCCATTTCTTCTCTACCACTAAATACTGCTGCATGACTATCTCCTATACAATGTATCATATACTTTTCTATTTGACGTATTAGTAGTTACTTACGCATGTTTATAAGTTTCCAAGTAATACTTTAGGTCTTCAGGTGTTCCTAATCCCCACATTCCTGCTGTATTAAAAGTTCTAATTTGTTTACAATCCTGTATTGCCTCATTAAAGACAGGGCATACATAGAATTCGTTATTTACTCTAATATTTTTCTCAACCATCTGCTCTGCGTATTTTACAAAGTCTGATCCGTTTTTCCAATAGTAGTACCCAACTGTTGCAATATCTGAGATTGGATTCTTTTCTGCTACTTCAGTTACCAGTCCATTACTGTCTATTTTAGCAAACGACCACTTAGGGTGTGTAGCTGTAAATGTAACAATTCCTCCATCGGCATCTGTTTCTTGCATTTTATACATAAACTCGTTTGAGTTCCACTCTACAAACTGGTCTGAGTTAGCAAAGAATAGTGGAGCATCGTTATCAATAAATTCTTTTGCAAGTAAAGCTGTACAAGCTGCTCCCTCTGTAAGTCCTTCTGTCTCTACAATTTTACATCCTGGTGTGAGTAGGTTTAGTAGTGTATCTAAGTTATACTTTTCCCTATGAGCTTTCTGTACTACGTAGATGTAATTTGCATCTAGGTTTAGGTTTTCTACAACAACCTGTATCATTGGTTTACCTTTTACTTCAATAAGAGGTTTAGGAAAGGTATACCCTGCTTGTTCAAATCTAGAACCAGCTCCTGCCATTGGAATTAGCACATTAAGTTTTTCATCTTTCCATTTAGGGGATAAATTCATATTAGTTTTAGTTAAATGTTTCTTAATATTAATATAAGTAATTTCTTTTGGAGAAACAACTCTCATGACAAAAGCTTTACTTCTAGAAGCTGCAAGTAGTCCGAAAGGAGAATCTTCGACTATTAAAGTTTCTTCAGGAAGTGCGCTAAACATACTCATAGTCTTCCAATAAATCTCCGGGTGAGGTTTACTTGTTATTACATCTTCGTTCGATAGAACTAAGTCAAAATACTGTATAATTCCTAACTTAGATAATACGGTAAGAACTGTTCTTCTAATACTGTTAGAGGACACTGCTAACTTATATCCTTCCTTTACTAGCTGATCCATACAGTCAATCAGCTGTTGAGAAGGTTCTAGATTACTTAGCTTTTCTAAAGTTAACTTCTGTTTCTTATCCCAAATAGTCTTATACATCTCTACAGGTAGGTTTTTCTCTTTAGTTAACGTCTCTAACTTTTGGTTAGTTTTTAATCCATCGTATTTACCGAGGTGTTCATTCCACCCTAGACTGTACTGTTCCCCTAATGCTTCATTAAGTGCATCAAAATGAATTGTCTTAGCTTCAACTAAGACTCCATCAAGATCGAATACTATAAACTTTATCATACTATTATATTATTTATTTTTTGTTTAAATACTTCTTGATTATAGTATTTCTTATAATTCTCTTTAGCTGTTTTACTACACTCTTTATAAAACTCTTTATCATCTCTTAATCTCTCAGCAAGCATTGCTGCTTTTTTTACATCCTCTACATCGACTGATAAGTCTGGATGGCAAAGTCTTTGTGTGTCTACTTTTTTATTTCCTATACAAGGTATGCTAAAATAAGCACAATTCAAACTAAAGGTTCCAGCTGCTATGGTTGGCATAAGGTGTACAGCATATTTGAATGAACTCAACTGCTTCATCCAATCTGTCCACATAACTCTCGGTAAGTGACTTATTAACTGATCCTCTCCTTCTCTCATTGCATGAGAAGTCTGTCCCCATATTGGAACCTGAAACCTCTGTGCTACTGTAAAGCTTTCCATCCCTCCATACCATCTAGCAAAGTTTCCTCCTATGATAACTTTTTCTTCTCTAATAGGTTCAATATTGTCTACTATAGAGTCAATCATTAAAGTAGGTATAACATTGACAGATACGCTAGGAAACATTCCTCTATAGTATTTTGCATCATGTTCGTTGTGTGCATAAATACCATCACAGGCTACCATCATATTAAAAAACCTAACCTGATCATACATATTATAATCATTCCACCACCAGTGAGGTCCTTCTTGAACTACATAGACTTTCTTATTGGTAAGCTTTAATCTCTCTACTGGTTCTTTTATAAGAAGATCACTTACTGGATTCTGATCGTCTATTAGTTGACTTCCACAGGCATCTAGGTATACTCTTCCTTTTGGGAAGATTACAAAAATATGGTCGTAGTCTTTTACTTTAGCAAAGTCGTGTATACAGAAGTGGTCAGCATTTAAAGCATGCATCCAAGCAAACTCTGTTCGCATATTAGGATGGTTAGAGGGAATTTTTCCCTCAAACCCCATCTCTGTTATAAATGCTATCTTCATACTATTTACTGAAGAATTTATCTACTATTGTTCCAATGTATTCGATTTGCTCTAATGTAATAATTGGAGAGCATCCTAAGAAGAAAGTATCTGTTGTTACTTTTCTTGATACTGGATATTTTTCAATTACTTCTTTTGGATCAATCAAATGAGAGTATCCTGGCTGAAGCATTATATTCCCAGCAAAGTAAGGTCTTGTTTGAATCTTATTTGCTTCTAGGTATTGACAGAATTCAGATCTTGTAAATCCTACTCCATCTCTTAATGTTAATGCAACTGCAAACCAATCTGGATCTGACTTAGCTGTAGCTTTAGGAAGGATAAATTTATCTTCATACTTTTTAAAGATATCAACAATTGCTTTGTGATTTCTTCTTCTTAGTACTCCAATCTCTTCTAGTTTAGTTAGCTGAACATTACCCATTGCTGCTTGTAGCTCTGTAGGTTTTAAATTGTATCCAATTTCTTCGTAGGTATACTTGTGATCAAATATTTCATTAGGAAGACTTGGTAACCAATTGCTGAATCTAATTCCACATGAGCCACATTCTAAAGCATTTGCTTTACCTTGACAGAAACATCCTCTACCCCAGTCTCTAAAACTTCTTAATATCTTCTCTGTATGTGCATCTTGACAAGCTACAAATCCTCCTTCACCCATTGTAATGTGATGTGCTGGATAAAATGAGCATGAGGACATCTTACCAAATGATCCTAACATCTTACCATCGTAAGTTGTTCCTAATGCATCACAACAGTCTTCCAATAAGATTAAATTATACTTTTCAATAATTTCCATTAATCGATCCATATTAGGTGGATTACCCAATACGTGAGCAAATGTAATTATCTTTGCATCTGGATGATCAATGCATGCTTGTTCTACTTGATCTAAATCTAAATTTAATGATTCTAATTCAATATCAACAAAGATTGGTGTAAAGCCTACTTGAATAGTAGGACTAAGTGTTGCAGGAAATCCTGCTATTGGAGTAATTACTTTTGTACCTTTTGGTAAGTTCATTCCTCTTTTAGATGTTAAAGCTAACATCATTAGTAAATTAGCACTTGAACCGCTATTAACAATAACTCCGGTCTTCTGTCCTAGTTTCTTAGGGAAACGTCTTTCAAACATTGCTCCTTCTTTTCCTAGAACTAACCATCCTTCGAGCATAGTCCTAACAACTGCTTGTGCTTCTTGACCATCGAAATAAGGTCCTGCATATTGAACTAAGTCCTCTCCTGCTACCCATTTCTTCTCACTATCCTTCTTTGTAATGTACTCTTGTACTAAATTTAAAATATTATCCATATAACTAGGTTTGCTTACTATACTAATATAGCTATTTTTTTAGAGATTTACAACTATTCTTCAAAGTAATTTACCCAATACTCAATCATTTCGTCTAACATACTTTCAAAAGTATATTCATGCTTCCAGCCTGTTGCTTTAACTAACTTAGAACAATCTCCTTTTAACTCATGAAGCTCTTCTGGTCGTAAAAATTTCTCATCCTGCTTAACATATTGCTTCCAATCTAACTCTAGCTTACTAAATACATATTCACATAACTCTTGTACTGAATGTGATACTCCTGTTGAGCATACGAAGTCGTCCGGTTTATCTTGTTGTAGTATTAACCACATTGCATAAACATAGTCCTTAGCATGACCCCAGTCTCTTGTAGCATCTAAGTTTCCTAGCTTTAGTTCATTTGATAATCCTAATTTAATCTTAACTGCTTCCTTACATACTTTATTTGTAACAAAGTTTGTACCTCTGCGAGGTGATTCATGATTAAATAGTATACCGTTTGATACAAACATATTGTAAGAGTTACGGTAGTTTCTACTGATGTTATATGCGAATACTTTAGCACATCCGTAAGGTGATACTGGATTAAGTGGTGTAGTTTCTCTTTGGAATCTATCCTCATCAATACTATTTCCAAACATTTCTGAGGATGATGCTTGGTATATTTTTGTATTAGGGGATGTAAGTCTTACTGCTTCTAGTACATTAAGAGTCCCTATTCCTGTTGCATTGGCTGTGTATAGAGGTTGATCAAAAGATACTCTAACATGTGATTGTGCTGCTAAGTTGTATAACTCATCCGGTTGTACTTTTAAAATAACTCTTATTAAAGATGCTAAGTCTGTTAGATCAGCATATTCTAACCTAATCCTATCATAAACCTTATCCAACCTTGCAGTTTGATTCTCAGCTACAGAGTTTCTTTTTACAGTACCCCAAACCTCATAACCTTTATCCAATAATAATTCAGCTAAATATGATCCGTCTTGTCCGTTTATTCCAGTTATAAGTGCTACTTTATTTTCTCGCATTGTCGTAATTTTCTATAAACCATTTAACTGTTTCTTTTATTCCTTGCTCAATTGGAGTGTATTTAAAGTCTGGAAGATATCTTTTTAGCTTTTCATTTGAAGAGGGCTTTCTAAACTGACCGTCTGGTTTATCTGTTTCAAAGATAATATTTCCTTTATAATTAAACTCCTCAGCTATCAATCCTACTAAGTCTTTTATACTTATTTCCTCTGAGGTTGTGAAGATGATTGCCTCTTCTTCGTCGTAGTTCTTAACAGCCCATTTTGCTAACTCTGCTACATCCTTAGAATAAATAAATTCTCTTAAAGGCTTTCCTGTACCCCATACTTTAAAGTCTGTTTTATTCTGTATTGCTAAATACATTTTATGTAGAAGCATCGGTATTACATGTCCATGTTCTAAAGAGAAGTTATCATTTGGTCCGTATATATTAGTTGGAATTACAGAAGTATATTTTAATCCATACTGTTCCCTATAAGCTCTAATTTGAATATCTGCTAGACGTTTTGCATAAGCATATGGATAGTTTGAGTTATGAGGAAAGCCATTATGAATTTGATCTTCTGTCAAAGGGTACTTTACCTTATCAGGAAATACGCAAGTAGATAAAAAAGATACTAGATTTGTAACTCCGGCTAATCTAGCCGACTCGATTACATTTGTATTAATCATTATATTATCATACAAATACTCCCCTTTATATTTTATATTTCCTCCAAGACCTCCTACCTTTCCTGCACAATGTATAATATGAGTTGGCTTGTGTCCCCTAAAAGCTTTTAGAGTTTCTCCTGGGCTGGTTAGGTCAAACTCTCTTCCTAATTTTATATCAGCATCAATAGCTGAGCCTACTAATCCTTTTCCTCCTGTTACTAATAGTTTACAATGTGTCATAGTAGTTGTTCTGTCTTTCTTGTCTGTCAATTGTCTTTGGATGGTACAAAGCCCATTCCTCTTCTGGTGGAAGCATGCCGTGGATCTTAAATCCTTCTAATACTTCGTGTACTTTGTTAACCCATTTTATGTGAGGAGTGTTTTTATAGATCCTCATTTGCCAATCAGCCCAGTTAACCCATCCTTTTTCATTTACATTCCATCCCCACTTCTGTATATGTTCTTGAGTTAAACCTTCTACGGTATTTACTCTAGGTATTCTAAGCATATCGACATCATTAGTCTTCAGCATTTCAGGTAAGTTTTGTATTAGATTAATATGAGGAATCTCATCAGCATCTATTTGAAAGATGTAATTTCCTTCGCAGAATGAAGTAAGGAGATTTTTCCAATCAGCAAAATGTCCTTCAAAGTTAGATCGTTGAACTACAACTTCTTTAGGTAAGTCAGAAATATACTGTTTAACTTCTTGAGTACCATTCTGTTTATCAAACAAGATTACTATCTCATCTTGTTCACGTTTGTTGGAAAGGAGGAAGTTGACTAGTCTTTTCACTTCCTCCAATTCATTACAAACTGTTATTGCATAACTTATTTTCATCCTATTAATATAAGAAATTTATTTGAATTTTACAACTATGTTAAGGTAATTTTTTTAGAATCTTTTTTAACAAAGCCTACTTGGTATCCTTGAAATAGTACAGTATACTCGGATTGGTAGAGTTCCCAAAACATTTTTATTCCTAACTCAGGAGAGTTTATGGGTGACATATCTTTTGGATCTTTCCAACCAAAGTCATCAAAGATTATAATACCTCCTGGTTTAAGTAATCTATGTGCAAAGTAGGCATCTACCAATGTGTCATCTGCTCGATGGGAAGCATCTATATAAACTAAATCATATTGCTTTTGCTCACTAAGTTGTGGGAGCATTTTCTGAGATAGTCCTTTGTGTACTTTAAATTCAATGTCTGGAAAAAATGATATGTTATGTCTGAAGTTCTCTTCTATTTTAGAGATCCCTTGCTCCAATCTATCCTTTACATGGATCATTCCTGTCTCTGAAATAGTTCCTTCAAATGTATCAACTACTTCGTATATGCAGTCTTTTCCTGTAAGTACATTCTCACACAACCACACTGTAGCTCTACCTTCATAGCAACCTATTTCTAACACATTCTTTATCTGGTTTTTATTATCTGAAAAGACTTCTGTCCAGGTAGGTATGGCTATATCAAACCACTCCTCATTAAATTTATACTTTTCGTTAAACATTTGTAGTTTCTTCTTGTGGTGGAATCTCTACATCAAAAAAGTTGATAGCATCCAATGCTTCCATGAAGTCTTCTTTCTCAAAATGTTTGATATTTTTCATATCCATTTTAGTTGTTTGACCTTTTGGGAACTTTGCTTTTTCTTCTTCTAGGATCTCGATAGAGTTTACTGCAGCCCACTTCCAACTGTCTTTAGAATTTCCATCTAAGAATACCATTCCCTTTCCAGGAAGAGTAACTGTTGAAGGGAACCAAACTTTCTTATCCTCACTTATGAACATAAGATCTTTATAAAGTTCTGGTGATGCTTCTAGAGTTTTAGTTACCAAATCTCCTCCTTCAACCATTAGAGTTGAAGTTGAATATCCACAACCAAAGCAAAAGCTTGTTGTTACTTCTTCGTTTACTTGCTGTTCGTAGCAAGCATTTCCTCCACAGTGTGGACAGATTGACATTTTTTCTTCCATTATACTTTTTTTAATTTTGGTAGTTCAATTTTCTTAAGTGTTGGTAGTTTTAGTTGTACCTGCTTAGGGAACTCAGGGATGTACTGTGTTAGAACAGTATCTAGCGTTTCTCTCATCTTTTCGTATGAGAATTGTGTTCTAGACCTATGTCCTTGTCTCTTTGCTAATTCCTTATAAATTTTATAATCCTCAAACACATCCTTCAAAGCCTTTCCTGTAAGTGCATCATCTGGTCTGAACCATTGACTTTCTGCTAGGATCATTTTGTCTACTACAGCTGATGGATGTACATTGTTCAAAGTTCCTCCTATTTGTTTTGTGAATTGATTATCTAGGAAGTCGATATGACCTGACCATCCTGAGGCTATGATTGGCTTGTTTACTAAACTAAATTCAAGTAGTGGTCTTCCAAATCCTTCTCCTTTTGTTAAAGAGATCATTGCTTTTACTTTACCGTGATTGTATAGTTCGTTTACTTCTGCATCAGAAATATCTCCGTGAAGTAAGTAAACGTTTGGTAGTTTACCTTTTACTGTCTTTCTAATTGCATCGATTCTATTTAAGACTTCATCCCTATCCATAATAGAGGTTCCTGATCCTGCTTGTACTTTTAAAAGAAGTGCTGGCATTACTTTCTTGTTCTTAAATGTTTCAAGGAAGGCTTTAACAGTGTATCCAATATTCTTTCTATCCTCTCCTAATGCTCCTGGAAGCCAATGTCCAACGGTTAAAAAGCAGAACTGCTCGTTAATACTCCCTAAGTCTAGCTTTACAGGAAGTGCTAGTGGTGCATACTTCTGTATATCAGCTCCTTCAAATACTACTTCAACTTTTGTTTGTAATTCAACTGTACCTGTTACTTGTCCTGTATTGTTATCCTGTATATTAAATTTACTTTCTTCAAATACTTTCTTAGCATGTTGTGCTGATACTAGAACTAAGTCCATATTGTTACATCCTTGAATCCAAGAAGGATCGCAAAGTGTTGTCTCAATTCCAGCTGTTACTCCGATATTGTACTTACCAACTTTTTGGAACTCATTTGGTACAGTAATCTGAATCCAGATGTCTGGTTGTTGTGTTAGTTGAGGAATGATTCTAGAACTTAAGGAAGTGTCTCCATGATCCTTTAAGTACCCAAATCTTGTTCCTCCCCATCTCTGTCCTAAGATCTTTACATCGTACTTATCCAGATCTATAATTGATTGTACAAAATCTCTTGCTCTTGCTCCATATCCTGAGTAAGTGTCAATTGGACAGCTTACTACTAATGTAGGTTTGCTCATAACTAGTATATTAATTTATGTGTGATATATTTTTTTGG
>Ga0181351_1000131_pt1 | contig 19720 bp, 20 predicted proteins | sample Su13VDMM15SD_FD_170485 | JGI IMG/M metagenome (GOLD analysis project Ga0181351, IMG submission 170485) | Freshwater viral communities from Lake Michigan, USA - Su13.VD.MM15.S.D | ecosystem: Environmental > Aquatic > Freshwater > Lake | place: USA: Michigan | collected 2013-07-16 | reverse complement strand
TTGGCACACGAAAGTGTAACAGGTAGAGATGGTTACTCAGATTTCTACAAAAAAGACTTAAAAATGAATATTTTAGGTCCTGTGGGAGATGTAGTAAGTGAATGGATTGTAAAAGGAGCATTCGTAAAAACAGCAAACTTTGGAGATTACGATTGGTCTTCAGGAGAAGCAGCAGCAGAAATCTCATTGACAATAGCAATGGATTATTGTATCTTAAACTTCTAAGAAACAAATATTTTAAAATTAACCCACCTTTTAGGTGGGTTTTTTTGTCTACCACAATATTTTTTCGTATATTTAAGCATAAGAAAAATAAGTAAAAGTTTTTCAAATTAAATTAGGTTACCTGAAATACTTTTCGTATATTTAAGTATAATAATTAAAACAAATAAAGGTTATGAATATTACAAAAACAAATTCCAAAAATCAAGTAGTAGTAGTGAAAAGAGGTAGACCCGCTAATCCATCAACAAGAGTACAAAAAGAATTTATACCTTCAACAATCGAATTATTTAGAGGTTCCGATCTTAAATTTAGTGATGAATTATTTCGTCCTATTAAAACTAATAGCGAAGTAGATGTAATTTTATCAACAGAAGGAGGTTTAATGCCTGGAACTAATATGGTACTTGTAGGAGGTCCAGGATCAGGTAAATCAACAGTAGCACTTGATATGTTAGCTAATTTTACTATTCAAGGTTACAAATGTTTATTTGTAAGTGGTGAAATGGATGAAATAGCTTACTACAAATACTGTAAACGTTTACCTAAATTTAATTGTGTTCAAACATTATTTTTAAAAAATTATCAATCTAATGTAAAAGAAACATTAGAATATGTTTTTGATCAAGGTTATGATGTAGTTTGTATCGACTCGATTGCAGAAGTAATTGATATGGTAAGAGATAATTACAAAATGACAGAAGGTGCAGCTGAACATTGGTTGTTAGGTTTACAAGATCAGAATAAAAAAGGTAATAATAAAGGTGATTACTACACTACTTTTATCAATATCCAACAAGTTACTAAAGCTGGCGATTTTGCAGGATCAAACAGGATAAAACACATGACAGATGCAATGTGTCACATAGAGCGTGATAAAAGTGGTTTAACGCGTACAATGCATTTCTCTAAAAATAGAGATTGTGATAAAGATTTCAAAATGCATTTCGCTATCCATAAAGATACTGTACATTATAGTTACGAAACAACAAACGAATAAACATATGAGCGCATTATTAGAAGAAATGAATTCACAAATATCAAAAGATTTAGGAGTTCCAAAATTAAAAATTACATATAAAGTATCTGAGAAAGCTAAAAGTAAATTTGGTCACTGTAGATACTTAGAACCAAACCACTATTTAATAAATTTATCCTCATTTATATTAGGTACAGATTTAGAGAAAGATACAATTTGCCATGAACTCTGTCATGCTTATGATCATTTTTATTTTAAGCCTCAAATAGGTCATTTAGATCCCCATCCTCACGGAAATACTTGGAAACAATTGATGGATAAGGTTTTTGGTTATAAAAATATAAAGGCACAAGGCCTTCATGTTAGTAATTCTAATGACACTATAAAACTTATTAACAAAGGTAACGGTAATTATGACCTTTATATTAACGGTAATGGTAAAGCCAAATTCAACTTAACAAATAATATGGTTAACATTAGAAACTACAAAAATCAGTTTTTTAAAACTGAAGTAGAAGAACAAAAATTTATGACTATATTTACAAAACAATTAGGTTTATCAAACTAAATTTCGTATATTTAACCTGTTATAAAATAAAAGATATGAGCTGTTCAGGAGGAAAATCAACAATGAAAGGTAGTTACAATAAAGCTACTAATTTAAAATCACCAACAAGTTATACTATTGATAAGAAAGGTAACATAAAACCAATATACAATGAGAACAACAAAAAGTAATTTTATTCCCTTAAACAATGATTTAAATAAGCTACAAGCTTTTATTCCTTCACTTGATAAAGGTTGGAGAGATAATCAAAAAATTAAATCTAAAGAGTATCAAATTGAAACCTTAGATGCTATTGAGGGATTTCAAAAAGAAGGTTGGAATATTAATGGTGCTTACGAACAAAGAGGTAATGATCGAAGAATCAAATCTCATATGATCAAAATGCAACACCCTGATTTTGGTATTAAAAATAATAAAGGTCAAACTGAAGCTATTGCTACATTAAATATTTCAAATTCATGTAATGGCTCAAAACCCATAGAAATGGATTTAGGTGCATTTAGACAAGTATGTAGTAATGGAATGATTGCTCATCATAAATATAGCTCAGAAAAAGCACAACATACTCAAAAGGGTTTCTTTAGTTTACCTGATATTATGGCTAGATTAAATTCAAAAGTAGCAATTGTGATGGAAGAATTTAACAAATTTAAAAATGTTGAATTAGATCCTGCAAAAGCAATAGCCTATGCAGGTTGGGCAGCAGAAGCTCGTTTTGGTAAAGATCACGGTATAAATGTTGAGCAATTATTGAATGTAGTTAGAGAAGAAGATGAAGGTAACGACTTATGGTCAGTTTACAATCGTGTTCAAGAAAACATAACCCAATCTGATAGAATTTATAATCCTGAAGGTAGATTAATAACAGGTATTAATGATCCTTTTGAAGATAAACGTGTAAATAAAGAATTATTTCAATTAGCATACGCTTATGCATAATTTTTTATTCCTACTATATTTATATATAAACAATAAAATAATTTATGGAAAATCAAGTTGCACAAGAACCTAAGTTCAAGTTCCCTACTGAGATTGTAGACTTACCCTCAAAAGGTTTACTTTACTCAAAAGACAATCCCCTTTCAAGCGGTACTATCGAAATGAAATACATGAGTGCCAAAGAAGAAGATATCTTAACAAACACTAACTACATTCAATCAGGAGTTGTATTAGACAAACTATTAGAATCACTAATCGTAACCAAAACTAACTTAAAAGATTTAATTATTGGCGATAAAAACGCTATTTTAATTGCTTCTCGTATATTAGGATATGGTCAAGATTATGAATTTGAATCTAACGGTAGAGTGTATAATGTAGATTTAACTACTCTTAGAGATAAAGAATTACCTACAGACGTAGATTATTCTAATGGAAATGAATTTAATTTTACATTACCTGCCTCTAAAGTAGAAATTACATTTAAATTACTAACTCATGGTGACGAGACTCAAATTGAACAAGAATTAAAAGGAATTAAAAAATTATTCCCAAATGGTACAACACCTGAAATTACTACTCGTCTAAAATATATGATTACCTCAGTAAATGGAGATAGAGAAAGAAAAAATGTAAGAGACTTTGTTGATAATGAAATTTTAGCAAGAGACTCAAGAGCATTACGTCAAGAAATAAAAAGAATATCTCCAGATATTAATTTAACTATTAAGGATGATGACGGGGAGGACATCGCTGTACCAATCAGCCTTAACTTTTTTTGGCCTGACTTCAACTCATAGATTTAATTTATTCTCCGAAATACATGAAATAGTATTTAATGGAAAAGGAGGATATGATTGGGAAACTGTTTATGAAATGCCTATTTGGCTTAGAAAATTTACTTTTAATAAACTGAAAGAATGGTATAATAAAGAACAAGAAGTAGCAGATAAACAAAACAACCAATTAACCAATACTAGTGGTAAAGAATTAGCTAGACCTAATATACCACAAGCAAATACATATAATGCGTCAGTGTCCGCCAAATAGCGGACACTTTTTGTCTACCCAATATTTATATTATATATTAAGATATTATGGCTACTCCCAATCAACCTAATTTAAATCAAACTCGACAAGACCTAAAGGATATAGCCGCAATGACTGAAGAAACATTCAGATCAGTTGCTGCTAATATTCAAGATATGTTTTCAAATGCTTTAAATGCATCAGATACTGTAATACAATCCTTTCAAAAAGATATATCTAATTCAATTAAATCTGCTGCTAGAGAATCTTCTAAGTTAGCAGATAATTTTGAAAGGATGAATCAAGGAGTTTTAAAACAAGCTGATATTCAAAAACAAATAGAAGCTAGAGCTGCTAAACTTCGTTCTATTGAAATTAGTACAGCAGCTTTAAGAAAAATAGGTACTGCTGAAGCTATTTCTCAAGCAAACGAATTAAATAAACAATATCGAGATTTAGTTTTAATAAATAAATTTTATACTGAACAATTAAATAATCAAGTTAAAATATTAGATGAAGTTGATAAAGAAATTGGTTTATTAGGGGGGGCATTAGGGGGTATAGGAACCTTTATGAAAAATTTAGGATTAACTAGTATATCTAAACCTATAAATGATGCTATAGAAAATACCAAAAAGTATAAAATCCAGCAAAAAACCACTCAAAATGAGATAAAACTCACCCAAGAAAACATAAACCAATTAAATTCTAGAAATCTATCTGATTCTCAAATAAGATATGGTTTTGGGGGAAAAGAACTTAAAAATTTATTAGAGCAAAAAGAAGCATTAATTGAGCAAAATAAAGAATTAGATAAAAAAACATCTAAGTATAAAAATATAGCAATATCGTTAAAGGAACAATTTACTTTAACCAATATGACTGATGCTATTATAACAAAAACTGTTCAAAGTTTCTTTAAACTAGACGAAGCCCAATCCAAATTTCAAAATCTAACAGGTGGTCAGATCCCTTTAATGGATCAGTTCAATAGTAGATTAATAACAAGTATTGATTATATACAAACAGCTGCTTCTCTAACTGAACAAACTGGAATGAATGCCTCAGCTATATTCACTCCTGATACTCTTGCATCAGCAGCTGAAATGGTAAAAGCTATGGGTATGACTCAAGAGCAAGCTAATAAGGCTGCTACCATGTCTCAAGTTAATGGTCAAAGTATTGACCAAATGAATGCTTCTATTAAACAAGGAACTAAAGAACATAATGCTACTAATAGATCTGCTTTAGCTCAAGGAGTTATAATGAGAGATGTATATAATACCTCAACATCTCTCGCGGCATCTTTAGGAAATAGTACTAAAAGAATAACAGAAGCTGCTACTAATGCTAGAGATCTAGGATTAAACCTATCAGAAGTAGAAGGAATATCAAACTCTTTATTAGATATTCAATCCTCTATAGCAGCAGAATATGAATATGAAGTAATATCAGGAAAACAAATAAATTTAGAAGCTGCTAGATATTATGCTTTAACCAACCAAACTGATAAATTAACCCAAGAAATAGCTAAAAATCAAGAAATAGTACAATCCTTTGCTTCAGGAAATAGAATAGAACAAGAAGCCGCAGCTAAAGCCTTAGGATTAAACAGAGACCAATTAGCTGAAATGTATATGGCCCAGCAAAGACAAGCTGGTCTTACTGATGCTGAAATAGCTAAGAATATGAAGATGGAGGAAGGAGAAGTTAGAAGACTTTCTGCTCAAGAATCTATTAATACTGCTATAGCTAAAATGACTGAGTTATTAGCAGGTCCTGCTCAAATGTTATCTGCTATGATAGATTCTTCTTGGATTTTATATAGTGTAATGGGTCTTATTGGTACTGTTATGGCAGTTAATGTAGCTCAATCTATAGGTAAATCTGTAATAGCTTTAGCAGGTATGATTCCTAAAACTGCTACTTTATTAGGATTAGAAACCGGTAGAGCTGCTGCTGCTGTAGCTAGTGCTAGTGCCTTAACTTTAGGTTTAGGGGCTTTAGGTATAATAGCAGGTATAGCCGCGGTTATGGCTGTAGTTAATAAATTTACAACACCAAAACCCGCAGGAGATATTAATTCTCCAGCAGATGGTAAAACAACAGTTTCTACTAAAGAAGGAGGTTTATTTAATTTAAGCCCTAATGACGACTTAGTAGCATTCCCAGGTGCCTCTAAAGCATTAAAAAGTCAATATCCAACATCTAATAGTAGTTTTGAACGAGCTATGGATAGAAAAACAACTGGGTTTTCTACACAACAACAACAACGACGAGAGGCCATTGACTATGATAAAATGGCTCAAGCCATGTCTAGAGTACAAGTTCAAACAAATATAGATGGAGTTAATGCCTCAAGATTACTACAAACCCCAATGGGTATAGCTACACGTAAATTATAATTTTTCAATATTTATTATAAACATTAAATTCAATCATTATGTCAATACTAGGCCAAGAAAAAAATTCAGTATTAGGAAATCAAGGAATAATAATCCCAACTACTACTGAACAACAATTATCAAAATTACACAACGAATATTCTATCACAGGTAATCCAAATATTACAAACAAACCAAATCCATCTAGATTAGATTTAGGGGGAGTAGCACCTCAAGTACCAGGAAAAACACCTTATTTGGATAATCTTCCAAGATAGTTAAATGGCGTTAATAGATTTAAAATCGAACCTAAAAAAGTCTAACGTTTACAAAGACACTCCAGGTGGTGGAAATAGTGGTCTTCCTTATATAAAACAAGGATTACCTGAAGATTCACCAGAAGGGGAATCCCTAGCTGGAATCGCAAGATCTAGCTTGGATACTGACATTAGAGGGGGAATGTATTCTACTAGAGCATCTACTAAAGATACTGTGAGAATATCCCGTTTTCTAAATGACTTTCCACGTGGTGCCCTTTTTACTTCTAAACAAATTGGACTTCAAAAGTCTAATCCTTTAATTGAAACTGAACAAAGAGGGAGTGCTATAAACACTCAAGTATACTCAAACTCCAATCTATTAGCTCAAGTAGCCCTGCAAGGACAAGATAGTGGAGAGCATGTTCCACGTGCAGGATTTAATACCAATGATTTATTACAAGATAGAAACAAATATGAAAAGATTGTTATTAAAAATAACAATGCTGGGCAAAACCGTTTAGTAACACTCTATAATTCTAAAATTAATACTGATTCTAATTCTAGTAATATAACATTAGATTTAGATAAATTAGGAATATCCAGAGATGAAAACACTTTATTTGATTATGTAGGTGGACCTGGTTCTTCTTATGGAGATGGAAATACTTTTATTGAAAGAGCTGTAAACACTAATTCTTCTTTATCTACACCAGATGCTGGTACTATAGATTATTTAAACTCATTGGGGTTAACAGATTATATTAAAGTTAATCAAATTGGAGGATTAGTAGATGGTTTATATAATCCAAAACCTAAAACTAAACCCGATTTTGCAAGTATAGGAGCTAATACTCCCTCAACTATAGATTTTAATTCTATAATAGATGTAAGTGGGGGATATGAAACAACTGCTGCTAATAGCTTCTCAACTAAAAATAATAATTTTTCATTCCCACCATTTGTTCCTCAAAAAATAGATTTTTCAGGTGGTAAAGAAAATATAGATTTTTATGAGGCTTTTGGGGAAAAAACTCCAAAAAATTCTTACCAACAATCATCACCTGATTTTATAAGACCTGAACAAGGTATTGAACAAATAATTGGTGGTCAGATATTTAATAATACTTTATCTTACAATCAATTACTGCTATCAAAAAATGCTTCAACTGAAGGAGAAAACCCTATAGTATCTGATTTTAGATATGAAAATTTATTTGGTAAAGTAGCCTCAGAAAATTATAGAGATCCTAAAGTTAATATAGCAACAAGAGTAGGTATAGGTAATCCTGGAGCAAGACTTCAAAAAGATAGAATTGATCCATATACTGAATTTAAAGAAGGGCAAGATAAAGTTAATATGTCTCCTATTTTTAAAAAAGGAGATGATCAACCTATTGAAAAGGATAGTGATGATGTTAGAGATTTAATTAAATTTTGTATAGAAGCTATAGATAATGTTAACTCATCTCTAACTGAGAGGATGCATTTTAGAGCATATATAACCAACTTCTCAGATAACATATCAGCAGATTGGAATGGTCAAAGATATATGGGTAGAGGTGAAAATTTTTACACTTATCAAGGATTTAATAGAGAAGTAAGTTTTACATTTAAAGTAGCTGCTCAAGCCGTTCAAGAAATGGAAAAACTTTACCAAAAACTAAATTACCTAGCATCAACCTTACACCCAGATTATAGTGGTCAAGGTTTTATGAAAGGTACTATACATAAATTAACTATAGGAGAATATTTTTATAGAATGCCTGGTATAATTAAATCTATAAACATATCAGTAGAAGATAATTATCCTTGGGAAATAAAAATGAAACAACCTGAAATAAGTGGTTCTTTAAATCCATCTAGTAATATTGCTGGGGATGATAGAGGTCAAATGGAAGTTCCTCAAATCCTAAATGTCCAAATGTCCTTTGCTCCTATCTACGATAAATTACCACAAAAAGGTCTTAAACAACCAATCATTTTATCTGATAAAATAGAAAATAATTATTTAGAAAGACCCGATTTTGATTTTCAAACTTAAAATATTAGGCTCCATCAGGAGCCTTTTTTATCTTACATATTTATATTAAAACATAAACTATGCCAAGTAGATACCAATCCATTTCTACCATGAAATCAGATACGGGTATTACCTCAACTTCAGGTAAAACCATTTATCAACCAACTTATTATCCTTCTACTAATGCCAGTATAAATGATAGTTATATTATTACAGGTGCAACAGATAGATTGGATTTAATTGCTAATGATTTTTATGGAGATTCAACTCTTTGGTGGATTATAGCTATGGTTAATGATTTAGAAGGAGATTCAATGTTTCCTCCAACAGGAATACAATTAAGAATACCAGCTAATGCTTCAGATTTATTAAATGCTTTTAATAAAGCAAATACTCTTTAAAAGTTATGGCAGATACTTCTGTAAGTTATAAAAATTATACTAACATATGTGGAACTGAGTTCCAACCTTATGTTGCCAAGCAAATCGAAGCTCGAAAATCCCTGGTTTTAAAAGATCCTAGAACAAACTCTGATTTACAATGGTTAAACAACAAATCTTCTTGGATTAGAATAAGTTCAGGTGTTGATGTTGATCAAGATAATGCTAGATTTTTAGAAAAAGGAGACAAATTAGCTAAAAAATATATTCTTCAAGCAGGTTTAACTGACCATACTTCTAAAGATGGTTCTTTCAATTTAAGAGAAGGATTTGGTTCAGATGGTGCCTATGGTATAGGGGGAAATGATTTTGGTCAAAGACCTATGCCTGGTGTTACTAATTTAAGTATACAAACTGGGGGTAAATTAGGTACTTTAAGAGAAGCTAATATTGATTTTGTTTGTTATAACAAAGGTCAACTCGATATAATGGATGCTCTTTATATGAAACTTGGTATGAGTATGTTAATAGAATGGGGTCACACTCCATTTATTAATAATCAAGGAGTTTTACAAACTATCCCATTACCAATGGACTTTTTTGGGGTACCCGATAAGGAAGCCTTAATGAATGAAATTCAAACAAAACGTGTATATCATGATGGTAATTATGATGCTATGTGGGGTATTATTAAAAACTGGTCATTTTCTTTACAAGATAATGGAACTTTTAAATGTACTGTATCATTAGTAGGAGCAGGAGATGTACTAGAATCATTAAAAATTAATCAATCAGGACGACCTACATCAAATAGTGATACAGGTAGTATTTACCCTGTAGTAGCTGATGCTAATAAATCATATTTAAATAATGCTTTATATTATCTTTGGAATAATTTAGAAGGGTTAGGTGCCGGAGAATCATTTATAGGGAGAGATTATTTTAAATCACTAGAACAGTATTTTTCTAATTTAGATATAAAACTTATTTCCGATAATGAAACAACTAATATTTTCGATTTAAACACACCCCTAATAAAATCAGGATTCCAATTTTCTATAATATCAGGACTTCAAAATACTACATCTAATAATGGAATAATTCCTGAAATAGATCCTACCTTATTTTTTCAAGGAGTAAATATCCCTTATGAAATAAATGGAACAAAATCCACAGAAAATCCTACAAGTCAAGATCAACAAGGTTTAAGTCAAATATATTTAACCTTAGGCAATTTATTATTATTAATAATGTCTACTGGTAATTTATTTGATAAAAACGGAAGTAATAAAAAACCTTATATTTATATTGATGTTAACACTGAAACTAATAGATGTTATACTTTCCCTGGACATTGTTCCTTAGATCCAACAGTGTGTTTAATAGGATCTGAAAAATTACCTTTTGGTATACAATCAGAAATGTTTACAAACATATTAAAAGTTAATGCCCCTTTTTATGATGATAAGGGTTTAGGTGGTAGATTTATGTATACTTTAGTAAATATAAACCATGTTGCAAAACTAATGTCAAATCTATCTTCAAATGATCCCAAAGGAGATGTATATATTGTAGATTTTCTTCAAGAATTATTAAAATCAATTTCTAAAGCTTGTGGAGGATTTAATGATTTTAGAATAGTACCAGATGACGATACTAGATGTATAAGAATATTTGATGATAAAAGAACAACACCCCCAATTACTAATAGTTCTATTGAACCCTATACTGTAATACCTGTTTTAGGAAAAGGTAGTTTAGCTTATAATTTTAATTATACTTCTAAAATATCACCTAATACTGCTGCTATGATAGTAATATCATCCCAAGCCGAACCCACAGGAGTGAATATATCAAATGAAGCCTTAGCTTTTTCAAAATTAAGAGAGGGATTAACTAATCGTTTAGCAGTAGTAAGAGTAGATTCTACAGATATTTCCCCAACAAAAAAAGAAACTCCTGAAGAAAAAAAACAAAGAGAAGATGAGGAAAAATTAGCATCTGATGCTAAATACCAAGAATTAAGAGATCTTATTATAAACATATATGATGGTACTGGAGGAGGTATAACAGAATCAGAAGCCAAAGCTCAAAAAGAAGCTCAAAAAGAAGAACTACAACGATTTGATTAAAATAAGTATTATGGCTAACGGAAAATATAATTCAGATAAATTTGAATCCTGTTTAAATACATACAGGGAAAAATTTTCTAATATTGTTAAAGGTGGTATATCAACTCCTGACCAACAATATGAGGCATCAATTATAGTACCTTTAGATTTTAGCTTAGAAATGGATGGAATATCGGGTATTATCCCAAACTCCGCTTTTGAAATCCCATCAAATACCCTTCCAAATTCATACCTAACAAGAGAAGGTAAATCTCGTATTGCATTTATTTTACATACAATAGAACATAATTTTACTAATAATAAATGGACTACTAAAATAACAGGACAAACTTTAAATATTAGATTTGATCCTTTAACTGATAAAGAAAAAGCATCTAGAAAAGCCCAACAAGAACCAGTATATGTCCCTTCATATAATGAACCCGAACCCTTTAGTCCGATCCCAACAGGAGAAAATGCAGATTTTTGGGCTTTAGTTGCATTAAGTGCAGCAGAAAACTATCCTGATAATTCTCAAGGTATGGCTGATGTAGCTCAATCTGTTTATAATAGATTAGGTGCTAAAGCCTATGGATCTTCTATTAAAAAAATTGTAATAGCCAGTGGTCAATACGAACCTACATTTAATAATTATTCACAATGGGCTGCTATTAAAGATAAACAAACATCAATTATAGCTTATCAAAACTCTAGACGAGTTTCAAAAGCACAAGCTGAAAAAGCAATAAATACTTCATATAATGCTATCCAAAACTTAACACTAATGCAAAATGCTGCAAGTTTTGTTGGAAGTAGAACTGAATTTTTAGCTGAACCCCCAAGTAGTAATGCCGCAGTAGGTGTAACAGAAAGAAATCCTAAAAGTGGTAATAACGCCTTTTATTGGAGATATGCAGGTAAAGATGTATTTTATAATGCAAAATCTGGATATGCAAGAACTGCACTCCCAAAACCTTCCTCATTTGTCTTTATATCTAATTCATAAGTATGCCATATTATCCTAAATCCCGAATAATAGAAAACCAATTAGCTAACCCAGGTCAATTCAAGACAGCCGATGGGAAGGATTATACTGGGGCTTATTATACTACATTTGATGGTAAATCCTTTACCGGAGCAAATCCCTATACTTTAAATTCACGTCCCTTACTTAATATCCCAAAACAATCAGATTTAAATCCTAACGCATCTTACGATGCTGAAGCAATTCAGTACCGAAAATTAAATCCCTCTTCCCCAATTTCATTAATTGATCCTACTCCTTTTACTCCACGTCCAACAGACGCAGATTACAAAGCAGGAAAAATAACAAGATACTTGGCAAGACAAAGAAATGGTACTACATTCAAAATAATGGAAATATCTCAACAAACTTATAATGATTTAACTACCAATAAAAATGGATCAAATTTTGCATTATGGAAAGCTATCTCCATTTTCTGGCAAATTTCAGGTCCACTCCATAACGAAAGAATAAACAATATAACAACAAGAGCCGGTATAATAGATACTAATCAAAGAATATTAGATCAAGCAGAAAAAAGTTTTATCGGTATAAAACAATATCTAAGTGATTTACAACAATTTGCACGAGTAAGTTAGGTAATCTAACTAAAATTTCATATATTTATAACATATAAATTAATAAAAAAAAAATGGAAAATACATTTAACTTAAAAAAATTCCTTGCTGAAGGAATATTAACTAAAGAAGCAAGAGCTGAATATTATCCTCAAGAACTCCTTGATATGGATAAGGAAATAGAAGATTTAAAAAACAGATTAGATGCTGCCATAAAAGCTAAAAATAAAGCAAAAGGAGATTTTACTAAATCCCAACCATCTGTATCTGATGAAGAAGAATTCTCTGGAATGAGATTCTCTGATAAAAAATCAGGATATCAATTTAAAGAATTAGTAAATTTTATTAAATCCGAATATGCTGCAGGTAATAAAGATGATATTAAGTCTCTAGATCAAGCTATCTCTAACGAATTAGAATATTATACTACTCGTAATAATGGGAATGATGGAAACTTCCCATCCATCTTAATAGGCCCTCCAGGCAGAACTATGTTTTTAGTAGTTTTAAAAACTCTTGAAAATCAAGATGAATTAGAAAAATCAACTAAATATATTAAAATAGGAAATTGGTATGTTAGACCATGGTAAAATAAAAAATAAAAACAAAAAAATGGAAAATTTTGACTTTAAAAAATATCTCGCTGAAGGAAAATTATTAAAAGAAGATTTAAACACCCCAGTACAACCTTTAAGAATTTGGGAAAAAAATAACATGGACCCAAGTAAAAACAAAGCATACTTTATTACAGCACCAGGTGGAATTGGAGAAGATAAAGAAGTTAGTTTTTCAAAAGAAGAAGTAGATGCTTTACATAAATTAATAGACGAATGGTTTAACTCTCAACAATCTGGATTTAATAGATCAATTTCAGTAAATACAAAAGATAAAAATCTTACTCAAGCAACTGTTAGAATTAAAAAACTTAAAGATTTTGATGTAGAGATATCCAGAATAGAAACAACAGCAGGAATGTCTCAGTATAGAGGATATGGTGATGAAATAGGTGGAGGAATATGTATTATAAAAGTAGCTAACATGTACCAACTAAGAGACGATAAAAATCTTCGATAAAAAACAAAAACAAAAAAATACAAATTAATTTGGCTCCCGTAGGGAGCCTTTTTATATTACACAAAAATAAAGGTTATGTCATTTTGGATAGTAGAAACACAAGATCAATTATCACAACTCCATCTTCAAGAGAGTTGCTACATTAATGTTATCCCACTATCATCAAACTACCACCCTATCTTAACTGAAGTATCTTTAATTTACTATAAACCAAAACATGGTAAAGGATTAATACTAACTATAAATCATAGTGAAGGATTTTATTTAAGCTTAGAAAAAGTAAAGGAATTTCTCTTAAAACACAAATCAATCTACGTTTTAGATAAAAAAACAACTGCTCATTTAATAGGGGAAGAATTTTTAGGTGAACATGTTTTAGATGTAAATTTGCTTTCACTATCCACCACTCACACCCCTCCGTATATACAAGATTGTAATACTAATATACACACTCATTTCGAACGGCTTTATGAAGATAAACCTTATTTAAATTCGATTATCCCAATTTCTAAACACTACGAGACTCAAGAAAAGATATATGAAAAGATAGTAGGATTTTTAAGTTTAAATTGCTATAACAGCTATTATAACCATGAGTATATTAGGGTGTTCTATGATATCGAAAAACAAGGTATCGCGTTGAATATGCCTGTTTTTAGCGAGAATTTCAAGCCTAAAAATGCCAAATTTAATATAAAAGATGATAAAATTTATACTCAATATAACTTGTATAATTTTACCTCAAGACCTACAAACTCGTTTAATGGAATTAACTTTGCAGCCTTAAGTAAAAACAACGGACAAAGAGCCGCTTTTGTACCTCAAAACGATGTTTTATTTGAATTTGATTACGATTCGTACCATCCACGTATTTTAGCAAAATTGATTGGATATGAATTTAATGAGACCTCTGTTCACACTCATTTAGGAAAAATGTATTTTAAAACGGAGGAATTAACCCCCGAACAATATCAAGCCTCTAAAGAATTAACATTCAAACAACTATATGGAGGAGTATTTGAGCAATACAAAGATATACCGTTTTTTGCTAAGGTAAAACAATATACAGATAAAATATATCAAGATTTTAATTCCCTGGGATATATACATTTAGTAGGAGGGAGAAAATTGTTTCATATTGAGAACCCAACACCTCAAAAACTATTAAATTACATTATACAATCAGGGGAGACTTTTTATAACGTAATATCTATAAGAAATGTGTTGAGGTACTTGGAAGGTAAACAAAGTAATATTATATTATACACGTATGATTCGATTTTAGTGGATTATAGCAGAGAAGATGGGAAGGAGGTATTAAAAGAAATTAAAAATTTACTAGAAAATGAATTCGGATTTAAAATAAATGCGAGTTATGGAACAGATTACAATAATTTAAATAAATTATAAATAAAAGTTATGATTAACACACAGGTTATAGACCCTTCATATATTTATTTCCAGTATGACATAGATGTCACCTACCCAGATTTAAAAGACATGAACAAATTATTTTGTACATTTTCAAGTAAAAACGACTTGGAAAGTACTTTATCCAATATACAAACCCAATACAAAATTTTATTTAATAAGATATTTGTTCTATACGTTGCCTCTACAGAGGAATACGTTTGCACCTATAACATAGATCATAACAACATGACTAATGGTTTATTAGGTAATACAATTTTACTACATAGAAAAAAGGAATCAAATACCCTTTACACTATTAATGCTTTAAATGATTTAATCAAATCATTAAATGGTGGAGTATTAGATACTTCATTTACAATTAATTGGATTGATTATAAAAATTGCATATTATTAACACACGCAGGTGAGTTAAGAAGATTAGATACAAAAATTTACAAGATAATTACTTTGTAAAAATATTTGGTTGCCTGAATTATTTTTATTATATTTACGGTCACATAAATTAGTTTTAACATTTAAATTTAAAAAGTTATGAATTTAGACTTGATTCAAAACAAGTTGAATGCCCTATCCGCACCAAAAGGAGGTGGCATGAAAAACAATGAAAGAGCATTAAGCTTTTGGAAACCAACAGTTGGAAAAGCCTTAGTAAGGTTTGTTCCTTCAAAGTACAACCCCGAAAATCCATTTAGAGAATTATATTTCCATTATGGAATCGGAAAAAGAACAATTATTTCACCTTCAAACTTTGGTGAAAAAGACCCAATTATCGAATTTTCTAAAGAACTTCGTAAAACTAAAGAACCTGAAAACTGGAAATTAGCTAAAAAACTTGAACCAAAAATGAGAGTTTTTGCCCCTGTTATTGTTAGAGGTGAAGAAGACAAAGGAGTACGTTTATGGGAATTTGGTAAGGAAATTTATCAATCATTACTATCATTAGCTGCTGATGAAGATATCGGAGATTTTACCGATATTATGGAAGGTAGAGATATGAAAATTGAAACAGTAGGACCTGAAACTACAGGAACCGAGTACAATAAATCTCGTATTATGCCTGCTTTAAAAACTACACCATTATGTAATGATAATGATGAGTTAAACAAATGGTTAGAAACACAACCAGACCCAACTTCATTTTCTAAAAAATACACTTTTGAAGAAATTAAACAATTTTTAGCTGAATGGTTAAACCCAGAAGAAGAAGCTAAAGAAGAAGGTGGTATAATGGATGGTCCTGCTATGGATTTTGAACCATCACCACCATCAGCATCTAAATTTGAATTAGATACTAAAAAACCAGTTGCGAATAAAGCATTCCCAGCTAAAAAAGAAATCCCAACCGCTGATGAGTTTGATGACTTATTTGGTGATAATTAATTAATTTATGGCCGGTAAAAAAACAGAAAGCCTTTCCGGTAATATCGGAAAGGCAGTTACTGGGACTTTCTCACTTGATAAGTTCAAAAAAGGTAAAAATCTAGGACAAAGTTCATCTAATTTTAAACCACAAGCGTGGATTAAATTTACTGAACCCGTTTCTGAAATGTTAGAAATGCCTGGTATTCCTAAAGGACATATTACTTTAGTTAGAGGTCACAGTAATACAGGTAAAACTACATTATTAATTGAAGCTGCAATTGAAGCACAAAAAACTAATGTACTACCTATTATAATCATCACTGAGATGAAACATAGTTGGGAACACTGGTCTGCAATGGGATTTGATTTAGGTGAAACTATTGATGAAAATGGTAATAAAGACTATAAAGGTTTCTTTATTTACGCAGATAGAGAATCTTTACAATGCATCGAAGATGTAGCAGCATTTATGGCTGATTTATTAGACGAGCAAAAGAAAGGTAATTTACCTTATGATTTGTTATTTTTGTGGGATTCAATTGGATCTATTCCATGTAAAATGAGTATTGAGAAAAACTCTAACTCACCAATGTGGAATGCAGGTGCTATGTCCCAACAATTTGCTAATTTTATCAATCAAAGATTAATTATGTCTCGCAAAGAATCACAATCCTATACTAACACAATGCTCTGTGTAAACAAAGTATGGGTTGAACCAGCACTTATGCCAATGGCTCAGCCAAAACTCAGGAATAAAGGCGGCGACAGTATGTTTTTCGATGCCTCATTCATTATTACCTTTGGTAACGTAACTAGTCCTGGTACTCAAAAAGTAAAAGCTACTAAAAACGGTAAGGAAATTGAATTTGCACTTAAAACAAAAGTATCTTGTGATAAAAATCACGTAACAGGTGTAACAGCCAAAGGTACTATTGTAAGTACTGCTCACGGGTTTATTAAAAATTCACCTAATGAGATAAACAAATATAAAAAAGAACACTCTAAAAACTGGGCTAGTATCTTAGGAAGCGATGATTTTGATATCGTTGAAGAAGAAAACCTTGACTTTTTAGGAGTGGATACATCCGAAATTTAATTATGGATTATAAAGATCTTTTAAACAATATAAAAGAAGATTCACAAAGTGAGGCCCTACATTTAAATAGTAGGGTCTTGTTAGTGGATAGTATGAATACTTTCCTAAGGTCATTCGCTGTTATAAACAGTACAAACACACAAGGAACACACGTTGGAGGTATGATTGGGTTTTTAAGATCATTAGCTTATGTAGTTAATTTAGTACAACCTACTAGAGTAATTTGTGTTTTTGATGGTGAAGGGAATACTACAAATAGAAAACATTTGTATGCTGATTATAAAGGTAATCGTAAAATAAAAAGAATTACAAATTGGTCTTCATTTGATGATTTAGCTGATGAATCTGCTTCATTATCTCAACAAATGTTAAGATTAATCGATTATTTAAAAACATTACCCATTAGCATTATAACTAGAGATAAATTAGAAGCAGATGACTTAATTGGTTATCTAGCCCCTAGATTTGATTCCTCTATCATAATGTCAGCCGATCAGGATTTTTTACAATTGTGTAGTGATACTGTACAAGTATATTCTCCTATTAAAAAGAAATTTTATGGTCCTAAAGAAGTATTTGATGAATATGGGTTATGGCCTCAAAATTTTATTAATTATAAAGTACTAATGGGTGATAGTTCTGATAATTTACCTGGAGTTAAAGGATTAGGTCCTAAAAAGTTATACAAATTATTTCCTGAAATTACAGGAGATAAAAAAGTAACTTTAAAGGAAATTATTACAAAAAGTCTAGAAAGTCATGAAGAAAACGGAATTTATGGTAATGTGTGGAATTTTAGACAACAACTGATGATTAATGAGCAATTAATGTCTTTAGAAGAACCAAACATTCCTGAACCTGATGAAATTGTATTAGAAAACCTAATAAATGAAGAACCTTATAACTTAAACCAAGCAAGATTCTTACAGTTACACAAATCAGATTTACTAGAAAGACAAATATCTCCCAACATAGAATTTTGGATCCAGAATAATTTTTCGTATCTTACAAATTACAAACACACAAAATAAAAGTTATATAAATGGTTGCATTTGCGTCCCTTAAGGATTACGGTCCTAATTTTCAGATAAAAGTAATTAGTTCTTTACTAAAAAATAAAGCATTTTTACTTAATGTCAGAGACATTATTGATGATAGCCATTTCGAACACCCTGGTCATAAATGGGTTTTAACCGAAACTTTAAATTATTTTGATAAATATCATACAACACCTACCTTAGATACTTTAAAGATTGAAGTTAAAAAGATAGACAATGATATTTTACAAACAGCTGTAAAAGAACAGTTAAAGTTAGTTTACACTACCCAATATGATGATCAAGAGTATGTTGAAGAGGAATTTGCTAACTTTTGTAAAAACCAATTACTAAAAAACGCTCTAATAGATTCAGTAGATTTATTAAAAAGTGGTCACTACGATGATATTAGATTACTAATAGATAATGCTTTAAAAGCAGGTGCTGATAAAAATCTAGGTCATGAGTACAAAAAAGATATTGAATCTCGTTATAGAGAATCAAGTAGAAAAGTAGTACCTACACCTTGGGCTGTATTAAATACATTATTACAAGGTGGTTTAGGTGGAGGTGATTATGGTTTAATTTATGGTGGTCCTGGTGGTGGTAAATCATGGGATTTAGTAGCATTAGGTGCATTTGCTGGTTCATTAGGTTATAAAGTTATTCATTACACTTTAGAATTAGGTGAAGATTATGTTGGTAAAAGATATGATGCTTATTACACAGGTATTTCTGTAAGTGACATTCACAATTACCAAGATAAAATTAAAGAAATGTTAGAGGAATATGATGATAATATCATTATTAAAGAATATCCTGCTAAAGGAGCATCTTTAACCACAATCAAATCACATATTCAGAAAACAATGGATTTAGGTTTTTCACCTGATTTAATTTTAATTGATTATGTTGATTTATTAAAACCACCTTCACGCCGTAAGGAAAAGAAGGAAGAAATTGATGATTTACATTATGGAACTAAAGGTTTAGCTAAAGAATTAAATTTACCTATCTGGTCTGTTTCACAAGTAAACAGAGCAGGTGCTAAAGATGAAATCGTTGAAGGTGATAAATCAGCAGGTTCATATGAAAAACAAGCCATTGTAGATTTTGGTATGTCTCAATCAAGATTGAAAAAAGACAAAACAGAAGGTACAGGAAGATGGCACATTCAAAAGAATCGTTATGGTCCTGATGGTATGACTTACAATGTTAATTTT
>Ga0181351_1000128_pt1 | contig 19978 bp, 23 predicted proteins | sample Su13VDMM15SD_FD_170485 | JGI IMG/M metagenome (GOLD analysis project Ga0181351, IMG submission 170485) | Freshwater viral communities from Lake Michigan, USA - Su13.VD.MM15.S.D | ecosystem: Environmental > Aquatic > Freshwater > Lake | place: USA: Michigan | collected 2013-07-16 | reverse complement strand
TAGGTTCTTTTTCTGTCATAATTTTAATAATAAATGGATATTTATGGTTAAGTTAAATATATGAATAAAAAATCAATAAGGGAAGCGACAGGGTCAGGTTCATCAGGACATTATAAAGTTCCAATTGTTCTTGCACCACAACAATGGAAACCAGACCAATTGGCACCATTCAATACTCCTGTTTACAAATACACTAATGCTGAATTGGCTTATGAAGAAGCCGATGGTGATTATTTAGAAAGTCCTGAAGAAAGAAAAAAAATAGAAACTAAGACTGAAAAATTATCCCGTATTGATACATATCTAAAAAGTTTTTATACAGGACAAAATGATGAAGACGGTAGTAGTATATCAGATGTTGAAAGTCCTGAAGAAATAATTAAACAAGATGTTGGTCCACTTAAAGAATCTTTTTTAAAAGAAGATTTAGCGGTTTGGTTTGGAACGAAGAAAAAACCAAAGGGTAGTAAACAACCCTCAGGACCATGGGTTAATATTTGTCGTAAAAAAGAAGGTGGGGGACATCCTCCATGTGGTAGACCCGAGGCAAGTGATAAAGGATATCCTAAATGTCGTGCCGCGGGAGTTGCAAGTAAAATGACCGATGCTCAAAAAAGGTCTGCATGTCAACAAAAAAGAAAGGCAGAAAAAACACACTCTAAATCAGGTACGGGTAATAAGCCTAAAATGACTTCTTATAAACCAAAAAACGAACAGTTACAAGAGTTAATAAAAAAAGTTCTCAGAGAGAACTTTCGTTAGTAATTTTTTCTAATATTTTTGATAAAGAGTGTTGAATTTGTCCTTGCATCTCTATCTCAAATTCCATTCTATTTTTTTCAACTTTTTCATCAAATATTGAAGAGAGTTTATCAAATAAATTTTGACAAATATCAATATCATAATTATAAATGTGGTTTGTAATGTTTAATCTTAAACCATTTAATAAAATGAATATTCCTAATGGTTCGTTTTTAATATATCTTTTTTCGGATAATGGAGCAATTAAAAACGTGGAATCAGGATGGTTAATTAATTTTCTAAAAATTGCCGAAGATTTAATTTCATTACAATTATAATTTTTTTTACGATTTAAAAAATATTGTTTAAAAAGAATATAAATTTTTAATCTTAATCTTTTAAAAAGTCTGCTATAAAATTTTCTCATTAGTTTATCCTTATTTTTTTATTCCACAAAGATAATTGTTTTTTTTATATTACAAACTATTTTAAATAAAAAAAAGAGTAATTAACTCTCTTTTTTTATCATATTAACAATATGCACCTGAACAATGTTTTTTCCCGTCAAGTCCTGCAATTGTTCCTTTACAAACTTGAACGGCAAAACCGTTAGCATAAGCTGAAGGGTAAACTTTATATTTTGATTTTGCCGCCGCTAATCCACGAGCACAAAGTTTTGTACCCGTTTTTTTACGACCCTCTTCAACCATATCATATTCTTCGTCTCCACCTGTTTTTTCTTCATTCATTAAAAAATCAAATACTTGGTCTATATTAGTTTTGGCTTCTGATATATGGTCATCAGCCCAATCATGACCATTTTGAATTAATCCATCAATTAGACTTGGGTCCATTTTTAACATGATATCACATTGTCTTTTTATTTGTTGTAAATTACTAAAAAACATATAATTTACTTCTTTTTGTTCAGATAAAACTTTTTTAACTAATCTTGTTAAATCTGATTCTGTTAATTTTACTACTCTTGTCATATTATTTTGTATTTACGATATTAAATGTTAATTGTTTCTTATAAGTATCTTTTTCACCTGAAGTGTTCACTTGAATATCCACATAATATTGGTTAGGTATTTTATCTCTCATATCAAACATGAAAAAATATTCATTTGGTGTTCTACTAAGAGGTGTCCAATCTTGTACTTGTACTTCAGTTGTTCCTTCTTTAACATATACTCTGTAAAACGCCGAAACATCTAATAACATTTGTTGGGCGGTGTAAGCCTTTTTAATTGTTACCCCAACCTTTCTGATATCTGAGTTAAGAATTTGTTCGTTTTGTAAAATACCGTAAAAATTAAATCCATAAATTTGTGGGTCTTTAGACACAGGTCCAATTTGAATACCTGCTTTATATTCTTGTAGTACAAATTGATTTGTTACATTTGAAATACCTTGACCATTAATTGTCAATCCTGACCACACATCAAAATATTGACAAGGTGTTGGTGAACCTGAAAATCCATTAGGTACTGTTACTTCATAGATACCTTTAGTTTTTAAACAAGTAGATAGAGATGCCATACCTGTCACCGCATCACCATTTCGGTCTTCAATTCTAACAAATGGTAATGAATCTAAATTTACTAAATCACCATTTTGGTAAACATAAAGGTATAATTTATTAGTTTGACTCTTTAAAAATTGGTTTCTATCGTCTTTAACAATGTCATCATAATTTGTTAAAAGATATGGTTGATAAAATGTTTGAGTATGTCTTGAGAAAAATGCCACACTATAACTTTCGGTTAAACCTGTAATATTTTCTATTTGGGGTAAATAAGCAACACCCCAACCTGTAACACCTGTTAAAGTACCATCAAGGATACTATTAATCTCATTGGACATATCCATATTAAGGTCTTCATTACCTAACTCAAAATGTTGTCTTGCAACAATTGTAAGTCCTGAAAAATTAACATTTCCACTATTTGTATTACTATAAACACCGGGTTGTGACCAATCATTAATTGTCGTTGTTTGGTACCAATTTGAAGGTCTTGTTGAGAAGGCTCTACTATCAACATATGTTAACGGTGTTGAACCACCCATGGCACTATTTTTAGAGACATTAAAATCATTATAATCGTATCCAACACCTTCATCCCAATATTGTGGATTTCCTGTATTACCTGATACATTAGGGATTCTAAATAATATTAAATCAAATGATGTTGCTCTTCTTCTTTCATTTGACATAAACGAATTTAGTAATTCATTGTCAAATGAAGATGTGTTTGTCATCTTTAATGTATGAGTCATTCCTGAAGTACATCCTGTAGATATTACCCCTGTCGCAACATTCTGTTCTAACAAAGATAAATCTAAGTTAAAGAGTAATCTTGAGTATCCATAGTTAGGGACTACTAAATCTGAAGCACCAAAGTTCAACTCAATAACGGGGTTTCTTCCCGTATTAACAAGTGAATTTGATACGATGGTATTATTTTTATCTATGTATGACCTTAAAATTGACATTTACCTTTTTAATATAAATATCAATTAAGTCGAATATTGCTGTTAAGTATTTTTTCTAATGAATTATTTAATTCTTCAAGAATTTTATCAGCATTAGAACCGTCTTGTGTAATAGGTACTGGAGGTAATCCTGGGTATGAATGAGTGTGTGTTATTAAGAATCTAACAATCATATCAATTAGTTCTAATAACTCTTCTCCTCTCACCATACTTGACGTATTTGGCATTATATCGTTAGTAAATTTTTCGGGAGAAATACCATAAAGAGTATTTGCAAAATTAATTCTTTCTTTACCTGGAATTTGAGAATTATGGGACAATAAAAATAATTTATTACTACCTAACGCACCATATGACGATTCGGCATTAACATATTTAAATTGAGGAACTACTTTTTTAATTGGTGTTCGTGGAAGACCAACTTTATTTTTGGCATAAATTAAACCGTATCCACCTTTAATTGCAGGACTAAGTTTAATTCCTCGATATATTTCACTAACATTAGTAACAACCGCATTATTTGCCGATGACCCGTCAACTGTTGACGGATTTAATAATGAGTACATTGCTTGGTTTGGTCTATAAAATATAGGAAATTTATTATTGTCGTTGTTATCGGGAAATAATTGTACTCCACTAACAGTTACATTAGTTTTATTACAAGTTTTAATAAAATCATTAATAAAATTAATGGTCTCTGTTCTTGATAACGCCATGAACGGTATTGTTGCAACTAATTTTTTTAAATTTTCTGGTACAACGCTAGTTAAAGTTAAATTTTTTGAATTTGTTGCGGAGTCTGCTTTTAATTGATATAAGTAAACCGCACCTGTAAATTTATCTAAAAGGTTTTCAGGGTTAATGACAACCCACTCAATCAAATATTTTGTGAGAACCACATCTTCTTTTAGTTCGTAATAAACTTTAGGTTCTAATTCTTCTTTTGTAGATTGAAACCTACTAAGTTGTAAAAATCCTCTTTGTTGATTTGCAGCAGGAATTACATTTGGTTTAAGATATTGTCCTTTAAATTTACCAGCTCTTAATAAAACTTCATTTTCTTTTATAATAAGGTCGGCACTACCTCTTCCTAATAAAGCGTTATCACCAGGTTGTGGAAAAACTCCTTCATGAACGCCATTATCTGTATAACTACCATTTTGGTTTTTTAATGGTTTTGGGTTTTTAATTTGCATACCCGTACCTGTAAATTTATTACCACCATAATAAAATTCTTTGAATGTTGCTGTTGGGCTTGAAAAAGTATTCTGAACATAATATTGATTTTGATATTTAAAATCTTTGTTCATATAAATGACTTGAACTAACTCATCTACTTTAGGTATTGTGTAAACAAAATACGGTAACAAAGTATTAAAAACAAAAGGGTCTCTTTGAGTCCAAATATCTTTTTCTTCATTCCATGGCGGGTCTGTGACACTTTTTAAAATATCATCATAGTTGTCGATTAATCTAATACCTCTAATCCTACCTAACATCATAGGGTCTTCGATATCTAAAACTTTACATTGAAAAAATATTGAATTATCTGCCATTATTTCTTTCTTGGTATGCTTTTAATGTACTGTTATACAATTCTTCAATTTTATCTAAATAAAGAGTCGTGTTAATAATTGTTTGTTTAGTGGTCTCAAAATCTGATGATAATAAATCCATAAATTCAATTAATTTATTGTTAGGTAAACTTTTTAAGTTTTTTTGTTCGTTAATTATATTTTCAAATTCTTCTTTTTTCATATTACATAAATTTTCCTGTTTGAACCGCCAATCCGACAGTGTATACTTTACCGTCTTCTGTTATGTTTGATACTATTGATTTGTTTGACGAAGAATTAAATTGTAACATTAAATTTGGACTACCATCTGGCATAGGTCCTGTTGGCATACCTGATGATTGTAACGCTTGAATTGCTTTCATTGTCATTTGTGTTGCGGATATACCAGGTAATGCACCTGCTAAAGCCAAAAGAGGTAATGGTATTTCAGGTTGAGCGGTAGGAATAAGTTGACCAATTGTGGTTAATAATAATAAAATATTATCTAATAAATTCTTACATTTTCTGTAATCATCAATTAATTGGGAAATAATTAATGCAATTTGAATTAACCTTAAAATCATTGCGATTTTTTTACCATATCTTTCTTTTGCAAGGTCAATAATTATTTCAGACATTAAATTAATTATCTCTTTTTTTAATATTTCAAATAACGCCTTTAAAAATTCTGCATTAACTTTTGATATTACTTGTATTGAAAATGATTTGTATACTTTTAAAAAATCAGACCCGTTTGTAACGACATTACTATTTGGTTGATTAATATTTGCGCCTGCATTACCAACATTATTTACTGACTGAGTTGCAGTATTCGCACTAGTGATTGCTTGATTATATGTATATGTTGCACCTGATTGAACTACAGATAATAATGTGTATAAAGGTAATAATACTTTTGGACTTAAGACACTGGCAGCAACCGCCAATGGTATTTGTTTAATAATATTAGTATTTATAGAAACTTTAACATTAAAATTGGCAGGAACCATAAGTTTCCATTCTGGATTTTCAGAAATAGAATCAATAATTTGTTCGGCAACGGCAACTTGTTGGGCAACAGTCTGTCCTGTCACATCCCTTAAATCAATTAATTGACTAATAAGTGATTCGCTATCGACAGGTAATTTAATATTATTACAGTCCTCAAATTCCATCACACCATTCTGAATGTTAGAAATTTTAATTTGAATATTTCTTAAATCAACTTCAGTTAATTCATAAAAACTATCATCCACCCCATCTAATTCGGCAATTTTTGCAACCCCACTAACATCAATTTCTCTTCTATCATCAAAACATAATCCTAAAATTCTTTGTATTAATAATTCAAATTTGGTTGATTGTTCTAATTGACCAAATCCTACTTGTAAATTAATACTTAAAGCCCCTGAAATAATGTTTATAAGGGTTGCGGTAATATCAACATTATCAACTAATTTTATAGAACTATAATAGTCAGATAAAAATTCTCCAACTTGGTTGCCAACATTACCCGAATCGTTTTGTCGATTAAGTAACACAACTCTATAATAATCACCAGTAACCCCAAAACTATTTGTATTTGAATATTGAACATCAAATAAATTTTGACCTGACTTACCTAAATAATTTTGACCATTAATATCGCTAAAAGACCTACCTTGATTATTTTGAGTCATCAAAGTATAAAGTTGTTTGTTCATTGGGAATGGAACGTCTCCACCATACGGTTTAAATTTTGAATCCGCAGAAGGTTGTTCTTTTTCATAAAAAATTTTACCAAAATCAGTTTCAGGAGATTGTTTTAAATTTGAAAAAAGGTCAATTGAACTAACAGGTATGTAAATACCATCAGCTTGTGGTAACAAGGCCATTGGTGTTGATTGTAGTACCGCAGGGTCTGTTCCAATAAAAGTTTGTTCTATTGAACACCCTAAGGCTTTAATCGTTTCTTCTTTAATAATACCCGCAAGTTTTGGTTCTATTATTGCGGCAATTTCCAACATTTTTTTTTGTATAAAAGAAGAAGTCCCTGAACCAGAACCTTTAATTTGGTTTACAAATGCTAGCATTTGAGACATTGAATTGGGTGGTTCCCTTTGAAATCTTTTTTGTTGGTCTTTGATTTTATTTAACTGCGTAGTTAACTGTGTTGTAGCTTTAGACGCAGAATTTGCAGCAGATTTAACTAAGTCTTTTCCTGCGGTAGACACTTCTAAATAAGTTTTAGCCGCTTGGATTTTACTTTGAATGGATTCCGTTGCCGAGTTAATATCTAATTCCATATATTATCTCATTTTGTAAGTTTCTTCGTCATTTGAAACATCTTTATCTATTAGATTTTGAATTATATCATCATCTAAATCTGCCATTGAAAATGACTCGGTATTATTATTACTTTTTTCCCAAATCCCTGATTGAAGCTTTGAAAGACTAATTTTCTTTTCAACACAATCATTAACTATTTTTTGTTGTTTTTCAATGACAGGACCAATAGTAGTCATATCTGCAGGGTCTTTTAACATAGATAACATTTTATTTTGTATTCTAATTGCAGTCTGTCTTTGTTCTACAAGTTCATTGTAGATTTCTTGCATTAAAGATAATATAGAATCTTTAGTGAAATTAATTTCTTTTCTTTGAGGTCTAGGCATATCTATAAATACTTTTCTATTAGTTTTTCATTTTGATTTGAATAATCGTATACAATTTTTTAAATCTTTTAATTGAACTTCTAATTTCTTTAGTACTTAAATTTGTCATTTCTCTTAAAGAGAGTAAAATAACATTTTTATTAAATTTATTATTATCGGCACCTGAAAAAATTGTTTCATAATTATCGAATAAGTCCACAAGGGCATATCCTAATTTTCGTTCATTATCGTTTAAATTTTCTAATTCAATAAAATCTTTCAACTCCTTTAAATATTCATTAATGACAATATGAGTTTCCACAGTATCATCATCAATTCTATAACTCATATCAGGTCTTTCTTCTAAACTGGAAGAAATATCTTCATATGAAATTTTTCTATTTGTTTCTTTTTGGTCTTTAATTATTTGACCCATTAAATAATTTTTACAAATAGTACCAAAATAAGAATAAGCTTTCTTATTCTTATCTGGCTTAAATTTGTCAACTTTTGTCATTAAAAAAGAATGAGTATCGGTATGGATTTCAATAAAGTCCATATCTTTACGATATAATTTATATCGTCTTATGATGGATGAAATCATCTTATCAAGAGGGCCTCTTAGAAATTCATTATAAATTTTATTTTTATCTTGTGAACTTTCAGCAATTAAAAATCTTCTAACCGCGTCTTCTTCCCTTACATCAAAATAATTTAAATTAACTGCCTTTCTCCCCCTTTTTTTAGATAAAACATCTTCTGTCGTTGCAGATAGAGTTTCTTGCATTTATACATTTTCAGATTGATATTTTATGACTCTATCGTCGGTGAAAAAATATTCTTTTTTTGCTGTTTGAATCCAAAATTTAACCTCATCTTCAACCATTCTTTCATCACCATTTTTGTAATTCCAAAAAATTGAACCTTCCCTTAAATTAACATGTTTGTATCCAAGTTTTGGTATTGTCATAATAGATACTGAATTGTAAGTAAGTCTTAATAAAAACTCATAAATAAATGTAAGTTTCATTGATGATTTAAACCCACCAAAGTCTTCAATAACTTCTTTTTTAAACACGGACCCCGCCGTTTGAAAATTCTGATAATCTTGTAATGTTTCATTAGTCAAAAATCCCATTTCTTGTGTGAAGTTTGCTGCGAATGTTGCCTCATTAGTAAATCCAGCAAAAAGACCTTTTTCGTCAGTTTCAACCACTACAGGTAAAAACATTTGTGTTTCAGGGTAAGCCTCGGAATATGTTTTAACATTTTTAAACCAAATAGACGAATATTCGTCATCAAATTCAAAAAGGGATACCCAAGTACTCTTTGCGTTTTTTATTCCATAATTTACTTGTTCACAATAATTAGGGGTTTTGTCCCACGGTAATTTAGATACTTGTAAATCACCAAAATCATAATTGTTAAGATGATTAACTAATGATTCTTCATTAGTGTGTACAATGATTAACTCTTCAAAACCAACTTGTTGAGTTTTAAGAGATGATATTGCCTTTTCAAAATAGTCCTCAAAGTTCTTTGCTTTTGAGGATTTAATTGGTAGTATAACCGAAAGTGATAATTTATTACTCATATTATTCTTCTGTTTTTGAAATTTGTTGTTCGAATGAATCCGCTCTATTGTTTAAGTAACCACTAAATAATGTTACAACTGACGATTCAAATTTATGTTTATCTGAAAATGGTTCCACAGTTTTTTTCATTTCATCAAAAATCTCAGGATTAATATTATCCTCAAGCCAATTTTGTACGTAATCCGCTATAATATCAGGAAATAATGTTTGGTCTGTAATCCAAATACCATTATTTTCTGACATCCAATCAGGAGATAGATTTGGTACTTTACCAATTACAGGTACATTACATTTCATAGATTCTAATGGGAATGTACCAAACCCACTGTGGTCGTCAATCCAAACACTAACAAAACAATCACTTAATGAATTGGCGAATTCTTTTTCAGAAAGACCTCTTAAATCTCTAAAAGTAAACCATCTATATTGAGGGAATTTTAAATAAAAGGCCTTAATAATGTTTATAGAATCACTTTGTTCTTTAGTGTGAATACCAATAATTGGCATTGGTGGTGTCGATTTTGGTTTGAAAAATTCTGTGATATATGGCTCAATAATATCAAAAGACGCTTGTCTCATAATTCTTTCCGCATATTCTTTTTGTTTGTTTGATGTTGTTAAACATTTCATAAACCCAAATTGAGACCATGATTGTCCTGGTTGTAATGTTTCTAACATATGTGCGTATTGTTGATTAAATACAATTTTAGCGCAAGGTAATTGTTTTACTTGGTCCATTACATACCCAAAAATTTCAGGTATGATTAAAAAATCTTCAGGAGAGATTTCTAAATTTTGTCCCTCAATAGCTCTATGAGGTAAAGACATATATTCCTCATTTAACCAAGCAGCTACACCGGCATATTCTGCCTTTTCGTGTAATATGATTGGATTAAATCCATTGTCTTTTAATGTTTTTGCCATTTGGTAAATAAGTCTGATAGAAGCCTTTGCGTTACCTTTAGTATCTTGTACTAAAAAATATATCCTTGCTTGTTTATCTCTTAATACTTGAATGGAGTTTAATACTTTTTCTTGAATTGTGTTTTCCATATTATTAATAATGATTGATTAATTTTTTATTTAAAAGACTATTAAATGCTATTCTAAATGGAATACTTGTATTTAAACTACTTTTCATTCCTAATTTTTCATCAACAATATCTTGTTCAGTTAATATTGTTTCTAATAACATTTTCACCATATCAAATTTGATAATGTTAATTTTCATTTCTGTCTCCCCTGATAAAGTTTCAGGTGCTACCTTGTCCGACATATCAAGGTATTGTTCGATTACATCTAAATCAATGTAATAATTTTCTCCTAATACATTTATCATATTATTTCTTCTATTTTTAATTTGAGCTCTTTAATCTTTGATATTGAATACTCTGTTTTTATATCTGAGTTATAAGATGTATCATATTTTACAATAATTTTATCCTCAGGATGATTTAATAATAGTTTAGGATTTGCGGTAAGTAAAATGTCTACTGAATTCCAAAGTAAATTAATTGTACTTTCACTATAAAATCTAACCGATTCAATCAAACATCCAAATTTAGAAATGAAAAATAAAGTCGCTGGTTTAGATTTTCCAATCTCATCAGAAACAATTAATATTTCGTGATTGTCTCTCATATCTAAATAAAAATCATTTAAGTCTGACATACTTGAATTTTCTACGGACCCGGAATGTCCAAAAATTTCCATTGTGTGTTCTTTGTACAAAAAATTATACAAATCATCTTCATCTTTAAAATTAAGATGAGTGAGAATATCTAAAGAAGTTAAATCAGATATTACTTTATATTCAAATTCCTCCTCGTTTTCTTCTTTAAATGGGTTATCAATATACCATTTTTCGTACTCTTGTTGGATTTTTTTTAAAGTATCTCTAAGTACTCCATTTACCTCAATACCAATTCTCATTCTTCGTATCTTTTTAATATTTTAGAAATTAATGGATTTCTCACAATATCTTCTGGTTTAAATTCAAATACTCCAACATCTTCCATATCTTGGAATTTTTTAAGAGCGTCCCATAATCCTGTTTGAGTTTTATCTTTATGTCTGTCAAATTGTTCTAAATCTCCTGATATAAAAAACTTGGAGTTAAAACCAATTCGTGTTAATAATAATTTCATTTGACTTGGAGTTGAATTTTGAGCTTCTTCAAAAATTAAAATTGAGTTATCAATATTCATTCCTCTCATATAAGCTAACGCAAAAACTTCAATCGCTTCAATATCTTTTAGTTTTTCTCTTATGTCTTTACCAATAATTTTATTTAAAAGATAATATGAGGGAAAAATATAAGGGTCTAACTTTTCCTCAACCCCACCAGGTAAACTACCTAATTTTTCTTCAGCTTCTACTGCCGGTCTTACAATAATAATTTTTTCATATGGAGTTGTTGGGTCAATTAATAAGTCCACAGCCGCTTTCATTGCTATGTAACTTTTACCAACTCCCGCAGGTCCTGAACATATTGTAATTTGATTTGTAGATAACTTATCATAATATGTTTTTTGACTTTCTGATAAAAATTTTTGTTTTGTCTTTTTAGGGACAATTGAACAAATTAAATCTTTTTTATTGATAGGTTTGTTAGTTGTTTCAGGTGTAGGTGTTGGTTTAGTGTTCTTTGATTTGCTGTATGTCGCCATTTAAATTATTTTAATTGTTTATTTGTATTCAATATAATCTTTTTGTTCTCTAACTTCTGAATTGGTTATATCGTTAATTTTATTTTTTAACGAAAACCTTTCATCATTAGTGTAGTATACTTTTCTTGCTAATTCAATAAAATGGGAATCAAAATTTTTTGTTGATTCAATTGTTCTTAACTCATCCTCAATTTCCCATAAATTTAAATTAACTTCGTTTAGTTCACGGTATAATTTTAAAATTTCTTCATCATCTAAATAAATTGATGACATATTATAAATTAGTTCAAATTCATTATTAATGAATGATAATTTTTCTTCATTTAAAATCTTTGTTTTTTTTACATGGAGAATAGATAATTTATCAATCAACTCTCCAACACTTACAGGTATTGTTACCATAATTTAATTTTTTGTGTAAAAGTTTATCCAATGTTCAATCATTTCATCTAACATTGCCTCAAATGTGTATTCAGGTGACCATCCTGTTACCAAATTTAATTTTGATGAGTCTCCCTTTAAATCACGAAGTTCCTCAGGTCTTAAGAATTTTTCATCAACTGTAACATAGTCTTTATAATTTAACCCTAACTTTGAAAAAGTATACTCACATAAATCTTCTACTGAATGTGAAATCCCTGTCGAACATACATAATCATCTGGTTTGTCTTGTTGTAATATCATCCACATTGCTTTTACATAATCTTTAGCGTGGCCCCAATCTCTAGTTGCTTCTAAATTACCTAATTTTAATTCATTTGATAATCCTAATTTAATCTTAACCGCTTCTTTACAAACTTTATTTGTAACAAAGTTTGTTCCTCGTCTTGGAGATTCGTGATTAAATAAAATACCGTTGGAAATAAACATACCATACGAGTTTCTATAGTTTCTCCCAATATTATAACTAAACACTTTGGCACACCCATAAGGTGATACAGGATTTAATGGGGTGGATTCTCTTTGGAACCCATCTTCGTCAATTGAGTTTCCAAACATTTCTGAAGAAGATGCTTGGTATATTTTAATAGACGGTTTAATTAATTTAACTGCTTCTAATAAATTAAGAGTTCCAATACCTGTGACATTGACTGTGTATATTGGTTGGTCAAACGAAATCCTAACATGGGATTGTGCCGCCAAATTATAAATTTCATCAGGGTTTGTTTTTTGAATTACAGAAATTAATGAAGATAAATCAGTTAAATCCGAGTAGTGTAGGTTAATTTGGTTAAATATATTATCCAATCTTGCAGTTTGGTTTTCTGCAACTGAATTTCTTTTTAAAGTCCCGTGTACTTCATACCCCTTTTCAAGTAAAAATTCTGCTAAATAAGAACCATCTTGACCATTTATTCCTGTTATAAGTGCAATTTTTTTTGACATGTTAATTTAATCTTGTGTAGTTTAATTTTGAGTTTGAAAATATTGAGAATGTTGATAAATTTGACTTTGTACAAAATAATTTTTTTGTCATACCTAAAGTATACGCGCCAAAAACAATTTCTTGAATGTGTTGTTTAATTGACTCCTCATCATTTTCTAATTTAAAAAATGGATTATCTTCAGTCTTTGATGAAGTAAATTCATCAAAAGTTATTAGTTTATTACCGTATCTTTTTTTAAATTCATTTAAATCATTAAGATTATCACACATTAAAAACACATTTTCAAACTCTTCTTTTTCTAATGTCTTAAATATTTCTGATAAATCTATTGTTGAAACATAGTGTACACTTGACATATCAGTGGCTCTTCTATGAAATCCTATAGTTTTTGTAAAATCAATTTGGGGATGTCTTGACGAAAATAGTTGTTTCATCTCGTCATTTAATATAAAGTTATCTTTAATAATTGATTCACACATTTTTAAGTCTTTTGGTACAAATGTTTCACTTTCATACGCATTTAATGGTGAAATATAATTAACTAACTCAATGTTAGAATATTCATTAACATTATTTAAATAATCATCTTTGTCTTGAACAAAACAAACATCATAAATGTTTTGACTACCATAACCAAATATATTTGATAAGTCATAATATATTTTTAATTTTTCATCTGGATAATTTAACAATACATTATGTATATGGACAACAGCTTCGGTTATGTATGAAAAATAACCTCTTTGGTGAACTCCATTACCTCTTGCGGGTTTAAAGTACTTTAACATCTATATTAATATTTTAGTAAGATATCACAAATTCTATCAATATCTTCTTTTGTCATTTTATCATGATTTGGAACATAAACTCCTCTTTCATCTATAATTGAACAATTAGGTAATTTATTCTCACCATATAATTTTTTGTAAAATGGTTGAGTCCCCATAGACCCTGAAATTAATGGTCTACATGAAATATTATTGTCCGTTAATTCTTTAATTAAATTTTCTTTATCTATTAAAGTTTTAGTGATAACAGGGATTGCAAAATTTGATGTATAACTATCGTCAAAAGTTTTAGGAAACCATGTCTTACCTTCTAGTTTAGATTTGTAATATAGGAAATTTTCATATCGATTATTAATCATTCCATCAACTTTATCTAATTGTTTAACTCCAATTTGTGCTTGTAAATCGGTACTTCTTACATTAAATCCTGGTATGTAAAATGTGTATAACGCAGAGAAATCCGTCACATCCCATTCTTTTCTTAATTCTTGTTGTTTTTCAGATGACAAATCTCTATCCCATCCGTGACTTCTAAGTTGTAACAATATGTTATAAATCTCTTCGTCATTAGTTGAAATAACCCCACCCTCAATTGTTGACATAGTATGTCCAAAGTATGTTGAGAATGAGGACATTAATCCAAAATTACCAAGTTTCGTCCCTTTGAATTTAGTCCCTTGAGATTCACAATTATCTTCAAGTAAAATTACGTCGTATTTTTTACATAGTTCAACGATTGAATCCATGTCAGGGGATAACCCCAATACCGACACCAAGATTAATACTGATGGTTGTTCTGTTTTGAAAACTTCTTCTAAATGAATTAAGTCAACGGATAGATTATCCAAATTACAATCAATTAATAGCGGTTGCATATCAAATTGAAGTACAGGAGCTAAATCTGTGGCCCAACATAATGAAGGTACACAAACTTTATTGTTTTTCATTTTATTAAGAATTTTTAAAGCGTATAACATAAGCAAATTTGCTGATGACCCCGAATTAACAAATACAGAATATTTGGAACCCAACCATTTAGACCATTTATTTTCAAATTCAATTGTTTTGGTGCCTTTAGTTAATCTTGGATAATCTTTTAACCAATCAATTAAATTGTCAATATCTTGATTATCAATAGTGTCTTGAATTAAATCAATTCTTTTCATTTTCTTAGTGTTTTATAATTTTTAATAAACCAATCAATGGTTTCGGTAATCCCTTGTTCAATATTAATGTATTCATAGTCTTTAGGTATATCAGATTTTGCAGGTTTTCTAAATTGTCCCCTTGGTTTTGTTTCATCAAAAATTAATTTATCGTTCTCAATACCAAATTTTTTGGTAACAATTTTAACAATATTCATAACCGAATGTTCATTATCGTTAACCGCCATAAATGGGACATCACTATTCCAATTATCAATTGACCATAAAATAATTTTAGCTAAATCTTTTGAGTGTATAAATTGTCTTAACGGACTTCCATCCCCCCAAACTACAAAGTCTTCATTTTTTTCTTTACAATTATAGGCTCTGTGAATAATACCAGGAATCATATGACTATGGTCAGGGTGAAAGTTATCATGTGGTCCATAAACATTTGTTGGTACAATAGTAATCCAATTATAACCTGTTAATTGTCTAATAATTTTTGTTTGATATCCTGATAATCTTTTGGCGTAAGAATACCCATGATTAGATGGGTGAGGAGGGGCAATATCGATTTGGTCTGCGGTTAATGGGTAAGTAATATTTGTGTCAGGAAAAATACAAGTAGAAGATAAATTTACAAAATTTTTAACACCATTTTCAAATGATGCCGTTATAACATTGTTATTTATTTTATAGTTTTCAATAAAAAAAGTTTCATTATTTTTTGAATTGGCTTGAACCCCTCCAACCATTGCGGCACAATGTATAATTGTGTCAACACCTGAATTTTTTACATGGTATGTAATATAGTCATTGGTTGATTTTTCATCGGTTAAATCGGCGTCTTTCCTTGTGTGATACACATGGTTTTCACCTAATAATTCTCTTAACGCATTTCCGACTAATCCGTTAGACCCTGTTACTAATACTTTCATATTTTAATCCAATTATCACAATATAAATCGTCAGTTTTAAATGACAAATACGTAACACCAAACCATTTAGTAGGTGCCACAACTTTTTTATTTTCATTTTTATTTAACCATGCTCCCCACCAACTAAATGTTGAGTTCGCAATAATATTATTTTTACACATAGACATTAAATACAAGTCTTGGTAATCTAAATTGTCTGAAACAAATGTTTTGTTTTTAATAAAACCAAAATTTTCTTCACACCATTTAATATCGTCTGAGAATATTAAAAAATGTTTATCTTCCCCAATAATTTTAACGGCATTTTCATAATAGTCAATTGGTTGTGACGGATGATGATTTGGTAAAGAAAGATAGTCTCCTCTTCTAACATGAATAGAACAAGTATCTTGATTTAAAATTTCATTATATTTTTCTAACAAATATAAATTTGTATTTTCATCAATTTCAAAAAGGTTTAATATTTCATTCTTATAATCTATAAAATATTTTTCACTTTGAAAGTGGCCTATTAATTTTATATTTCCTTCTAATTTTGGTATTGGAAAATATTGAAATCCGCTTTCACCGGAATGTTGTAGGTTAGTTAATGTATCTGAGAATTTTATTTTTCTAAAAATATTATTGAGATAAAATTGGTATGATTTGTGCGGTATCATCATGTCTCGAGTGTCACAAATCATTTCTTTATTATCTCTAAGTGATACACTATAAGTCGCAGCAATTTGAAACATTAGATTTCCTAACCCACCCATTAATCTTGTTGATACAATATTCATAATTTTAATTATTTTTTATAAATGATTTAACCTCGTCTTCAATTCTTTTTCTAAAATCATGGTAATGCATGGATTTTTCGTAATTTATATTAACATATTCTAACATATTTTGATATGTTTCAGGAGTAATTGTATTACATATATCCACCATTTCATCCAATGTTTTTACATGGAACATACCTCGTAAATCAAAATAATCACCGATATTATCACACCCAATATAAATAGGGATTGTTTTTGTTTGAAAACAATCAATTATCTTTTCTGTAAACCAATTATCTGAAGTTACATTTTCAATAACAATATGAAATTGGGAATAAAATAATTCGTTTTTCCAAAGATTACTTTTCATTTGTTTTAATTCAGGTGATTGAGTAAATGACGTGTTAACACTATTATACAAATGAATTGGTATCGACGTAATTAATTTACTTTTTTCGGGCACAGAATGTCTTAATCTATGACCAGTACATTGAGATTTACCACCAACTAATGTTGTAATACAATATTCTTTTTGTTCAGGAAATTCAAAGTCTTTAATCCAAGTTGTTCCATATGGAAACAGTTTAGCGTTTGGACACAATGATAAAATTTCTTTATCCCATGTTAAAATTAAATCAAACTTACTATGATTAGTTATTGCGTTTTGTCTAAATCCTGAAACTTCATTTGGTTCCATAACCCATAAAACTCTGATAGATTCTTTAGGTGTGTGAGGAACTATATCCGCATAAAGTTCACAAAATTTGTCTGTTTGGAATGATACATCTAATCCGAAACTAGATATTACTGATAAATTATACATATTATTTATTTATTAATTAATGTTTTTACGGTATCCAGCGCACTTTTAATTACTTGATGCATATCGTAATATTTATACTGTCCTAATCTACCACCAAAAATGTGTTTTGATTGTAACTCTGACAATTCTTTATATTTTGAATATTTTAAATTGTTTTCAGAATCATTTACCGGGTAATATGGTTCAGTTTTATCCGCTTGATATTCAATTGGATATTCATAAGTTAACCAAGTTACCGGTGATTCGGTTTTTTCAAAATGTTTATGTTCAATTATTCTGGTATATGGTATGGCCTCATCAGTATAATTTACCATTACAACTCCTTGAAAATTTTGAACATCTTTTTTTACATGTTTAAACTTTGTTGTTTTATATTCAAGTTCTCCAAATTGATAATTATAAAATTTATCAATAGGACCTGTATAAATTATATTTTTACCAATACTATCCCAATATTCTTTATTATTAAAATAATCAGTATTTAACTTAACTTCAATACCATCTAATAATTTTTCAAAAATTTGAGTATAACCACCAATTGGTATTCCTTGGTATGTGTCATTAAAGTAATTATTGTCGTATGTAAACCTAATTGGTAATCTTTTAATAATCTCTTTTGGTAATTCTTTTGGGTCTTTTCTCCATTGTTTTGCAGTGTAACCTTTAATCAATTTTTCATACACATCTTTACCAACTAATTTTATTGCCTGTTCTTCTAAATTTTTGGGTTCATCAATATCTATTGATTGGGACTTAATAATATCTTGAGCTTCTTCAGGTGTTGTTACATTCCATAATTTATTAAATGTCCACATACTAAAAGGTAATGAATATATTTCACCTTTATAATTTGCAACAGGAGTTAAAATAAAATTATTAAATTTAACATATTGATTAATCCAACTCCATATCTCCTCATCTGAAGTGTGAAATATGTGAGGACCATACGTGTGTATATTTATATTATCTTTTTTTTCTGTATAACAATTACCACCAATATGATTACGATTTTCAATTACTAAACATTTATATCCGTTATCAGTTAGTTCTCTTGCACAAATAGAACCAAAAAACCCACTACCAACTATTACATAATCATACATTTAATACTAAGTCAATTTTAACATTTGATTTATTTCCTTCATTCCAAAAAAGACTAATTAAATGATTCCTTCTATCAATAATTTCCTCCCAATTAGGAAACTCAGAAACATAATCTTTTTTCTTTTTTATTTCAACAATTGTCATACCCCATGATTCAGGATAATTTAACATCTTAATATATTCATCTTCATAATTTAAAGAATTAACATTAAAAAATGATTTAACTCCTTCCTCAACCCTGTCCCAAGTAATTTCACCATATACATCATGTTTACCGTCAGGCCAATTTGTATCATGAAATACAATAAACCCACCTTCTTCAATGTGAGAATACCAAAAATATAATTCAGATAAAACTTGTTCTTTAATATGAAAAGTGTCAACAAATAATCCACTTATCTTCTTATCCCAATATTTTCCAACGGTAGATGAGTCCCCCAAAATAGTGGTGTAATTAGGATGGGACCCAACTGATGGGTTTAACATACTCCAGTCAACATCAACACCAAAAACTTTATTATTGTTTATGTGAGAGTCTAATAACATTATTTCTGAGGAAACTCCACTTCTAACACCTAAATCAACAAATGTAGTATTTTTATATTTTGATACAACATTATACAAAGGGTCGGCATTTATTCCTATATCCGTAGAATAAAATCTATTTAAATTCATTATAAAAAATATTGTTTTGTTAAGTTATGTAATTGTTCTTTTTGATTTTTAATTGAAGACCTGTATAATGAATACTCATTAATTACTGATTCAAAATTTTCAAAACAATTACGAATCGTATTTCCAATTTCTTCAACATTAGATGTTTTAAATTCTTTACTAACAGGAATATCATTATAAAAACCTGCAGACCCTGTAGAATTAGTTATTACACAATTTCCAAGTATTGCTGATTCTCTCGGGATTCTATCTCTACCGGGATGATGACCAAAATCAATATAAATTTTACTTGTTTTAAATAATTCAATTATTTGATTTTCATCCATACCCACAATAGGGACAAGTTCAATATCAGGATTTAATGATTTAATTTGATTGGTAACCCCAAGTCCCTTAACAGGGTTATAACAAACAATATTTTTCTTTTGAGTTATATCGTAAGTTGATTCAATATATTTTGATGGGATATAGTCAAATAATGGGAGATATTTTTCCACGCCATTTTTTTGTAAAAAATCCAAGGCATAAAAAGATTGGTAAAAATGAGTAATATTTGAATTTGAAAAATCTTGAAATTTACCATGGTTATTGTCAACACTTAACCACCATATGGCTTTTTTCATATTTTTATAGGTGTCTAATTTTTCGGTCCAAACTTCAGGA
>Ga0181351_1000127_pt1 | contig 19988 bp, 36 predicted proteins | sample Su13VDMM15SD_FD_170485 | JGI IMG/M metagenome (GOLD analysis project Ga0181351, IMG submission 170485) | Freshwater viral communities from Lake Michigan, USA - Su13.VD.MM15.S.D | ecosystem: Environmental > Aquatic > Freshwater > Lake | place: USA: Michigan | collected 2013-07-16 | reverse complement strand
ACCTAAAGTAATCGTGCCGGTAGTAGTAATTGGACCACCAGTTAACGTAATACCACTTACCGTTCCAGCAGTAGCAATTGAAGTAACTGTACCTACTTGGTTATCAATCCAAGCAGGTAAACCAGCAGCCAATGCAAGTATTTGGCCATCAGTACCTTTAGCAAGCATTGCCGTTGTATTAGCAGCAGTTTGATAAGGTATTGAACCTGATGCACCGCCAGCCAAACCAGCAGCATAGCCAGTAGTGTTTTGGTTAAATGTTGGCCAAGTAAATACGCCTGTGCTGAAGTCACCGCTTGCTGGCGTACCTAATGCCGGTGTCACTAACGTTGGGCTAGTAGCAAATACTAATGCGCCTGATCCAGTTTCATCACTAACTATAGCCGCTAAATTAGCAGAAGTTGGTGTGGCCAAGAATGTAGCAACGCCAGTTCCTAAACCAGTTACGTTACCAATGGCCGGCGTAATGGTTGTGTTAGTTACTGAAGTAATTTGGCCTTGTGCGTTAACCGCAAATACTGGTGTTGCAGTTGCAGAACCGTAAGTAGAAGCAGCAACGCCGGTGTTTGTAATGCTAAATACTTGGCCAGTTAACGTTAATCCAGTACCAGCAGAATAAACCGCTGAAGTAGTGAACTGTGACCAATTTAATGGTGTTGTGCCTAATGTACCGCCAGGTGTTGCTGTACAAAACCATGCGCCACCAGCCTGGGTGCCATATTCAATAAAGCTAATTGCAGATACAAATTCATCCCAAACATTTGCATCTAATGAACGTGTCCAGGCACCAGCATTGGCTAAATAAATACCGTTGTTTGCTGCATTTGTTTGGTTTTTAACCAATACACGATCACCGGCCAACGTTGTATAGCCATCAATTGACTGCAAACCAGATAACGTAATATCAACCAATGTTGCAACTGCACACGGTTGTTTCCAACTAATGCCGGCCACATAAGATTGCAACGCTAACAAGTTAACAATGTCAGTCGCAGCGGTTGGCTGCGTTGAAATTGTGCCTGTTATTGTTGAAAAGCTAGTAAATGCACCAGTTGACGGTGTTGTTGCGCCAATAGTGGTTGAATCAATAATGCTGTTTGTGATGTCTAAATCTTGCTGTTCTGGCGAAATAGATGCCGTAAATGGCAAGCCCTGGCCAATAAACGTTACAAAATTATTGTTAACATCAAAATATGCCTGAACCGGCAATAAATTCTGTACCGCCGAATTGGATGGGCTTGTCATAAAAACTTCCTAATTATTGGCTATCTACTGGCGTTACATATAACGTTGATGAACCGCTTACAGTAACAGCAGATACATAAAATGGATTAGATGGTACGGCCAAAATAACTGATGTATCGTGATTTAATGTGTAATCACCAGGCGTACCAGCCACCGGATGAACTGCGGCACTTGATAATTGCGAAATACGAATTGCAACTGGATTTGTACCAGTATTAGCAAATTCTGCATAAGTTGATTGATCATTGCCATTTTTGGTAATCAATATTGGCGTTGATGCAGTCGTAGATACAGCTATTACGCTGGTTGGACCTAATGGTCTTACAACTATAGATGTTGACATAATTTCCCTTTGTCGCAGGATAGTTGATTATAAGCTTAAAAATGAAAAAAACCACCCTTTGTGGGGGTGGCTTTCCTCACTTACAGCATGATTTTAGTAATTGCTAAAGTCGTAGCCGTAAACATAAACATCAGCAGTAGCAGCCGCACCTTGTGCAGTAGTTACACGGAAGTAAATGTTTTGTGTTGATTGCAATGCGGTTGACGCTACGGTCAGTTGGTTAACAACGGTTGAACCAGTATTGCCTGACAAAGCAGTTGCAGCAGCAACAATAGCCGTACCTTGTGCGTTTGGTGCTGGATAAACTGCCGCTACAGCAGTAGTCAAGCTTGTTGACGCATTAGTTACGATTACGTTGGTTACTGAAAAATTGCCTGTGTTTTGTACTGGAATTGCGTTATCGCCAACTGCGTTAACGTTAACACCTGTTAATACACCGATCAAACGAATAGCCTGGTTAGAAGCTAGGTTTGTTGGGTGAATGGTTTGGGTACTTGCTGGACCTGGATTTGACATGATTTATTCCTTAAATTATTGATTAAAAATGGGCGGCGTAAACCGCCCTATTTTATTACGATGCAATACGGCAAGCCAATTCAGGATACAGCGGTGCCCAGCCGTATAGAACGTCAAGTCTTGTCGGAATAGAATCGTTGTTAATTGTGTATTGGCGAACTACACGGATTGATAATCCAAGTTCTTTATCGCTTGCACGGCCAGCAAAATGTACGCCTTCTGGTAACTCTAAGTCAGCGCAAGCCATTGTGAACGCATTTTTGTGCATCAAAATGTTTTGTGGTGAAGTTACGCCGGTGTTGTTGAATGGAGTAACAGTTTGTGAACCAGTTGTGGTTACGCTAACGTTTTGGAATTGACCAGCAGTAATAATAGCTGGAACAACGGTAACAGTAGCAGTACCGCCAGAAGCGATTGAAACTGTAGATTGAACTACAAAGTTACGCAATTTGCCGTAAGACTGACGGTTCTGTGGGTTAACTGCATAAACGCCAGCGATGGTAAATGTATCGCCTTGGTTTAATGTAGCAGCAGCAGTTGCAGCACCAATGGTGATGTTGCTTGAATATGCCCAACCGCTTGACAAGAAGCCAGTAGCGGTAGTTACGTTACAAGACAATGTTGCTGAAGCATAAGAACCGAATGTTTGTGACACAACGTTCTGATCCATATACCAGTTCATGCCGCCAGAATCACGCCCCATCAAGCCCTTTGTGTACTGCTCGCTGATGGTGGTTTGTGGGTTAAACAAGCCTTTTAAGTTATCAACAATAGATGCTGATGTAAATGGCTCAACAACTACTGAACGGCGGCCATCACGTGGTGCGCCTTCAGAATCTAGGTAAGCAGCAGCGGTTAGATATGTAATCAAACCAGTTGGTGCAGTACCAGCGGTGCCAACGATGTTAGCGGTGTTGTTTTTAGCAGTAATCAGGCCATCACGATCCATCTTGTTAGCGATAGCAGCAATACCAGGCTTCAGTACACGGTCGCTAAACATATCAAGGCTCAATGCCAAATCTTGTGTAGTGAACTGTGTGTCAACGTGGAACTGTGTTGACAATGTTACTGGAACGCTAGTTTCGTTGAAATCTTCAACTTGCAAAGCCGGACCTGTAACGCCAATAAAGCGGCCAGGGCGGCGTACATTTACTGTGCTACCAATTTTTGCGCCAACTACAGCGAATTGATCGTCATAGTTACGGTCAACTTGGCCGGTAAAAGTTAATTCATTTTCCAAGACCATTAAAGCTTCGTTTGTGATCTTGCTAATAGTTAGTAAATTATTACTCATGATAATTCCTTAAAAATTAAATTAGGTTTAACCTCATCGAATCTTGCCAGCAAGCCTAGCGGCTCTGTATTGTTGGAATGACATTTTTTCACCGTCAATCGCAACATCAGCAACACCGCCAGTTGATCTTAATGGCCGAATCGGTTCGGGTGCATTAGATTTAGCCGCTACAGATTTCTTTTCCGCTTTAGCTGGGGCTTCAGTCTTTTCAAACTTGGCTTCCAACTTCCCAATTAGTTTCAATGCGCCTGGTATTGACATGGTTGTTAGCTTTTCGGCCAACTCGTCATCACTTGCCAGTTCATATAGGATTCTTGGTCCTACATCACTTTCAATAATTGCATCACGTACTGCGTCACTTACCGCAACGGTACTAGATGCCACCATTTCTTCGTAATCAGGTAATTCGGCTTTGGTTACTTCAAGCTTTTGTTGCCAGGTTTGAATAACCTTTTGTTTCTGCGTTTCAGCTTCCCGTTGCCGTACTTCCATTTCACGTTTTACCAACGCTTGTTCCGCTGACCATTCGGCTAATGCTTCCGCATACTCAAAAGCATCACGAAAATCATCGGGTGACGGTTTTTGATTGCTTGCCGGTACCGATTGTGGTTGTGGTGCCGGATTACTTTCAATTGCCGCTAAACGCCTTTCCAATTCTTCTGCCCTAGCTTCCGCTTCTTTACGGGCTTTGGTCAGTTCAGAAAAACGCTTTTCTAACTTTGGGTTTTGCTTCTTTTCTTCTGTATCGGTCGCTTCATCTTTAGCTAATTTCGGTTCACTCTGTCCTTCTTCTGCCGCTGGCTCTGAACTGGATTTTTCATCTACAGTATCAGCCACAGTTGGGCTTTGTTCGGAAGCTAAACCTAATTTATTAGCATTAAAATCCGCTAAATTTTCACTTGTTACTACTGTGCCAGCCTGTTTGGGCTGGGCTACTACTTCTGCTGCTTGTGTTTCTGACATGGTTTTTATCCCAAGAATTAACCCAATGTAGCCGCATTGGTACGGTTGTTAAGTTATCTTAATACTATATTCCGTCTTTTGCAACATTACTGCATTGGCATACCATCCTGTGGCATTTGTTCCTGCTGCATTTGCCCTTGTTGCTGCATTTGTTGTTGCATTTGCTGTATTTGTTCAGGTAAAGGCGGCAACATGGTTTGCATATTATCTTCAATGCTGCGTTCTGCACGATCCATACGTGCGCCTTGATCCTGGTTACGTGCAGCAATTTCCGCTTCTAATCTTGCCGTGTCCATATGACCAAGAATTAACTTCATCAGCGAATCAATTTCAGTCTTATTTTGGCTAGTAATCGAACGGGTGTTTTGATCATGCAATTTAACTTCTGCTGCCAATACTGCACGGCGATCTTCACCAGTTTGACGTACTTGTTCAACATCTTGACGATTCTTGATCATCATTTGTAGCTGTTGAATTTGCTGCGCCATTTGTTGCATTTGCTGCTGGCTTGCAGCCAATTGCATTTGTACTTGTGGCGGTATCGGCGATTTTTCATCAATTTGCGCCAACGGATTAACTGCGGCTAAACGATCTGCAATGATTTCTGCGCCTGGGAAGTCCATATTGCGGAATATCAAATCACCGGCTTGTTGCATTAAGCCAGGATCAGCAGCCAACAATGTCATCATTGAATCAGCAGCTTCTTGGCGTTTGGTGTTGTAGCCTGGTCCAGTATCCATAACAATGTCGTATTCACCCACCGTTACGTCATTCAGCAATATTTCTATGCCGTTTTCATCTTTTTGGCCAGTTCTTTGGTTAACAGTAACTAATTCAGGCTTTCCATCGTCACCAACAATACGCATTACACGTTCTGCATTGTAGATTTTAGGTATCAAATCCAATATCTGGCGGCCACAATACGCAATTGAACGTGTCAAGTTGTCGTAATAGTGGAAGTTTGTCATGTCCACTTGGCCTTGCTGACCTTGCAAAGCTTTGCCGCTTATGTTGCCCTGCGGTAATTGGCTAGGATCAAATATACCTACTACAGCCTGTAAATCAGCAGTAATTGATTGTGCTGCTGCCATGATTGCAGCCGGTGGTTGTTCCGGTGCCTGACGAATTGGTGGTGGTGCCGGCTGGCCATTAATATCCGTTTGCTTGTAACGCAAATAAGCATAGGAAGTATTGTTAGCATTTGCCCATTCTGTTTCGTGGCCTTCATCCTGGCCTTCAGCCATGATCCATTTAGCCCGTGGCGCAAGTGCTACGGATTCCGTCATGGATGTTTGCCAGAAGTTATACATACGCTGTGCATCTTTAGCCATACGAATCAGGCCAAATTTCTTGCGTTTGTTGTCCACAATACATTGCTGGCCATACACCGGAATAATTGGGATGTATTTACCAGCCCAAGTGCCTTCTTCTAGCACTTCCATTGCGGTTACTTTGCACCACTTGATTGCCTTTTTTAACGTTCTGCGGCGGCTAACTTCATAAATGCCGGCCATATCCATTAAATCAGCATCAGGCAATTGATCTTCATAAACTGAAGTGCCATCAGATAGCAGCACCAGGTTTGTTGGCACCAATTCTGTGTAAAAGTATTCAGCAATGCGTATATCGTGTTTTGTTACCCATTCTATATTTGCATCACCCGTACCACGGGCTACAAAACTGCCGCCATCATCACGGCCAGGATACATTTTCCTAAAGTTTTCTTTGGATAACACAACCGTTACCAAACATTTTTCAGCATCCGATCCATCAGGTGCCGTGGAATTAGGATCAAAGTAAACGGTAAATGGGTTTTCAATTGGTTTGATGTAGATTTCCTGATCAAACGAATCGGGGCGCACATAATCTGTAGTTACACGGAAATAGCCCCAGCCCATACGTACAGCAAAATCAAACGCTGTGTCATAAGCATGATCAGCATTGGAATTAACTTCAACGTGGCGGCAAATGCCTGTGACTAATTCAGCCAGCTTTGCATCAGTTTGGTTGTTCATGCCCTGCGCTTTAATGCGTGGGCGTTGTTGGCGTTGTTGGTTGGTTATCTGGCGGCAATAGGCATCTAGCTTATTGATTGTTAGGCATGGCCTAGCTTCTAAGTTACGGCTGTTTTGAATTTCTACTGGCCATTGATCACCAGCAGCAAATTTAACGTCATCTAAAGCTTCAGCACGATTAGTTGTATCAGATTCAGCAGCTTGTCTTAGGAAGTCAATTGCATCCGAAATCCTAGTATCGTTGTCGTTGCCGTTGTCGTAATTAACTTCTTCGTAATATGTATCAGCCATTTTTATCCCATCCAGCTTGCCGGTGCCCGTTGATTTGCCCGTTGTGGTGCGGCTTTTCTAGGCTCATTAATCATTAAACCAATATATCGGAACGCATCAGCCCCGTGCGAATATTCATCATGTAGCGGCTTGGGGCTAAACACTTTAGATTCGGGGTCAACATCATACCGATAATGTCGCAAACATTGTAGCCCTTCTTCAGTATTTTGCCTATCAAAGTAGCATCTATTGAATATCGTTCTGGCTGCGTTAATGCTATCTGCAACCGGCACCCGATCCAATACCTGCACCTTATATCCGCTTGCCCGTACTATTTCTTCGATGGATTTGCCGGTGCCTAATGATTTGGCTTTGGCATCATGCGGCAACCAAATAGTGTCGTACAAATACCCAAATGATTGCAGCTTGGCCATGTAATAACTCATGGTTTGCTGGCTATCCTCAAAGTAACGCAATAGCCTGGTTTCCTGCCCCACGAATTGCAATATCCAACAAGCAGTTTGGTCTGCCCATCCCAAATCGAATACAGCATGAACTGGCTTGGTAGCATCATAAGGAACATTGCATATACGGCCTTCCAATTCGGCCATAGTCAATTCTTTGGCAAATATAGCCCCATCTACCGTTTGGCGTGGAATACCTTCCCAAACGTTGTTATACGCTTCCAAATCACGGGCTTGCAATGACCGGCGTTCTAAATCCAATACTTCAGGAAACCACGGGTTGTCGTTCCAATTAATCTTTTGGACTACAGAATTTTCTGGTGGATTCAGCACGAACCGCTTCCAGGTTTCATCAGTCGGCAATTCAGGATTGAAGCTAATCCATATTTCAGAATCGGCTTTACGGATGGTAGGCACCAATACATTCCAGCTATTTGGGCTAACTGATTGCGCTTCTTCCACCCAGCAAATATCAATACCTTCAATGGATTTGACGTTGTTGGTGTTGTTCTTAACGCCTACAAATATGAATTCCGTGCCGTTTATGCCACGTATTGTAGTTTGGGTAATTTCGTAATGGGCTTCTAGTTCTAGCTTATAAATCTGGTCGCACAATAGCTTATGTACCGAATCCTTAATACTGGTTTGAAATTCACGGGCGCACAATACTCGTATTGGTTGTTCGCATCCTTTAAGCAGTAGCGCACGGGCTATGTTCCAGGATTTGGAACCGCCACGGCCACCGTAAAGAATTCTGTAACGTGATTTTTCAGGTACAAATAAGCATTTAAGTTTGGCTGGGAACCTAACTTTGGCCTTAATTTCCTGAATCGTTGACATTGCTTGGTTCTTCAAACGTTAGTACAAATCCCGTTTTTAGCTGCATCCCGTCTGGACCACTAATTTCCTGTTTAACTCGATCTGAATAGTTCTTTGGGAACCTGGCCGCCATTGATCTTGACCATAAGCCGGTGTTAATTCTTTCACCATCCTTGTGTTCAATCAGGTTGGCTTGGGCTTGATCTTCCCACCAAGTTTGTGCATACCCGTGGGCATCTTCCAAGGAAGTCCGAAATTCTTCGTGTTCTTCACGCCAACGCTTAAATGAAGTGATGCCAACACCTAGCATTGATGCCATTTGTTCGAAAGATTTGCCCAACTTACCTAGTTCAATCACCTTATCGCAAAAGGCTGGATCGTATTTAGATGGGCGGCCTACGGGGTTTGTCATTATGCAGCTTCTTTTTCTTCACTAGCTTTTTTGACAATAGTAATATCTTCTGGCTTGATCTGGCCATTTTGTGCCAGGAATTGCTGATTAGCGGATTCCAGTAATCTATTGTGCAGTTGTTCTACTACTTCCATTGGAAGCTTCTTTAAGCCAGCTAAAACTACTTGCGCTTCTTGGATAGTTAAATCGCCAAAATTAATAATCATTTTTTTCCCTTCGTTGTTGATTTTTTTGCAGCTTCACGCTTTTCAGAATAAGCGATTGCTACGGCTTGCTTTACCGGCTTACCGGCTTTTACTTCTGCCCTTATGTTTTCCTTAAAGGCTTTATCACTAGTTGATTTCTTTAATGGCATAATTAGCAGTTCCAATTTTTAAGTGAAGCTTTAGCACGTTCCGCTGGTCCTTTAGCGTTCTTAACTACGCCTTCCATCCTAGCGCAAAATGATTTCTTGCGGCCTTCATCAGCTTTAGTTTTAGGATTTGGGGCTGGCGGCTTCAAATTACTATTGTTCTTAGCGTTGTACTCCGCACGGCCTTTTGCAGTCATGCCGGCACCCTTGTCGGTAGGGTTGTAAGTCTTGCCCTTGCCGGTGGTTTTATGTTCAATTGGCTTATCGTGCTTTTTTGTCATTTCTTTGCCGTTTTAGCTGCTTGTTTAAAAGCTTCTTTGGTTGGTGCGCCCTTAGTGCCAGGCTTACGCATTTTTTCTACTGGCTCACCTTCAGCTTTTTGGCGTTCAATACGTTCTTGCTTTTTATGAATGTTGGCATATAAGCCAGGTTTAGCTGCCATTTGCTTTTCCTTTACAGTTTTTACGGCTTTAAACGTTTTTCTTGGTCTTGCCCGCTTAACTTGGGGCATTGGCCTGATAATTTCAATAACTTCTGGCTCTGGCTGCTTGTGCGGCTCAAAAAAATGCAAAGCCCATTTAATTAGTCGTTTGATCATCATGTTGCCCTGTAACAAAACATACGTCTTGCCATGACATTATCAGATAACGTTGGCCATTAGTAAAGTATTCTTGATATTTTAGATATTCGGCGTTTGGATCGTCACTCATGGTGCCAAATCTTACGTGTTCGCCTACTTGTACTGGCATGGGTTCACGGCGGTTGCCGGCCTTTTTACCTGGTCCTACTGCTACCACGGTTCCCATATTGTCATGTTCTTTGTTAGATACATGAATAACTGAACTTAAAACACGAACATCCGGCTTGACAACTATTTTGTCAGCCAGCGGTTTAAGTATAAAATCGGCATCAGCCATTGCAAGTTCTCCGTTTACTTGTAGTGGTTAGAAAGCCCCTAGTACCCTTCACGGCTAGGGGTTTTCGTTTATTACTGATTAATTAATCGCAATTTTTGTAGCAGTCACGGGTGTGCGTATAGCAAACACCTTCTGTACGGCCTGTGTTGAATTGATTGTCTTTGCCAACCATATCTTCCTTACCCATAGCAACGCCGCCTACCAGCTTGCCTTTGCGCTCGCCTGACATATCAGCAGCATTAGCACCTTTTGGTGGGGTTGCGCCAGTTGTTGAAGGTACGCCCTTCATTGAATCCATTTTGCCCATTTGAGTTCTCCTAAGTGATGGGTGTTACAAACTACATTTTCCGTTATTTTACTACCTTGTCAATACTAATCGAATGGATCATAGCCGAATTCATGCAATGAATCAGCATTAGTAAACAAATGTCTAGCCGGTACTCGTTTTTCTAAAATATGGTGGCTATCAAATTCCCGTAACCCGTGATTATGTGCGTAATCCAACGTTGGCGTTACCCAATCACCTTTATTTATGTCTGAATCCTTAAATTCACTTGGTACGGCACGATAAATAGTTATTTCATGGTCAGGATTGCCACGGGCTTCACGCAATATATTTAATACTTCCCGATCCATTTTGCTTGAATTACCACCATCACCGTAAATATGATGCCCTAATTCACCATATACATCTTCAGGATACAAACGATCTAATTCGTGGGCTGGCGCATGAAAATTATCTTCGTCTTTGCCTGGGGCTTTGTGGTGGCCACGATAATCGTAGTTTTGAAATGGCTGATTAATTGTGCCAGGTGTTTTAGTTATAACTCTGGCTTCATCAGGCTGAATATCTAACCCGTATTTACCTTTGCCGGCACCCGTGTATTCATAAGGAAAATGCTTTATAAGTTCTTCCGGCGGCAAATTCATTCTAGCTTGAACTAACCTAGCTTCAGCTTCACCGGCATTGTTCATGTAATCACGAATACCTAATTTTTCTGGCTCTAAAATATTTAAATATTCTTCATTTAATGGTTGTCTTTCTGCCATTAATTTATGATATTTTTCCATATCGCCAGCTTTTGAAGCTTCACTCATTTGGGCATTAATGCCACGAATTTGTTCAATTATTTCATTTTGTCTGTCGTAATACTTTTTAATTTCTTCACTCGAATTTGCGCCACGGTTCCAACCTTCTTTGGCTTGAATATCATGCGTTATTTCATGCAGCAAAGTAGATTTAGCTTCTTCTGGCGTTAAATCTTCAGCAATACTAATTTTGTTTTTGCCAGGATAATAGGCACCTTTGGTATCGCCACCACCTTTATGCGTTGCAACTTCAACATTACGCAAATGCGGATACGCTTCCATTAAATCTGGATGTTCTAAAACATCTTCAAGTTTAACTGGCTTAGTTTCTAATACATTATATTCATCTAATTTATCTGATCGGAAATCTTTGTAATCCCTAAATTCTTTGGCTGACATTTTTTGAATGTTCGGACCATTTCTTCCATATTTTTCTTTTTCTGCTTTAGATAAAAAATCATCCCAAGTTCCAACTTTTCTGGAAGCTTGATGTAATTCACCAAAATTAGCGTGTTTTTCACCTTTTAATTTAGCAAATTGATCACTTAATTCATCACGCCATTGGCCTTCAAGACCACGAACTAAACCTGTAGATTTACGTATTTCATCAGCAGTAGCACCTTTGGCTTCCATATTGGCCGCCGTTTTTGCCATTTCTTTATTCCAAAGCTTGGATTCTTTGCCGATCATGCTTAATCCAACTGGCATATTTTTGGTTGCCTTGATGCCTTTTACTACTTCACCTGGTCCAATCATTGACGCAACTACGTGCTGCCCTAGCTTTAGTGGCACGGATTGTTCGTAACCCAGCTTGTTTTGCAGTTCTTCAGATGTAGGAAAATAGCGTTCACCCAAAATATCATCAGGATTTACGTATTGGCCAGCACGGTTACGATGTTTAGTTTTAAATGATCTGATTGCTTCGCTAATATCGCCTGGCATACCAGCAACGCCGGTAAATGTACCTCTAGCAGCATCCCGCAACGTAAGGCCAAGACCTTCTATTGCGCCTGGGATCATTTCGTTTGGATTTTTGACAATTTGGCCGGCACGATTACGAGTAGGAACATTTTTAGGATTAACAAAATCCAAAATGTCCATCAAGAAATGTTTTGTAGTGTTGTGGTCGGCCATAGCTGATTTTAAATTACTTCTATCATTACATCAACGCCGCCGCCCTTACGCTGTTCTTTGCGTTCAATAGTCAAAATGTCAATCTGGCCATCGTTGTCGTAAACACCGGCATCTTCTAAACCGTCTAAAACAGCCTTCAGCCTGTTATCCAAATCAGTTACCACTTTTGACCGTGGATATAGATACAACGTCAAATTAAGCCGTTGTTCGCCAAATTTAGGTATGTTCTGCGCTATTACACATTCTGATACCGTATTTTTAAATTCACGGCCAGCTTTGCTTAATACCGTGTTGCCCCTAAAGTTGCGCCAATAGGTATTTACGCTAGGTGGATATGGAAGCTTAATTATCGTCATTTAGTAATTGGTTCGTCTTTTCAAGCAAATCTTCTTCTGAAAATCCCCAAAATCTTTCAAATCCTTTATGCCCAAGCCCATGAATACTGGTACGTGAATCAAGTCGGTGGTGCCAGGCGCACAATGGAATTGTTGGTGCAAGTGATCGTTTGCCACCGTATCGCCTAATGTGATGGATTTCTGTGGGGGAATCTTCAATGTTTCGAACATCAATCTGTCGGCATAAAATGCAGCCCAATCTGGCCAACTTAGCATAATGTTCTTTTTCCGCTTTGGTCATTATTGTGTCGTTACAAATTCATCAATTAAATCTGATTGTGGCACAAAATAAGCCGGCCTTCCCTTACCAGTTGGATCATTCCAATACTTTGGTTGTTTAGCATCCCTGGCAAACATATACCCACGGATCACATAATTGCCAAGTATTCCAGTAACCAGGTAATAACGCTTTTCGTCTTTGTCCGTTGGGTGAACAATCAAACTGCCATGATCTAGTGGCGTTTGGCGCACTTCGTATGGTCCAACATCATCCGAACCATAAGTGCCTTTGCCCCAAAATATTCCAAAATGCTTGGCTATTACCATTTCACCCATTGCGCCTTCAATACCCATTTGCCAGGTTTCAGTTTCTTTGGCACCGTATCTGTGCCGCTTTTTATCCCGTTTGCATTGTAGGATTCTTAACGTGGCTTGCTGAACCGCCATCAGCATTTCATCTTCTGTAAGATTAATTTTTATAGGCATCACGCAAACCTTTGGCAAAATCTTCTAGCCTTTGTGACATATCTGTAATGTCTAACGATATTTCATAAGCCCTGGCATATTCACCTTGCATGGTGGCTTCATAAAATTCTTTGCATAATCTGTGCAACGTTAGAAATGGTCCTGAATAATTATCCATGTTTTTGATCCCTCTGCCGGCCACGGCTTTTGTAAATACTTTCTGATTTGTGTTCAGCGCATTGCTTGCAACGCCAGCCCCTAAATCTTGATTGCTTTTGTACGCCACCAGGTAATGGTTTGTGCTGCTGGCAAGTTGTGCAAAATTTAGTGTCCATTCTTTTCCTTTAGTTTTGCTTCTATGGCTCTAGCAAACTCACCTCTTGTGCCGCAATTAAATTGTGACATTTGCCAAATTTCCTCATCCGTCAACCCTACCCATTCTTTTTTTGGTTCAGCTAAAAAATCAATATTTAAAGAATCTAAAAAATATTCAAGGCCAGTTTCATCAAACGTATATTCATCACCTTTTGTACTGTAAGCAACCATGCTTGCGTAATCTTTAGCTTTTTGTAAATAGTTCATTTTCCGCACACCTTTCTTCTAGCTTTTTCTAAATCTGATTGAAACAACCATTGCATACAAATTTCATTTATATGGTTTTCAGAAATAGTATCTGCACCAGCTGCGTAACCACGTTGATAAGCTTCATCTTTAATGTTTTGCAATGTATGCACAATAAACAATATCACTACTAAACCAATGGCCAAACTTCCGTAAAATTTAATCATCACTATTCATCCAAATATAAACAATAATTGCGCCAATCAATACCCAACAAGCAACGCCAGTTAACATCAAGAAAAATGCAAAGAAATCCATCATATTGTTACCCGCCCTTCTAATCGTTCATTCGCTGATCTGGTTCGCCATATATCTACACGCATCCTTGCTGCTTCCAACTGCCATTCAAGTAATGCTTCTTGTTCTACTGCTATCTGTAATGCTTTAAGGTGCATTTGGTATTCTTCAGAAGAATATGCTTCACGTTCTTGTGCGCCTAATGGTTTGTCCAAATGCCTAGCCATAATTAATGCTTTAAGGCTTTTTCTAAATTCTTGGCATTGAATACGTTCTGCTTTTGCTTTTGCATAACTTGGCGCAACTTTAAATATAAAATCTACGGCATCGTTTGGGTCTTTATCTAAACTCATTTTTGTCCCCTTGCACGAATAGCGTTAGACACTCCACTTGGGCAAGTATCACATTCAGGCTCATATGATTCAGCCACCATTGCACACGCTTCACGTTCTGCTGCTGCGGCTGTTTCCAGCATACGTTTAATAACACGCAATGGAACAGCAAATAGTTTCCCATCAATCGGTGTATCTGGATGCAAGTTTGCAAAACTACGGATAATTTCATCATTAATCATTTCCATTCACCTTTTATTCCTCTGTTTCCCTTGTTCCATTGTGACCTGGCATCATTTTCTAATTGCTTTGCTGCCGCATCACCCCGTTGTTCCCGTACTCGTTCAATATGTGACATTGCTTTGTTACGATCTTCAACACGCCACCGTAAAATTTGTCTTACTTCACATTGATGACGGTATTCTTCTGACCAGTTAAAATCATCCATGCTGTAGCTGCGCACAATGGCACTTGTCCGTTTCCAATCGCTTTAATTCTGTCCACCCTAGTGGCCAACCCATCAACCACTCTGTCCACGTTGGGTTCAATTTGCCACCAGTTTCTGCACCTACCAATAACGCCAATCCTGGCGAATCCCTCTTGTTCAATGCCCTTGTCATTGATTCCTTTGTTCCCGTGTCTTTGTAATCCCTCGTTACTGGTGTTGGCCATTTGTGCATATTGCTTACTTGATCCCTCAAATTTGCCGGTTTGCTGCGGCCAGGCCTTACTATTGTTGCTTCCCTCGTTAATGCTTTTTCTGATTTTGGTGGCAATTTGTCCATTGTTGTAGGCGTTGCCCATTTGTTTTGCAACGATCCAGATTCTGTCCCTCTGATGGTTTGCTCCAACGTCTGCTGCTCCCAACACTCCCCATTGCGCATCAAACCCCATTGTGGCCAAGTCTGCGAGAACTCTTCCAAGCCCCCTAGAAGTAAGCATTGGTGAGTTTTCCACGAACACGAATCTTGGTTGTACTTCGTAAATGATCCGTGCCATTTCGCCCCACATTCCTGATCGTTTTCCATCAATTCCTTCACCTTTTCCTGCTGCGCTGATGTCTTGGCATGGAAAGCCGCCAGATACAACGTCAACAATTCCTCGCCACGGCTTTCCGTCAAAGGTTTGAACGTCATCCCAAATCGGGAAAGGCGGCAAAAAACCGTCATTTTGTCTGGCGCACAATACGCTTGCTGGGTATGGTTCCCATTCGACAGCGCAGACTGTTCGCCATCCAAGCATTTTTCCCCCAAGTATTCCTCCACCAGCACCTGCGAATAAAGCCAACTCATTCACGCTACCTCCCTAATTTTTTCTGCAATTCGTTTTCTTAACTCTGGCCAACCTTCGCCTGATCTTGGCTTAACGCCAACTTCTGCGGCTTTCTTCATTGTTAAATCATCATCCGAATACCACGGTAATGCCGGTGGTGCCTTTTCTTTAAAATCTAATTCATCTTCCCAACGCCACCCATTTAACCAAGTTGACGCATGGGGCATAAAATCTGGCTCTGTTTGTTTTAACTGCCAGTACCTAACATGGTTTGGCAATGCTTCCAAAGCAGCTTCTTGATCTTCAGGTTTTAATCTAACAAACGCATCAAACGCTTTTTTCTTGTTAACTTTTCTTGGATATAATTTCCAAAATGTTTCAAATGACATTTTTTTCCTCAAGAATTTTTGACTGTGTTAATAATCCAAGCCTGATCATAGAGCCTTCCCAAGCCGCTTTTGCTGCGGCATAAGAAAGCTTGCTTTCTGATTTCATTGGGAGTCGAAACATCGGCATTTGTGGTTTTTTATTCATATTTATTTCCTTGTTTATCACCGAACATTCGGTAAACAGAACTTTACTAAAGAATTCTTTAGTTGTAAAGCGCAATTTAAACAATTTATTAAATATTTCTGTATTTATTTCTGTATTTGTTTAGGGATTGCTTTTTGGTGAACGAACCTAGCCCACCTAGATTCGCCTTCAACTGTTTGCTTTTCGGAGCCACAGAACCCGACAGTCGTTCAGGAAGCCGGCACTATCTTCGCCACCGGCATTTGCGCTATTACATTCCCTATCCCCTAGTGCGCTTGCGTCTTGACCGCTAGTGGTGATGAATCCCCAATCAAGAACGATTGGAAACCGAATAGGCAATAAAAAAGGGCTTTAAGGGTAGATTTGTTATCGAACGGCTTGGGAAATGGTTCTATTATCATTTCCTAAACCAACAAAACTACCTTTAAAGCCCACTATTATCGAGTGTTCGATTCCTCAATAATGCAAATATATCACAATTTACGGAATAAACAACTCCGGCCAAATTAAATGCCAATTATTTGGAAAAAGCTTTTTTCTGCTTACTTTGCCGTTTGTTTCTTTTTCTATCGTGGCCGCTATCATCATTAATGGTGCCGCCGGTATAGCATTGTTATTACGCCATTGGCATACAGCCTGAACCGATACGCCGCATATTTTGGCCACTTTTGCTGGCCTACCCAACAAATCAATTATTTGTGCATCCGTCATTTATTTGTATCCTTTGCTAAATATTTCTTTACATTGGTTCAATCTTACTTTACATTCTGAATTACGGCAATGTTGCCGTGAGTAACAAGGGGAAAAAAATGGAATTTAGATACAACATGGAACAAGATTATCTTGATCAATACAATGACCAGATTCAAACGGAATTCCGTTTGGAAGAAATATTTGGCGCATTGGAACGTGCAGAGCCGTTAGATGATGAAGAAATAGCATTACTTCGACACTCTTGCGGTATGCCAAAAAAAACCATCCAGCAAATTAAAGCAGAAGCCCAAAAAAAGCTTTTGCGTGACATTTTTATTGATGCAACAAATAACTTAATTAAGGAAAAAAAATGATAGTAGCCCGTCAAAACAGTACAAGTAGCGATTTCAAATTACCACCAGCCGGTAGCTTTAGCGCACGTTTATATCGCCTGGTAGATATTGGCACCCAAACCACCGAATGGATGGGTAAAACCAAAATGCAGCGCAAAATCATTGCTATGTTTGAATTGCATGGTGAAGATAATGACGGCAAACCATTGTTGACCAATGACGGCAAGCCGCTGGTTGTGTCCAAACGCTACACGTTATCTTTGGATGAAAAAGCTACGTTACGTAAAGATTTGGAAGCTTGGCGTGGCCGTGCGTTTACCCAGGAAGAACTTGATGGTTTTAACCTGGAAGTATTGCTAGGCAAATACTGCATGGTGTCCATCACCCATACAGAACATGACGGTAAACAATACGCAAACATTTCTAGCATTAGCCAGATACCTTCAGCACTTAAGAAATTGGGCGAACCAAAAGGTATTAATGAATTAATGAGTTTTTCATTGGAAAAGTTTGATCAGGCCAAGTTTGAAAAGCTTTCGGAAGGCTTACAAAACGTGATCAGAAAATCACCAGAATACCGTAACACTTTTGAACCTAATGCGTTACCAACCAAATCTTCTTCTACTGAAGAAGTTGAAGATGATATTCCTTTTTAAGGTGGCAATATGAAATGTATTGAATGTAAATGGTTTGCCGGTACCGCTAACGATCAATACGGGGTGTGCAAACGCTACCCCGTAATTCAAAACAAAACTCAGCATGATTGGTGCGGTGAATATGTATCTAAGGTATGTGAAATATCGGAAGCAGTTGCAGAACTCCAAGCAAAACGTGGAAGAAAGCCAAAAAATGATAATTAAAGAACGTCAGTCCGAATCTGGCCATTGGTATGCCCGTGATGGTAGCCCAGCTTATACCGTACTTGGTAAAAATGGCCAGCCCCGTAATACAACCCTGCGTGACGCACGATCCCATGATTTGGTGCCTAGTGTTTCCGGTATCTTGAACGTGGCCGCAAAGCCAGGTTTAGATACCTGGAAGCAGCAAAACGTTTTGTTGGCTGCGTTAACTTTGCCTAGAAAACCTGATGAACCTGAACAAGATTGGCTTGAACGGGTAATGATGGATTCTAAGCAAACTGGCCGTGTAGCTGCTGAACGTGGAACTGCTATTCACGCAATTATTCAGGAATACTTTGAAGGTAAAGTAGTCAATGAATATGCAACCATGTGTGATGCAGTCAAGGAAGCTATAGATGCCCATTTTGGGAAGCTTTTGTACGTGCCTGAAGTATCCTTTGCCCACCCGCTAGGATACGGCGGTAAAGCCGATTTGATAGCCCAAGTTGCAAATAATCTTGTAACTAACTTTGACGGCGTTTGCATTGACTTCAAAACCAAAGAAACAGAAGATATTTCTACGGCTGATGTTTACCCTGAACATGGTATGCAATTAGCTGCTTATCGTGAAGGCTTCAAATTGCCTAAAGCTAGGTGTGCCAATGTATTTGTTGGCTACAAAATGGTTGGCGGCAATGTAGTGTTTACTGGCGTTAAATTGATTGAACATGATCCAATTAACCTAGACCGTTATTGGCTTATGTTTACAAAGTTGCTAGAGTTTTGGCAATTAAAAAACAATCATTCTTGATTTTACAAAGCCGTTAACTGGACTTTAGAGGATGCAACAATTTGGGAATTTTTCCAGTTTCTGCCCAATTTGCAACAGATTGCCAAATCTAGGCTTTTTTTTATTTACAAGTGAAGCAAACTTTAGTACATTAACCCTACCGCAATGTTGCGGTGATAAATTAAGGAATAAAAATGAACCGTAAACAAAAAACCCAAGCAGTTTGGACACATGAATTAGACAATACTAAAACGTTTGCAGAACAAGCAAACCATGACAGAATTGATTACAAATATGTAATTAATGAAGCTTTAACCGGCATCATATTTGTGGCCGCTGTACTTGCTGCATTATTCTTAACTGGTTGTTCAACGCCTGGCACCGTATATAGCCAAGCCCCAACGCAACAGCTAGTATTAGATAAGCAGGTTGCTGGATTAACTAGAAATGAAATTATTAATGGCGTTACTGAATGTGAAGGTAATGGGTTACGTGCCCATGTAATTACCACTAAACGATCAATTAATGGTTTTAGTGCGGATATACCAATTGAAGTAACTTGTATGCCTAAGTACCGATATTAGGGGATTTTATGGATGAATATATTTGGACAGCCCCAGGCACCGATGTAACGATCCGGTGGCGTTTAAAGGGCTGGCTGCCGCCATCAGAACTAAAAGAATTTAGGGACAAATGGCGGTATTACCAAAATCTTCCATTACGTGATCTTGACGATAACGCTAAAGAACAATATGAACGTGTGCTACGTAAAGCTAAAGTAGCACGTATTGCATAGTTATTTCTTCATAGGGTGGGCTTTGTTCATTGGCTCACCTTCGTGTTTTTTCAATTCCTTTTTCAATTCAAACACGCCGCTACGCAATTGCATCATTTCCTTGTGTTCAGCTTTTTCGTGTTTCTTTGTTTCTTTGTAAAATTTATCAGCCATTTTGTTCCCCTGTTTTAAAAGGCCGTGTGCCTTTTTTATCAATAATTAATGCCTGTTTTCTAGGCGCAATATCTTTGCCATTAGGTATGCTTACGTGAGTCCAGGAATCGAATTCCCGAATAACCTGATCATACTGCAAACCTGACTTTACAATGGCCGTTACCACCTGATCCGGTGTCATTCCTTTTACTTTAATATCAGCCGCCGTTCCTCTGCAATGTTGGCTAGTTGGCTTTCCACCCACTTTTTCATTAGCTTCGGGGCTGCGGTATGCAGAATTAATATGTAATGGTTTGTCTAAAACTTTACGCACTTCTTCTAAAAATAATGCAAGCCGGCGCAAATTCATCAATACATCATTGTTTGGCGTATTGTCTATATGGTATCTGGCCGCTGTTTCGCTGGCCGTCATTTCTTCTAATGTGAAGTTTGGCGATAAATTCATTTTTTAGTCGT